>ERZ1034969.1252-NODE-1252-length-10978-cov-5.243157_pt1 | contig 10978 bp, 10 predicted proteins | sample MGYA00520624_ERZ1034969 | MGnify/ENA primary metagenome ERZ1034969 (study PRJEB33766, sample SAMN09781776) | gut metagenome | biome: gut microbiome | host: Homo sapiens | place: Madagascar | study: EMG produced TPA metagenomics assembly of the PRJNA485056 data...
CTCTCTCTCTCGATCCGCGATATTGACCGATGCTGCAGGTTCCTTTGGCGCGACCTTCATCTCGAAGGGCAAGCCGCCCTCGCGGATCATCGCACGGAGGAACATGTTCACCGCGCTGGACATGGACAGCCCGAGCTCATCCAGGATGGCGGTCGCCTCCTTTTTCACCTCAGGTTCTATCCTGATGGTCGTTGCGGGTATGTTCGACGGCATGGAGACTCCTAACTATCATGTATGCCACGGTGCTGCCATTCTAGCGGACTCTGCCGCCTATGCGGCCCAATAGTCCATACACAGCAGCTGCATGTTGAACACGTCGCGGATGACGTCCTTTACTGATTTCATTATATCACGGTGGCGTCACCTCTATGTCAATACTGGTCTAACAGAGCCAATGAAAAAGCCCCTCCATTGTAATGAGCCGACTACCATTTCTCGTATAAAACGGAAGACAACCCACAAATGGAGAGGCCCAACAAATGCGTTGAATAAAAGTTATGCCTTATTCCTTAGGAATACGCTCTTTTCTTCAAGCGTAGGCGCATGATGATCATATTCTTCGTCAATGTTACCGTCGTAAACATAATGCTGTGTTTCTTTCGCAACCATGCCGGTGCACAGTAGAACCATGATGATATTGGGAATTGCCATCAATGCGTTTGAGATATCAGTTGCCGTCCAGGCAACATCGCCAACGCCAATACCACCAAGGAATCCCATACAAATATAAAGGCCGATGTACAAGGGAACCCAGCGACGACCAAACAAATATAACGTTACGCGCTCTCCGTAGTAACTCCAACCAAGAATCGTCGAATACGCAAAGCAGATAATCCCCAGCATCAAAACAGGCGTCCCGACGGTCGGAATAGTGCCAAAAACGGCATTGGCAAGCGTTGCTCCGTCTGAAACACCAGCATCAGCAATAAGGGTCGGATGGGCACACAACGTGCTCACGATAACCAAACCGCTCACCAAGCAAATAACCACCGTGCACCAAAAGGGGCCCGTCATTGCAACAAGCGCCTGGCGAGCAGGATTTTTAGAAGCAGCAGCCGATGAGATAAGCGGCGCGGTGCCAAGACCTGCCTCGTTCGAGAACAAGCCGCGTGCACAACCAAATTGAAGGGCAAACATGATGCCCGAACCTACCGCTCCACCAAAAGCTGCTTTAGGGGTAAAGGCACATTCGAAAATAAGACAGACAGACTCAACGAGAAACGAGCTGTTGCAAAACAGGATATAGATACATCCTAAAATGTAAGCTCCGCCCATAATCGGGACAAGTTTTTCGCAGATGCCAGAAACCTTCTGCAAACCACCCAAGATAACCAACAAAGCTGTGCCGCAAACAAAAGCGGAAACAATTGCAGGATCCCATCCGAAGTTGGCACGCACAACGCTGGTAATAGCACTGGTTTGAACAGCAGATCCAATGCCAAAAATAGTGACGCATGCAAGCAATGCAAACCATATGGCGGCTAACTTTGCCCACCAAGGCACCGTGCCATCAGAGCGCTTGTAACGCTGTTCCCAGACATGCATGGCGCCGCCCATCATTTCACCACGCCAGTCTTTCACGCGATATTTCATAGCAGCAAAAACTTCGGTATATTTTGTCGCCATACCGAGAATGCCAGTCAACCACATCCAAAGTACCGCTCCAGGGCCACCGGAAAGAACTGCCGTTGCAACGCCTACGATCGAACCGGTTCCCAACGTTGAGGCAAGCGAAGTGGCCATAGCTCCGAAATTGCTCACATCGCCTTCGGCTCCATCGTCTTTCGTGACAGACAGTTTAAGGGCAAGTGGCAGCTTTCGCTGAATTACTTTTGTGCGAATAGTGGTGTAGATATGACATCCCAGCAAAAGGATAATCATAGGTGGACCCCACACAGCAGCATCCACCGCATTTAACAGTTCCGTTAAATCCATTGAGTACCTATCTAAAATTTTGGGTAAGAGCAGCTCTCTATTTTAGGACTCGTTTAACATTTTTCTACTTGTTCAATAAAAACGCCACGTTGGAGGCATGCTGAGCACAATAAGCGGTAATCGAAATGCCGACCTAAACGAGCGACTAAGAAAAACACCGCTGAAAGTAATTGCAAAGATAGTCGTAGAGTGAAAGGGCCAATGGGTTATCGACGGCAGTCGATGAGAGCCACACGAACACTTCGCGCTTCTGCTGGATATCAAGCGGTAGAAGCGCAACACCTTCGCCCCTCGTCTCTCCCCAGCTCTGCTCGGGCCAAAAACCAACACCAAGACCCAACCCGATCATCTTACGAACCACACTGGGATTGTCGCTTTCAAACGAGATACGGGGAGTAAACCCGATGGAGACACATAATTCCTTTGTGAATCGGGTAAAACCTGATGAAGACGATAACGAAACAAAATCAAGCTCCCTTAACTCATCAAGCGGCACCGGTATGCGCGAAAATATCAGGTTTTCAGGCGCTGCAAGCATCATACGCTCCGAGAACTTCTCTACCCTTGCACATGTTTTCGGAGGTAACGAGTCAACTACTACATCAGGCTCAGTTTCCCTTGAGTCTGACTGGGAAAGCGAAATGCGACGGCTGGGAGCAGCTGCCATCCACAAAGCAACTGCATCAGCGGCAATATGCGAAGCAGCACCAAGGCGGACACGGACCTCGCAACTTTCAGCATGAATGCTCTTTACTTCTTGGCACAACGAATCAAACTCATTCAGAAGAGGCATGAGCTTGCGCTGGAACAACCGCCCTTCATCGGTAAGCCGCAAACCACGACCCTCACGATCGAACAAGGAAACACCAAGCTCATGCTCCAAACGAGAAACAGAGCGGCTCAGCGCTGGCTGGGCAATATTAAGGCGCTTCGCGCTCTTTGTCATATGCTCGGTCTGCGCAACATCGAGAAAGTATTTGAGCTGCTGGATATCCATGGTCGAATCATACCTAAGTTGCATTAATGTATGCAAATCCGATATTTGAAATGAATGCGTTCAGGTACTAGGGTTGTCCCCGTTATGAATCTAAGTCCAACAAGGAGAACCTAATCATGATGATCGCCCAGGTGCTTGAAGCCGCAATGCTAATTTGCTTCGGACTTTCATGGCCTATTAACGCCTACAAGAACTACAAGGCAGGAACAGCCGCAGGTACTAGCTGGCAATTCATCCTTCTTATTACCGTCGGCTACCTTGCCGGCATTGCCGCAAAGTTCGCATCGGGCATGATCAACTGGGTTCTTGCTGTATACTTCATCAACTTGGTCTGTCTAGCGGTTAACTGGGCGGTATACTTCCGCAATCGCCGCCTCGATGCCGCGCGCCTAGCCAACAAACAAGCGGCACATGTGCTTGATTCCTCTGTAAGCACTCTGCTCATTGCCACCGATGGATCTAAGGCGTCCCTTGAAGCCATCACTTTTGCCGCACATGCCATCGATTTAAAGCGAGTTGAAAATATTGAAGTACTTTCCGTTGCTGAAAGCACTTCAGAAATCAGTGCAACGCGCGCCACCGAAGCAGCTAAACACGCTGCTGAAGCGCTCGAAAATGCTGGCATCAAAGTTACTGAAAAGGTCTGCACCGGAGAAGCTGCCGCTGCAATCGTCGGGGAAGCCCAGAACGCAAATGCCAATCTGGTCGTTATGGGATCGCGCGGCCTAAGCGGCATCAAAGAACTACTGCTCGGCAGCGTGAGCCGCAGTGTAAGCGAAAACGTGAGCTGCCCCGTCTTGATTGTGAAATAACTGATTCGGGAAACACCCTCTCCCCTACTGAATCAACAACTCTATCGATAACCCCACGAAGCCTCCGCCTGCTTCGTGGGGTTATCGCGGTTTTGGGGCAAATATCATAAATGCTGCCGCCTGACAAACAGCGAACCGAGTACTCTAAATCCAGGAAGGCGGTACTATGAGCACTATCAACGAATCAACGAACGAACATGCCACCAACTTTTTCCAAGAGCAATCGGTTGACTGCGTTGGAACAACATACGTAAAGCCTACTATGTGGCAAAGCCGACTTGCCGCCATTATCGCAGCGCTTCTTATCCTGCTAGGTATCTTTCTGTATCTTCAAGGCTTATTTTCCATTGCAATAGTACTCATCACAGCATGTCTTGCTTGTTTAGCGATCCTTGCAATTATTGCTCGTGCTTCTACAACTCATTTCTTGGGACGCCAAAATAATCCCTGCGATGATATGCCCCTGGGCCGCTACCTTTCTTCCGACAAAAACATCATCAAACTCAATACGCCAACCCTTTCTGACGAAGAAGCGGCAAACATAGATCTCCATCGCGCAACTGAAGCGGTGTTAGTTAACGAATGGGTGATTAACGCTCGCACGCCCCGTCGCATCCAAGTGCGCGCTGACGATGGAACCGCCTTGGCAGGCCGTATGATACCTGGGACCAAACGGTTGCGTCCCTGGGTGCTCCTGCTTCATGGATTTGGGGGGTCTTGGCGCGATAGCCTGGCCTTTTCGCGCATTTACGCTGCCCATGATTGCAATATCATGCTAGTTGATATGCGCGCGCACGGCGAAAGCGAGGGCGAATGGACGGGGTCGGGCTGGCTTGATAGGCGCGACATCATTGCATGGTGCAGCTGGATCATCGCACGAACAGGAGAAGAAGCCCAGATCATCATCCATGGTACCGGCATGGGTGCTACCGCTGCGCTATTCGCTGCACAAGAAAAGGATTTCCCCACTCAGGCTCGAGCCATTGTCAGCGATTCGGCGTACATCGATATCTGGAACGAAACCGCACTGCGCCTTGGAAACGGATTCGCGAAACCCCAACCAATGCTGGACCTCTGTCGAACTATGCTCAGGAAAAGCAAGGGAGGCTACGATCTTGGCAAAGGAAATATCCTTCCCGGAATACCGGGCATATCCACGCCACTGTTTATCATGCACGGCGAAGAAGATGCTTGCACGCCACCATATATGGGCATATACCTTGCCATGGCTGCTGGCTGCGATGTTGATACCATTGTTGATGCCGTCACCGCAAAGCAAGTCATGGCAGATATAGCCAAACTAAAAACGGAAGCCAACAACGACGACAAAGCGGAAAGAGACCGAGATAACACCACAAGCAAAAGTTCCAACGATGCTTCCCGAGAGAGTTTTACAGATTCCCCCGAAGACGATCTCTTGGACCTCATCGTTGACCAACCGCCTACAGAAGATGAAACACCAACTGGGTCCGAGGCCTCTCCTTATATAGCAGCGAGTCCGACTGGCAACATGTTTTTCTTTGCACCAAGCGCAGGACATTGTCAGGCATCGTTTGCCTGCCCCACATCATATGAAAATGCACTGAATACCTTCCTGGATCGCTGCATCGGATAACAAACCTAAAGAGACGCACCATGTACTTAACCCAGTTTGATCAAATACGCAATAACATCAGGCACAACCTCGCATTCGACGATCAAATCACTGCAAAAGAAAGCAGAAAGCGCGGGAAAGAGCTGAGAAACCAAACGCCACGATCCGCGCATGCAGCATGGAATGCACCCGAAAATCGCCCCAGCCCTGTTAGCTTACTTCTCTCACAAGCGGAAAGCCGCGTGCCCGAACTACTCCCCATTCGCTATGAGCGCATGTCGGAATCCCCCTTTACTTTTTACCGTGGCAGCGCATTGATTATGGCGAATGACCTGGCCTCTACCCCCAATTCAAACATCAGGGTACAGGCTTGTGGAGATGCTCACATCTCTAATTTCGGAATGTTCCAATCCCCAGAGCGACGACTCGTTTTCGATATAAACGACTTTGATGAAACAGCCCGAGGACCATGGGAGTGGGATATTAAAAGGCTCGTCACCAGCGTTCAGATCTGCGCAAAGCAACGAGGATTCACGAAAGAACAGAGAAACGCCGCATCGAGAGCGACAGTCGCGGCATATCGAAACGCAATGAACGCCTTTGCGGAAATGGGAACCCTTGACGTGTGGTATGCCCACGCAGACGTCGATAGCCTATCCCGCATAGTCAACGAGCAAGCCTCAAAAAGCTACCGTAAAGCGATGAATAAAGCCGTTGATAAAGCACGAATGAAAAACAGCGCCCGAGCGGTTTCCAAATTTACTGAAATCGAAGATGGCAAACTGCGCATAATAAACCAGCCGCCTTTAATCGTTCCCGTGCGTGAACTAATCAAAGGGAGCTCAGATCCTCTTATTGTCAAACACGGCGAGAGCAATTTCGAGGAATTCATCTCTTTGGTTCTCGCCGAGTACCGTAAAAGCCTAGCTCGCGACAAACGACACCTCGTAAGGCAATATCGTGCTGTCGACATTGCTCGAAAAGTGGTAGGTGTTGGGAGCGTCGGCACCCGGGCATGGATTGTAGTACTTGAAGGAAGCAGTTCGAATGACGTGCTTGTGTTGCAAATCAAAGAAGCGCAGAGATCGGTATTGGAACGCTATGCGGGAAAGGCACCTTTCCTGCAGCACGGACAACGAGTAGTTGAGGGTCAACGAGCCATGCAAACAGCCAGCGATATCTTTCTCGGATGGACGCGGGCAGTAGGATTAGACGGAAAAGTACACGACTTCTACGTGCGCCAACTATGGGACGGAAAAGGGTCATTTGATTTAAACGCAATTGGCGCAGAAGAACTTACTTCACTTGGCAAAATCTGCGGTTGGACGCTTGCCCATGCTCACGCTCGAACCGGAAATCGGTTTGCTATAGCAGGCTATCTGGGGAAAAGCGACACTTTCGACCGCGCAATCGTTTCATTTGCGGAAGAATACGCCAATCAAAATGAACGCGATTTCCAGGAATTCATAGAAGCCTATCGAAGCGGAGCACTATTTCAGAAAAAAGATATACAGTCACGAAAACTACTTTGATGAGTCGCTGTCCGGTTCACTTTCCGGAAGGTCGTTGATCTGACTGGAAACGTTGACAGGATTCACGCTATTGACATTAGATGAATCACCGGCATTCACCAACGAAGCGAAGGAAGTTACGGTAACGATTGCGGCAACAAGCAGCAGGGCGGCAGCAACCAAAAGGAATCTAAAATTTGCGCGTTCTTCTCGCATTGTCGCCATCTTTCTTCATTTAAGTCGTGTGTATTTGGCGTGCCTTCACTTTAACAGACTTAACTACTCTTAACGGCACTAAGCTGCGTCATTGCCTCCTATTTAGTGGCGAGTTGGTTACGTCAATACGCCCAGATAACATACTGTCGTAAAATCAATGAGTACCAAAATAGGGAAATAAGGATGCCCGAGCGGATCAGGTGCCGCCATTAAACATCCATGAAACGAGGAACAATGCCAATATCGAAGGAAGAGCGAGCATCGCAAGCTGCCAAACACTTAGCGTTCGTAAAGGGAGTTTTTTCCAAGGAAACCGAAAGATCTATCCAATCAACGATCATCTACGAAGATGGAGAAGCCCGCAACGCACTATTGCCAGAACCGAAAGCAGACGCAACCGCAACCGAGGTAACCACCGCTTTTTCAGCTTCTGCGCTCCACGATGCAACAGGCAAGATCGCGCTGGTTGATGCCGCATCGTTTACTCGTCCTGGCGGAGCTTACGAAGACGGTGTTTTTGGTCCAGAGCAAGCACTCTGCTCCGAAAGCAACCTGTATCCCATTCTCCAGGGCATAAAGCCGCTCTTCCACAGCAAGAACCGAGGATACGCATGTGGGCAATTGTTTACCGATCGCACCGCCTATGTTGAAGATGTCGTATTCAACCGTGAAGGATCAATACGTACGGCTGACGTAATCGTCATCTCAGAACCAAACCGCACACGTGCGCTAGAAAACCATCGATCTGAGCGAGAATGCGATACTTGCTTGGCTAATCGCATTGCAACATTGCTGAATGTCGCAGCACTTCAAGAGGTCGATACGCTCATAGTTGGCGCCTTCGGATGCGGTCGACAGGGTTTTCCTGCAAATCAGGTTATTGCCCAATTTGAAAGCTGGATCGCAAACCATCCAGGCGCTATCGCCAAAATTGTTTTCTCGGTGCCCCGAATTCACTTCGAGGCCTTCAACGAAGCATTTGGCGAACCAAAACCCCCAAAAGCCATAGAGCCTGAGGCAAAGCAGGAAGAAGAGCTGTTCGATCCTTTCGATTTGCCTGAAGGAGTTACGCTTAGGTAGGTAAAATTTGCAAACCTCGCGTTGGCCTCGGTAGCTTGCCGGGGCCAACCTTTTTTGACCTATACTTTTTGCGTCATAGCGGTAACCAAATAGAAAATAGCAAGAGTTCATTGTGAGTCACAACAACCAGAAGAAAATAGCCCTAATTAACGATCTAACTGGATTCGGTCGATGCTCAGCGGCTGTCCAGCTTCCCATCATCTCGCAGATGCGCGTTCAATGCTGCGTCCTGCCGACTTCTATCCTTTCCAATCACACTGGATTTGAAAGCTATAGCTTCCAGGACTTCACTCCCTACATGCAAGAGCATATAGCCGAGTGGAAAAAGCTCAAGCTGCAATTTAATGGCATTTGCACAGGCTTTTTGGGGTCCGAACAGCAAATCAATATCGTGTCATCGTTTATCGACGATTTCAATTCAGCTAATACCGTGGTGATGGTCGATCCCGTAATGGGCGACGAAGGGCGTCCTTACGCAACCTACACGCCTGCAATGTGCAATGGGATGCGTAATTTGGTTGCCAAAGCAGACATGATCACCCCAAACCTCACTGAGGCATGCATTTTAGCTAATCGCCCCTACAGCAATTCCATCACGATTACCGAAGCCCTTGCCCTAGCCCATGAACTTACCGAACTTGGACCCAAGCGCGTTATTGTCACCGGCATAGAACAGGGAACGGAGGTTGCCAATGCATGCTGGGAAGAAGGAGGTGCGGCATTCACCGTCACAACGAAACGGCTCGGGGGGCAGCGCTCGGGAACAGGAGATGTTTTTTCAGCCATCCTCATCGCAGATGCAGTAAAAGGTGTTCCCTTCGAAGAGTCAGTCCGCAAAGCTTCAGGGTTTGTTAAAGAGTGCGTACAGCGATCTATCGAACTCGACTTGCCTGCCACTGATGGTCTATGTTTCGAGGAAAAACTACACACCCTGTTTTAAGTGATAGACATCAGCAGAAGTCTTACCAAGGAGACAGCTATGAAGAATAAAGCGATGACCATTCTATACGAGGTTCATAACGGCCTTTACGTGAACCTGACGAACCGCTGCTCATGCGCATGCACGTTCTGCGTACGTCAAACCGATGATGCAGTAGGCAAGTCCGATACACTTTGGTTAGAGCACGAACCATCCTTCGAAGAGGTAATGGAAGCATTCAACGCATTCAATATGGATAAATACGAAGAATTGGTATTCTGCGGTTTCGGTGAGCCAACCGAGGCTTTTGACACGCTCAAGCAAGTTGCTTCTGAGGCAAAACGCCGCTGGAATATACCCGTTCGAGTAAACACCAACGGTCAAGGATCTCTTATCAACAAACGAGATATCGCTCCTGAATTCAAGGATATCGTTGATACTGTCTCGATCAGTCTTAATACCCCGAACGCCGAGGAATACCTAAAACTCACGAGAAGCAGGTTTGGAAAAGAAGCGTTCCCCGCCATGCTGAAGTTTGCTGAAGACGTTAAAAAGTTCGTACCGAATGTGGTCATGAGCACCGTTGCAACAACCATTAGCCATGACGAGGAAAAGCAGTGCCAGGCTATCTGCGACAAACTTGGCGTCACATACCGCATTAGACCTTGGATTGATTAACGTATCCGAGAAATAGCGATTAGCATCCTGGACTGATCGTATGATTTGAACCGCTTCTTCTTTAACCTAAAAAAGAAGCGGTTTCTTTATTTCAGGTCGATCACCGACAGACCACCAGGAATAACGCCAATAGATATGTCAGCTTCGGTTTAAATTGGGGGTCATAATCATTGTCTGGCAAGAATGACCCTATAGTGTCTTTTTTATATTAGGATATGACACTATAGGGTATTTTCCTATTGCAATGTAATTGAAATAGGAAAATACCAGTTCAAGCTTACGGTTATCCACTAATTGCCAAAAACACACCAGTAGCTTATTAGGTGAAGCGATCAACTTCACAAAAACAGGGAGAGGAATCAATCGAACCGCATCTCTAACAGACGCTCTGCATACCAGCACCGTATAAACAAAGTCATAAAAGCTTTTCATGCCGTCGCAATAAACCGAATCGGCTATTCCTAAGCTACGTGCCGTCGCTAATAGAACTTCAGACGCCTAGGTACGGTATACTGAAGCGAGCAAATGGCCACCGATCAAAGGCAGAGGCCCTAGCAAGGAAAATCAATGAAACAAGACTTCATAAGGGCACGAAGCAGCGAGCAGAAAAACCAGCGAATGGCAGACATCAAACAAGCCACTGCTCAGCTGTACCGAGAATTTCCTTATCATGAAATCACTCTCACCACTATTGCAGAACGATTAGGGTGGTCTCGTGCGAGCCTCTACAAGTATGTGACTACCAAGGAAGAAATTTTCTTAGAACTATCCGCCGATGCACGCAACGCATACTTCGGCGATTTGCTTACAGCCTTTTCACCTGCTGTCGAATTCAATGCTTCCGCAGTTGCTGCAACTTGGGCCCAAATCGCAGAATCAAATAAGGATTGGTTTGTATATGGCAACATTTTAATGACTATTATCGAGACCAATGTCACTCTTGATCGGTTAAAAGTGTTTAAGAAGGGCTATTTCGACCTTCTTGATCAGCTTTATTCACAAATGGGACCAATGCTGAAGCTATCCAAAGAACGCTTCAGCCGCCTGGTTTCCACCATCCATTACCACGGCACAGGGTTGGCAGGAGGATGCACGACAAACCCTATGGTTGCGCAAGCGCTTAAGGAGCTAGGCATCGATAACCCCAAACCCAATTTCAAGGCATCTATGGAAGAGTTTATTCTCATGTGTTTACGCCATTGGATCTGCAGCTAATCAAATAAGCTAATCATCTTC
>ERZ1034969.1257-NODE-1257-length-10935-cov-23.422886_pt1 | contig 10935 bp, 10 predicted proteins | sample MGYA00520624_ERZ1034969 | MGnify/ENA primary metagenome ERZ1034969 (study PRJEB33766, sample SAMN09781776) | gut metagenome | biome: gut microbiome | host: Homo sapiens | place: Madagascar | study: EMG produced TPA metagenomics assembly of the PRJNA485056 data...
GTTCCGTCTTTGACCGGTTCTGCACTATGAAGTTTTCAAGGTTCTTGCTGTCTCAAGTGAAACAGCTTATTTAGTATATCGCACTTTCAAGGCTTTGTCAAGCACTTTTTAAAACTTTTTTAAAAAGTTTTGTTTCAGCCTTTCAGCGCTTCTCTCATGAATATTTTTCCTGAGAGCTTTTTTATTATACTGCTGCTGCAACCAAAAAGCAAGCACTTTTTTAATTTTATTTTATTCCTCCTCTATGTCCTCCTCTCCACCTTGATATTCAAAGGTTTCCGCTACATTGCTCCCGCGACGTTCTTCCCTTCCCAGAAACGGCGGATACCCATACAGGTAGTTTTTATATGCCCGCCGAGCCTTCAGAAAATTATTCCGTCCGATTCCGTACGTAATGCCGGAGACGAAATTCATAGTGCTTTTACCCATGTTCTGTACATTATCAAAGTTCACCACCAGCTTCTTCATCACCCGATAGAAACTTTTCCCGGAAATAATCGGCACAATGTCCTCTATTTTCCCCCGGAAGATGTACTCCTGATGCTCAATAGTCATGATATGGAGCATGCTCTCAATCTGTTCGATGAATTCTATTTCATCCACCTTAATCTTACAGTATCGCTCCTTCGTTATAATCGGGATTACGTCCTTACTTCCATTACCGTCTTTTTCCATAATTTACCCCCCTGGAACATCAACACTCTACGATTTCTTTTCCTGCTTCATGAAGTATTTTCATTCTAATACGAAAGAGGGCAAAATCATATCCCTAAAAAATCGAGAAAAATCGAGATTTTCGAAAATGCAATTTATCGGTTGTTCTATGGGGCCTTTTGTGGTATATTCGAGGACGGTAGAGTAAATATCAAGCGTTAAGTTTCACAGAATGGGATGTTGTCTGTGACCGAAAACAACATGTTGCGGTTTGATATTGCATCCACTACTGCAAATATTATAGAGGAAATATAGAATCTCCTGATTATAATACCAGCAGTTTACGTTACTTCTTTTATTATAATCTTAAGGAGATTTTTTAATGGAAAGAAAAAGAACAAACACCGAAAAGCTCGTTATTACCGCTATCCTCATCGCACTGGAAATCATCCTGACCCGCTTTGTGGGCATCAGCACGCCGATGCTTCGAATCAGCTTCGGCTTTCTGCCAATGGTAATTGTCGCAATGTACTACGGTCCGATATGGGGCGGCGGCGCCTACGCGCTGGCCGACGTTCTGGGAAGCCTCATTTTCCCAACCGGCGCCTACTTCCCGGGCTTCACGGTTTCCGCCTGCCTCACCGGCATCATCTACGGGCTCTTCCTGCACAAACGCAAAGTGACAGTGGGAACCGCCCTTGCCGCCGTCATCGCAGTGGTGCTGGGCATCAACCTTCTGGTGAATACCTTCTGGCTCACCCTTATCCTGGGCAAAGGCTACATGGCAATGCTGCCGGCCAGATTCATCAAGGAGCTCCTTTGCGTGCCAATCGACACCGCACTGATTCTCGTGCTGAGCAAAGCAACCCGTCGAATTTTCCAACCGGCAGTCTAAAAGTTATTTATCCAATTATTTCGTACATCCCTTCCGAGTCCTGTTTCTTGCAGGACTCGGTTAGTTTTTTGACCAGTACCGTCAACTCGCTGGTTCCGAAGGTTACCGTGATGATGTCGTCCACCTTCACTTCCACCCCCGGCTTGGCCACTTTTCCGTTCACCTGAACGCGGCCCTGCTCGCAGGCTTCCTTCGCTACCGTTCTTCTTTTTATGATTCTAGAAATTTTCAAAAACTTGTCCAGTCGCATTTTTTCTCCTATTCTTTTTCCGGTAAAAAAAGATTCGTTTGGCTCAGTCTACCGATCCAGGCTGTCCAGAATCTTTTTCCGGGCGTTATCGGTTTCCGCCATCACCTTTTCCAGGTCGATGGTGGTATATTCGCCATCCTGATAAAGCACCTTTCCATCCACCATGGTGAGTAGCACATCTTTGCCGGATGCGGAGTACACCAGGTTGTTCAGCATGCTGTGCACCGGCTGCATGTTCGGCACATTCGCATCCACCACGATCAGGTCCGCCTTGAAGCCTTCCTGAATCAGACCGCAGTCCTCCCGGCCCTGAGACAGGGCTCCGGCTCTGGTGGCCGCATACAACACATCTTCCGGCCGGACGATGGTATCCGCGCCGCCTTTTATTTTTTCCAGAAGAGCGAAAAGCTTCATCTCTTCGAAGAAGTCCAAATTGTTGTTGCTGGCGACGCTGTCCGTACCGATGGCAAGCGACACCCCTGCCTTTAGGAGCTTTGGCGTGTCGCAAATTCCGCTGCCCAGCTTCAGATTACTGGTGGCATTCACCGCAACCGTGGCTTTTCCCTCTGCCAGAATCTGCCGATCCTCGTCGTTCAGCCACACGCAGTGGGCCGCCGTCACCGGGGAATCGAAGAATCCCATGTCCGACAGATATTTTACCGGGGTGCGTCCGCCGTGGCGCTCCATGCACTCCCGCGTCTCCTTCTCCGTTTCCGATACGTGCACCTGAATCGGAACGCCGAATTCCCGGGCAACATCCGCCACCGCCCGAACGGTCTGCTCATCATTCGTGTACTCCGCATGGAGGCAGGCATCTGTATGAATCCGGCCGCCTTCAAATCCATCGTACATGAGAATCAGGTCCTTCATGTTTTTAAAAGAAGGATTGTCTTCCGGCGCCGCTCCGGTGAAATTCGTTACGGAATGGCAGATATTGCTCTTCATTCCGCTCTCCGAAATGCTGCGAATCATATCATCGCAGAACATGTACATATCCGAGGTGGAAACGATGCCGTAGCGGATGGATTCTGCCATGGTCAGGAGTGTGCTCCAATACACGCCCTTGCGGTACAGCTTCGCTTCGAAAGGGAAAATCCGGTTGTTCAGCCACTCGTCCAACGGAAGGTTCTCTCCATATCCCCGCATCAAACACATGGGCGAATGGCCGTGGGCGTTGTAGAATCCCGGTAAAAGCACTTTTCCCGTTCCGTCATAGACCGGACCGGCTTCCCGGGTGATTTCTTCCGAAGGTTTTTCGGAACCGATATAGACAATCCGGTCGCCTTTGGTTACAACGGTCATGTCCGACCGATACTGAAATGACGAATCGATTAATCCAATTTTTTCAAAAATCATCTGAGTTCCTCCTTTTATTCTTCCGGTTCTTTTTTCTGCAGAATCCGAAGAAGCGTTAACACCTGCTTTAACACGTCGTCCGTACCCACGAACAGGCTCAGCGACGGTACTTTTCCGCTCTGAATCGTCAGTTTTTTCCCCAGCGCCTGGGTGGCCATGACAAGTCCGTAAGCCGTCATGCGATTCGTTTCGTAGAATGTGATCTGAACCCGATTTCCCAGCTGTTTCAGGATTTCAATGCCCAGGCGTTCCGATGCGCTTCGGATTTCCGCAATCCGAATCAAATTCACCATAACTTCCGGCATATCTCCGTACCGATCCATCATTTCTTCCATTACATCATCCGCATCTTCTTCCGTCTCAATCTGAGCGATTTTCTTATATGCCTGAAGCTTAAGGGTTTCGTCCCCGATATATTGCTTCGGAATCCGTGCCGGCACGTTGAATTCCAAGGTGCTTTCCGAACGGCTTTCGGTCACATCCTCCCCTTTCAGGCGGCTGACCGCCCGCTCGATTTCCTTGCAGTATAGCTCGTATCCGATGCCTTCAATGTGTCCGTGCTGCGCTTCTCCCAGCACGTTTCCGGCGCCGCGAAGTTCCAGATCCCGCATGGCCAGCTTAAAGCCCGCACCGAATTCCGTGAATTCCCGAATGGCCGCCAACCGTTTTCGAGCAATTTCCGTAAGAACCTTCTCCGGCTTATATGTCAGATACGCATACGCCAGGGTATTGGATCGGCCTACGCGGCCTCGGAGCTGGTACAGCTGGGACAGCCCCATTCGGTCTGCGTCCAGGATGATGATGGTGTTGGCATTTGGAATATCGATTCCCGTTTCGATAATCGTGGTGGATACCAGCACATCCGTACGGTGCTCCACGAAATCCACCATCACGTTCTCCAGGCTCCGCTCGTCCAGCCGTCCGTGACCGACGCCGACCCGTGCCTGAGGCACCAGTTCCTGAATGGTCTCCGCTACCTTTCGAATGCCTTTAATCCGATTGTAGATGACGAATACCTGACCGTTTCGATTCAGCTCCCGTTCGATGACTTCCTGAATCAGGGTTTCATCCTCCGGCGTCACGTAAGTCTGCACCGGCAGGCGATCCTGCGGCGGTTCCTCGATGGTGCTGATATTCTTAATTCCGGTTAAGGACATGTTCAGTGTCCGCGGAATCGGCGTGGCCGACAGGGTCAGCACGTCGATGTTCTTCCGTAGCATCTTGATTTTTTCCTTGTGCTTCACGCCGAAGCGCTGCTCTTCATCGATGACCAGCAATCCCAAATCCTTGTACTTCACATCATCGGACAGTACCCGATGGGTTCCGATGACCAGATCCAAGGTTCCTTTTTTCAGCTTTTCGATAATCTTCGTCTGTTCCGCATCCGACCGGAAGCGGGAGAGCATTTCGATTTCAAAAGGGAATTTCTCAAAGCGTGCCTTCAGGGTATGGTAATGCTGATCCGCCAACAAAGTGGTAGGCGCCAGCAGAACCGCCTGACGGCCTTCGGAAATGCACTTGAAAATCGCCCGAGCCGCCACTTCCGTCTTTCCGTATCCCACATCACCGCAGAGCAAGCGGTCCATCGGCAGCGGTTTCTCCATATCTTCCTTGATTTCCGCGATGGCCTGCAACTGGTCTTCCGTTTCCGTGTACGGAAAATCATCCTCGAATTCCTGCTGCCACACCGTATCTTTGGAGAAGGCATATCCGCCGGCCGCTTCCCGCTCCGCATATAGTTTTACCAGGTCCTCCGCGATTTCCATGACGGATTTTCGAACCCGATCCCGGGTACGCCGCCACTCTCCGCCGGAAAGTTTCGACAGGCGCGGTGCATTTCCTTCATTTCCGATATATCGCTGAATGATATCCAGCTGCTCCGTGGGAATGTACAGCACATCCGATCCGGCGTAATGAATTTTCAGATAATCTTTGGCTTCTCCGTCCGTTTCCAGCGTCTTGATTCCTTCGAATCGGCCGATTCCGTGAACCTCGTGCACCACGTAATCGCCCTTCTGAAGATCCGAAAAGTCGATGGATGGGGATTTCTTTTTCTTTCGGCGAAGGGCTTTCTTCTGTCCCGGAAAAATATCATTTTCCGAAATATAGCATAACCGTTCTTCCTCCAGGATCAATCCGGCGCTCAGGTTTCCGGTATCGTATAAAAGATTTCCGTGAACGCCCCCTTCGTCCAGGTATTCCCGCAGCCGGGTGCCTCGTTCTTCCGTGGAGGACACCAGATGCACTTCATACCCCTTCTTCAGGTATCCTTTGACAGAGGATGCCAGCATCTGCAGCTGTCCGTTAAACGGTGCCACCGGACGGCTTTCAATATTTTGAATCTCGTCCAGCCGGTCCACGCCCTCGACTCGTTCCGGAAAAGGAGTGGTAATCCGAATGTTCTCGCATTCTCGGTACATCCGAAGGAAGGAATCCTTGTCCTGATATTCCGGGATGGCCTCTCCGATTCGGGCCGGGTCGTACACCAGCACAAGTCCGTTATCCATATAGTTCCACATCCGGGTTTCCGGCACATCAAAATAGGAAATGTATTCCGAGAAAATCGGCAGGTTGGTGCGGTTCCGGAACATCTCCCGGATGCGGCCCAGCTCCTCTTCGTACCGTTCGATTCGGCCGTCTTTCAGATTTTCTTTTTCCCGCTGCTCCTTCAGCTCGTCGATCCGCTTCCGGTATTCCGCTTCAATCCGCTCTAAGGCTTTCTCCACCGCTTCCGGTTCCGGCATGAATTCCACTGCCGGGACGATTTGGAATTGCGAAATGGACTCTACGGACCGCTGGGAAACGGGATCGAAAGTTCGCAGAGAGTCGATTTCCGTATCGAAGAATTCGATTCGCACCGGGTTCTCCATGGAAGGCGAATATACATCAATGATATCGCCTCGTCCGCTAAATTCTCCGGGGGCGGAGGTAACGCTGTTGTACTCGTATCCGGCTTGAACCAGAAAGTTCTTCAGCTCATCCGGATCCACCTCATCCCCCAGCCGGATCATTCGCCGATACTTCAGAAAATGCGCTTTTTCATCCACCGGCGGAAGTAAGGCGGAAATCGGCACGATAACCACATCGTGGGAAGTTCCCGCCAATGACTCCATGCCGCGGATTCGCCGCACCAATTCGTCCTTGTCTCGGGCTTCGTAGAGAAAATGGAAATCTTCTTTTTCCGGAAGTGCCTGAACCGAAATATCGGGTACAAAAAAAGAAATATCTTCCCTGAGCCTGTCCGCAACAAGGCCGGAAGATACCACGATTAATGTTGAGTTGTAATTCTTTATTTCTTTGGAAGCGAGGTAAGCGACACGGCTGCCGCTTACCCCTGTGAAGTTAATGATCATCCTTTTTTTCGCTCTTTCTTGTATTATGGATGTTCATCGCATTTTCAATTCCAATGCGAATAATATCCGCTGCCGCAGATGCCGCTGCCTCTGCCGCTTCGTTCAGAATTTGCTGTTCATCCTTCCCCACTTTTCCAATGACAAATTGGATGGTGGAACCGTCACTGCTGCCGATTCCCACCCGAACCCGGGGGAATTTCCGAAATCCCAGTTCCTGAACCACGGACTTCATTCCATTATGTGTTCCGGGGCCGCCGCTTTTTCGAATACGAATCGACCCGATGGGCAGATCGAAATCATCGTAAATTACGATTAAATTCTCTTCCGGGATTTTATAGAAATTCATAATCTCCCGAACCGACTGCCCGCTGAGGTTCATATAGGTCTGAGGCTTCAGTAAAATTACCTTTTCGCTTCCGATGCGTCCCTCTCCGATTAAGCCCTTGAATTTGGCCCGATTCACATCGATTCCGAATTCCGATGCCATGGCATCGATGGCCTTGAACCCCATATTGTGTCTTGTGTTCTCATACTTTGAGCCCGGATTGCCTAGTCCTGCAATGATATACATGGATTAGTTAAACATTGCACTGACAGAACCGTGCGTATATACTCTGGAAATCGTTTCAGCGAAAATCGGTGCAGCGGAGAGAATGGTCATCTTGTCAATTTTCTTCTCTTCCGGAATCGGCAATGTGTTCAGAATTACCAGTTCCTTAATCGCACTTTTTTCCAATCTCTCGATAGCCGGACCGGACAGTACGCCGTGGGTAGCACATGCGTATACTTCTTTTGCACCCATGTCCTTGATGGCATTTGCCGCATTGGTGATGGTTCCTGCGGTATCAATCATATCATCGAGAATGATACAGTTCTTACCCTTGATATCTCCGATGATGTTCATGATTTCGCTCTTGTTCGGCTCCGGTCTTCTCTTGTCCACGATCGCAATCGGGCAGTTCATGCGCTCTGCCATGTTTCTTGCTCTCGGTACGCTTCCGTGGTCCGGAGATACGATAACAACGTCTTCCATCTCCTTCTTAATGAAGTATTCCGTCAGAGTCGGCAGTCCGATCATATGGTCTACCGGAATGTCGAAATATCCCTGAATCTGATTTGCGTGAAGATCCATGGTGATTACCCGGTCCACACCGGCTGCTACCAGCAGGTCTGCCACCAGCTTTGCCGTAATCGGATCTCTGGCCTTTGCTTTTCTGTCCTGACGAGCATAACCGTAATACGGAATTACCGCATTGATGCTGCCTGCAGACGCTCTCTTCATGGCATCCACCATGATCAGGAGTTCCATCAGATTGTCGTTTACCGGATTTCCGGTGGACTGAATGATGAATACATCCTTGTCACGAACGGACTCCCAGATGCTGACAGAAATCTCACCGTCGCTGAACTTGCTAACGGTTGCCTTTCCCAGCTCTACGCCCATCAGATCTGCAATTTCCTTTGCCAACTCCGGATGCGAGTTGCATGCGAAAAGTTTCATGTTGGAAAAAGCCTTTGTTTCCATGTGTATATACCCCCTAAGCATATATTAGAAATAAAAAATTAAGTAACGATTGTCTTACTGGTCCTTCTTGAGAATCTTTCTCTTGGATACCCAGCCTTCTTTGTTCTCCGCACGAACACGTCCAATACAGAGCGCATCGGACGGCACGTCTTCCGTTATGGTGGTTGCCGCTGCCACATAGACACCGTCGCCCACGTTTACCGGTGCCACCAGGTTCGAGTTGCAGCCGATAAAGCTGTCATCTCCCACCGTGGAGCGATATTTCTTCGCACCGTCGTAGTTCACGAATACCACGCCGCAGCCCAGATTTACATTCTTTCCGATATCCGCATCTCCGATATAGGTCAGATGAGAGGACTTGCTTCCGTCGCCGAAAGTGGAATTCTTCACTTCCACGAAGTCGCCCACCTTACATTCGTTGCCGATTACGCTACCCGGACGGATATAGGCAAAAGGTCCCACCGTGGTGTTCTCCCCCACTTTACTGTCCAGAATATACGAAGTCTGAACCTTCGTACCGGCACCGATTTCCGCATTCTCCAGGTAAGAAGACTGTCCGATAAATGCCTCCCGATGGATTACGGTATTACCCTTCAGGGTAACATTGCAGGCAATAAAAGCACCTTCCTCAATTACCACGGAATCGTCGATATATGCGTTATAAATATCCTGAAAAACAACTCCGTCTTCTTCCATACGTTTCCGGTTCGCTTGAATTCGTTCGCTTTCCCGGGAACGGTATTCTTCAAAATCCATCTATTCTCCTTTACTCTCCTCGGTGCGCAGCATCTGTCCGATCTTATAGACATCCCCCGCACCCATCGTGATAATGATATCATCTTTTCCGGCATTTTTGCCAACATATTCTGCAATGCCTTCAAAATCGCCCATGTATCGAATATTCTTGTCCGGATGTTTCTCCTGCATAGCCTCTTCCAGCTTCTGAGAAGATACGTTGTACACATCCTTCTCTCGTGCAGCGTAGATATCCGTAATAATCAGATGATCCACCATTCCAAAGGAATCCACGAAATCATCGAACAGCGCTTTTGTTCGGGTGTATGTGTGAGGCTGGAAGATGCACCACAGATTATTGTGGCGAATGTTCTTTGCCGCACTCAATGTCGCCTTGATTTCCGTCGGGTGGTGCGCATAATCGTCGATTATTTTTGCACCGGCTTCCGTATATCCCGTAAAATCAAAACGGCGATGGGTTCCCCGGTAAGAAAGCAGGGTGTCCGTAATGACCTCCGTATCCACGCCCAGGTAATGAGCGGTCGCAAAAGCGGCCATGGAGTTCAGCACGTTGTGCTCCCCCGGCACGCTGAGATGCACGTGACACAGCAACTCGCCCTTGTAATGCAGGTCGTATTCCGGGAATCCGTTATCATCAAATTGAATGTTCACCGCACAATAATCGCTGCTTTCCGTGTATCCGTAGGTGATTCGGTTTTCCATGCCCTGGAGCACGTCCCGAACAAACGGATTTCCGTCAAAGGCGATTACCACGCCGTCCTTCGGAATCTGTTCCACGAACTGACGGAAGGACTTCTTGATATTATTGATATTCTTGAAATAATCCAGATGGTCGGAATCGATGTTCAGCAGTACGCCGATGCGAGGACGCAGGTGCAGGAAGCTGTCCATGTACTCACAGGCCTCTGTGACAAAATATTCGTTCTCCCCGATTTCCACGTTTCCGTTAATCTCATCCAGATTTCCGCCAACCAGAATTGTCGGCTTGTACTTCGCATTCCGCAGAATCAAGGAAGTCATGGATGTTACCGTGGTCTTTCCGTGGGTTCCGCAAATCGCCACGCTGTTCTTATAGTGCTCCATAATCATTCCCAAAACCTCTGCACGGCTGAAACACGGAATGCCCAGTTCTTTCGCCCGAACCATCTCCGGCTTCTCTGCCGAAACCGCTGCGGAATATACGACGGCATCCACACCGTCCACATTGTCGGCACGATGCTCATACACCACGCGAATGCCCACGCTCTCCAAATGGCGGGTCACATCGGTTTCGTTTAAATCCGTTCCGGACACGATATGTCCGTTATTCTGTAGAATCTCGGCAACCGCGGAAAGTCCGATTCCGCCGATCCCGAGACAATGTATTCTTTTGTAATTTGAAATGCTCTCCAATCAACACACCTCCTGATGAATCATACAGAATTATTATAGAGTATTTTTCACCGTAATACAAGAATATGAGTCCTCATAATCCGCTCATTTTTTCAATTGTCATTTTAAAACCCCTTTTAAAAAAATAAACTGAGAAATATAACACTCTGATTAGAATTCCATTGATTTTTTTGTTCTATCGTTATATAATATTGTTGGAAAGCGTGTAGGAACAATCCATATTAGGAAGGCTATTGATGAAGATTACAGACGTACGCATACGAAAGATTACCGATGATGAGAAGATGAAGGCCGTCGTTTCCATTACGATTGGCAACGAATTCGTCGTTCACGACATCAAGATCATCAACGGAAGCAATGGCGAATTTATCGCCATGCCCAATAAGCGGTTAGGAAATGGCGATTTCCGCGATATCGCTCACCCCCTCACTGCAAAGACCCGCGAAAAAATTTGCGACGCAATTTTTGAAGAATATCACCGGGTGTTGGAGGAACAGGAATCGGATCATCGATTCGAAGAATCCCTCTTGCAGGAAGATGAAAAATAATTTCATAAAAAGAAACGAGAAAAGGCGAGTGCTTCCAGCTTTAAAGAGCTGAGGTACTCGCCTTTTATTATTCTTATAATTAATTTTTATGACGTTCTCTGTCTAAATTCCGCGAACCACAATCCCGCTCTCCAGCGCCATCACCGCAAGCTGCGTTCGGGTGGTACAGCCCGTCTTCTGAAACATGCTTTTTACGTGTTTTTTTA
>ERZ1034969.1258-NODE-1258-length-10933-cov-28.137249_pt1 | contig 10933 bp, 8 predicted proteins | sample MGYA00520624_ERZ1034969 | MGnify/ENA primary metagenome ERZ1034969 (study PRJEB33766, sample SAMN09781776) | gut metagenome | biome: gut microbiome | host: Homo sapiens | place: Madagascar | study: EMG produced TPA metagenomics assembly of the PRJNA485056 data...
CCCCTGCCCCGGCTGAACCCGCTGCAGAAGAATCTGCCGAAACGAACCTGCCCGATGTGCCAGCCCCGGAGCTGACCACCGAACCACCGGAACCCGACCAAGAGCCCACAGCGGATGCCGCAACCTGATGTTACCCTGCGCTGAAACGGCGCTTATTTGTAAATTTAAGGAGCAATTACCCTACATGAACAATTATGATCTGATTATCGTTGGTGCCGGCCCGGCCGGTATTTTTACCGCACTGGAACTGCTGCGCAAAAGCAGCAAAACTACCGGCCCGCGCATCTGCCTGATTGAAAAGGGCAAACCGGTAGAAAAGCGCCACTGCCCCAAAGATAAAACCGGCCACTGCGTGAACTGCAAGCCCACCTGCGCCATCACCACCGGCTTTTCCGGTGCCGGTGCGTTCTCGGACGGCAAGCTGTCCCTCTCCTATCAGGTTGGCGGCGAGCTGCCGGAGCTGATCGGTGAGGATTTTGCCCAGGAGCTGATCAACTACACTGACAAGATCTATCTGGAATTTGGCGCTGACCCGCATGTGGAAGGTGTTTACGAGGGCAGCGAGATCAAGGAGATCCGCAAGCGCGCCATCCAGGCCGGCCTGCAGCTGGTGGACTGCCCCATCCGCCACCTTGGCACCGAAAAAGCCCAGCAGCTGTACCTGAACATCCAGAACTATCTGCTGGCCCGCGGTGTGGAGATGCTGTTCAACACCGAATGTGACAACATTCTGCTGGAGGGCAGCGAGTGCAAGGGCGTTGTGATCACCGAAAAGGGTGAGCGCCGCGAGCTGCGCGCCGACCAGGTTGTGATTGCCACCGGCCGCCGCGGTGCAGATTGGCTGGAAAAGCTGTGCGCCGAGCACAACATTGCCCACAAGCCCGGCACCGTTGATATTGGTGTGCGTGTGGAGTGCCGCAACGAGATCATGGAGACCATCAACAAGGTTCTGTACGAAGGCAAGCTGATCGGTTACCCCAGCCCGTGGAAGAACAAGGTCCGCACCTTCTGCCAGAACCCCGGCGGCTTTGTCGCGCAGGAAAACTATGACAATGACCTGGCGGTCGTCAACGGTCACAGCTACAAGGATCTGAAATCCGGCAACACCAACCTGGCCATTCTGGTCAGCCACAACTTTACCGAGCCGTTCAACCAGCCCATTGCCTATGCCCAGAAGGTTGGCGAACTGACCAACATGCTGGGTGCCGGGCACATTCTGGTACAGCGCTACGGTGATATTCTGGACGGCAAGCGCACTTGGGCCAAGGAGCTGGCACATTCCAATGTGCGCCCTACCCTGAAAGATGCCGTTGCGGGCGACATTACCGCCGCCATGCCGTACCGCGCCATGGTGAGCATTATTGAGTTCATCAAGATGGTGGACCATGTTGCCCCCGGCTTTGCCGCACCGGAAACCCTGCTGTACAGCCCGGAGCTGAAGTTCTATTCCAACAAGGTCAAGATGGACACCGACCTGGAAACGAACATTTCCGGTCTGCACTGCCTGGGCGATTCCTCCGGATGGACCCGCGGCCTGATGATGGCCTCCGTCATGGGCGTTCTGATGGGCCGCAAGCTGATTGAGAATCATGATATGTGAGGTTTTTACGGGGGATTTTGTTCCTTCTTTGAAAAGAAGGAAGCAGAAACTTTAATCATATTATCACATAAAATAAAATTATAGGCACATCACGGATGGATTACGTGGTGTGCCCTTTTTGTTTATAATTCTTCTTTATAATTTATTGCGCGGTAGGGCGGCCATCTCCGGCCTAAGAGCCGGACCTGCGGTCCGGTTGGCCTCCGAAACGCGCCTGCGGGCGCAGAGCTCCCCGGCCGCCGAATAGACACACATCTTTGCTTTTTGGTAAAATATATTTTCTCTGCCCGTCATGCGGGACGATGCAAGCATCGTCCCCTACAAACAATTTATCGGTTTGCGGCAAATATTTACGCTTCTCCGCGGCGGGGTGAGGGCACCCCGCCCTACCAACCATTTTAATGTTTATATCCACCCATAAAATGTTCTGTAGGGAACGGTCTTGACCGTTCCGGGTGTTCGCCATATTTCGATTTTGTGGGACATTGTTTGCAAGTTTTCGGAACGGTCAAGACCGTTCCCTACAAATTGTTTTTAGATTTACACCAATCGCTATAAAGCCCAAATAGCAAAAAGGCGCACCACACAATTTCTCGTGTGATGCGCCTTAATTTCACTTTTTCTGTTCTATTGTATTAAAGTTTCTTCGGTTCCTTCTTTTCAAAGAAGGGACAAAAACTCTCGTAAAAGAACTTAGTTCCCGCTTTCAGCCGTTGCGGTGGACTGGGTGCTTTCGCCCAGGGTCACTTCGCAGCTGATGACCTTGCCGTCACGCTCTACCTGCAGGGTAACGCTATCGCCAACTTCCTTGCTCTGGCAATACTTCTGTACATCGGATGCACTGGAGACTGCCACATCATCAATGGAGATAATGCGGTCGCCCAGCTTCAGGCCGCCTTTTTCGGCACCGCTGCCGGATGCGATCTGGTAGATATACACACCATAGTTGCTGACGCCGTACTGCATAGCAGTCTGGGCATCATTGATGGTGATGACCGTAACACCCATGGCCGGGCGGGCAACATAACCCTTTTCGATCATCTGTTTTGCCATTTCCATGGCGGTATTGATGGGGATTGCAAAGCCAAGCCCCTCGGCATCGCTGGAGCTGCTCTTGGCGTTGACAATGCCGATCAGCTCACCGTTTGCATTGAACAGGCCGCCGCCGGAGTTGCCCGGGCTGATGGAAGCACTGGTCTGGATCAGGTTCATATCGTTGCCCTGAACGGTAACTTCACGGTTCAAGGCGCTGACAATACCATTGGTAACGGTATTGCTCAGGGTACCCAGCGGGTTGCCGACCGCAATGGTGGTTTCGCCAACAGCCAGGCTGTCGCTGTCGCCAATCACAGCCGGAGTCAGACCGGTGGCTTCGATTTTCAGGACTGCAACGTCCGAAGTAGAATCCTGGCCAACGATCGTTGCGCTATACTCGGTACCGTCCGCCAGCTGTACCGTGATGTTGTTTGCGCCGGAAACCACATGGGCACAGGTTATAATGTAACCATCCTGCGAGATGATCACGCCGGAGCCTGCACCGCTCTGCACATAGCTGCCGCCAAACCAGGTGTTGGTGCTGACCATCTGCTCGGTAGTGATGGCCACAACGCTGGGTTGTACCAGCGCGGCAACATCCTGAATCGACAGGTTGGTGCCGTTGGTGCTGCCCTGGGATACAGAATCCGTGTTGGTGTCACGCTGGACCTGCTGGACCACAACCTGGCCGCCGGTCAAGCCGGTGCGGCTGGCAACCACAGTTCCTGCCAAGCCACCACCAAAGCCAAGGGCTACCACACCGATGCAGGCCGCCACACGCAGCAAAACCTTTTTGCCGCCGTGGCTCTTTTTGGGCTCGTTCTGCGGGGGCTGTGGGTTGCTGGAATAGCTGTAACCGTTGTAGCCGCCGTTACTGCCATTGCCGCCGTTGCCTCCATTGCCTGCAGCGGGGCCCTGGGGGGTATAGCTGCTGTTCTGTTGGCTGGAATAATTAGAATAATCTGTCTGTGCGGTGTTGGCGGTGTTCATTCCGCTGCTGCCCACATTGGGGTAACCGGACTGCTCTGCCTGGGGCTGTTCCGGCTGAGTGCCCGCTGGCTGCCCGTTATTATTCTGCGGGCCGCCATTATTATAAAGACCCGAATAATCATATTCACTCATGAAAAATCTCTCCTTTGTTCTGCCGCACGGCGCTTGGGGGCCGCCGGGCGGTGATACACGGTCTGGCGGAAGCTTTTGCTTTGTCTTTCTTGCTTCCCTCAACCTTGTGCCTACAGTATAACCGCTAATTGTGAAAACAGTTTCGCGACTGCGTGAAAGAAATGTGAAATCTCCAAAAATCCGGCCAGTTTGGGCTGTGGTTTGACTTTATCCGCCCTATGCCGTACAATCAGTTGCAGACTGAAACATTAGGGGGAGTTTGCCTATGCGGATTGAAAAAATGGCACCGGACGCACAAAACCGCTGTGTCTATTCGTTATATAAAGAGAAAGGCTGCATCGGCCATGCCGTTACCTGTGCCGATTGTTTTGAAGCGCTGGAAATCGCCCCGGAATGGCGGGGCCGCGGGTACGGCAGCTATCTGCTGCGGGAGGTTTTGCGCCAGAACGGCGGCTTTGACCGGACTGCCCCCAGCGAGTTCACCGCGCCACTGCCGGATGCCGGCAATACCGCTGCGCAGGCGCTGGCGGCAAAGTTCGGTTTTGTGCCGCGCGGCGGGCTGCTGGTGCGCCGCCGCGTGCCGGACCTGACGGCAGTGGAGCTGACCCACCGCTTTTTGCGCAGCACACTGGCACCGGGCGGGCTGTATCTGGATGCCACCTGCGGCAACGGGCACGATACCCTATTTTTATGCAGCGTTGCCGGGGAAAATGGCCGGGTGATCGGGCTGGATATCCAGCCCCAGGCCGCGGCCAACACCAATGCGCTGCTGGCCGCCAACGGCATGGCTGCCATTGGCCGCGCGGAATGCTGCGACCATCGGGAGCTGCTGCGCTTTGCCCCGCCGGGCAGTGCGGACTGCGTGATGTTCAACTTTGGCTGGCTGCCAGGTGCCGCGCACGATGTACACTCCACGGCAGATTCCACCCTGCCCGCGCTGCAGGCCGGGCTGGACGCCCTGAAGCCCGGCGGCGTGCTTGCCGCAGTGCTGTACAGCGGCAAGGTGATCGGCAATGCGGAGAAAAAAGCTGCGGCGGAGTTTTTCCGCAGCCTGCCGCTGGCCGATTATACCGTGCTGATCTGCGAATTTGCCAACTGGGCCGATACCGCTCCCCTGCCCTGCTTTGTCATTAAGCGGGAAAGATAATGGCTGCCGCTGTGAAGCCCCAAAAAAAGGAAGTGCTGCCAATGCTGCAACAGCAAACACAACACCCCGGCTGGCGGGTGCTGAACCGCGATGTGATCAAATACATCGCGATGATCGCCATGCTGCTGAACCACATCGCCAATATTTTTCTGGTGCCGGGCACCCTCGGGTACGAGGTGCTGGTGGATATCGGCTACTTTACCGCCATTACCATGTGCTATTTTCTGGTAGAGGGCTTCCGGTACACCCACAGCCGCAAACAGTATGCCTTACGGCTGTTCGGGTTCGGTGTGGTTTCACAGGTGCCATTCTCGATGGCGTTTGCCCAAAACGGCATTCTGGAATTTCAGGATTTCAACATGATGTTCACGCTGTTCCTGTGTTTTTGTATCCTGTTGTGTATCGAAACCATCCGGAACCGTTTTTTGCGCGGCGTGCTGATCGTACTGCTGATTTTTGGTTCGTTGTTTTGCGACTGGGCGCTGCTGGCCCCGGTGTTCACCCTGCTCTTCCGCTGGTCCGGCCAGGACCAAAAACAACTGCGGTTCAGTTTTGCGCTTTCTGCCGCGCTGTTTGGCTGGCTGAATTACACCAGCAGCGCGGGGCTTTACCCCACCGCACAGTGTTTGTTAATGGCCTGCGGCAGCATGGCAGGGATCGCTGCATCCGGGTTTGTGATCTTGTATCTGTACAATGGCCAGCGGGCGGCGCGGGGAAAGAAATTTTCGCAGTGGTTTTTCTATCTGTTTTACCCGGTGCATTTGTTGGTGCTGGGGGTAATTCGGGTGATGGGGTGATGGTGCGCGGTAGATTTTTACCGTTACACGCTCCGCGGGACGATGCAAGCATCGTCCCCTACAAATAAATTGCAGCGTTTACCGCGATCGGCATGGTTCCTCCGCGGCGGGGTGAGGGCACCCCGCCCTACAGATGCTTTGTTGGTTTGCAACACATTATAAAATGCTCTGTAAGGAACGGTCTAGACCGTTCCTTACAGATTTTTTTCAACTTGTACCAATTTCTATAAAGCCAACATCAAAAAGGCGCACCACACGATGGTTTTGTGTGATGCGCCTTTATTTATCTTTTGTGTTCTATTAGTTTCTTGTGTTCCTTCTTTTCAAAGAAGGAACACAAATCCTCCGTAAAGCCCCTCACAGCGTTTCCGGGAACTCGGCATCGATGGCGGCCAGCAGGCGGGGTGCGCTTTCGCGGGTATCGGTCATGCGCACGGCATTGCGCAGGGGCAGCACCGCGCGCGGGCTGACGGACAGCTCATCCACACCGATCGCCAGGAAGGTTTCGGTCAGGGTCAGGTCCGCGCCAAGCTCGCCGCAGATACCAACCCAAATGCCGTTCTTGTGGGCATTCTCCGTCACCATCTTCAACAGGCGCAGCACTGCCGGGTTGTGCGGGTCATAAAAACGTCCCAGATCATTGTTCTGGCGGTCACAGGCCAGGGTGTACTGGGTCAGGTCATTGGTACCGCAACTGAAGAAATCCACTTCCTTAGCCAGACGGTCGCTCATAACCGCTGCCGCTGGAGTTTCGATCATGATGCCGACCTGTACATCCTCCGCAAAAGGAATGCCCTCAGCTTTCAGGTCACGCTTGACCTCCTCGCAGTACTTTTTGGCTTCGCGCACTTCCCACACGCTGGTCACCATGGGGAACATGATGCCCAGCTTGCCGAACGCGGAAGCACGGTAAAGGGCACGCAGCTGGGTCTTGAAGATTTCCGGGCGGGTCAGGCAGATGCGCAGAGCGCGCATGCCCATAGCCGGGTTATCCTCTTTGGGCAGGTTAAAGTAGCCGATCTGCTTGTCCGCGCCGATATCCAGCGTGCGAATGATAACTTCCTTGCCTCCCATATCAGCCAGAACCTTTTTGTAGGCTTCAAACTGCTGGTCCTCGGTGGGGTAATCCGGGCTGTTCAGGTACAGGAACTCGCTGCGGAACAGGCCGATGCCGCCGCCATCGTTGACCTGCACGGCATGTACGTCGTCCGGGGAGCCAATGTTGCAGTAAATGCGGATGCTCTTGCCATCCTTGGTCACATTGGGCTGGCCTTTCAGGGTTTCCAGCAGGCGCTGCAGGCGCAGCTGCTCTTCCCGCTTTTTCAGCAGATAGTCACGGGTCATATCGTCCGGGTCGATCACCACATTGCCGGTAGCGCCGTCAATAATGCAGGGGCGGCCCTCATACTCCGGCTTCAGGGCATCGCCCACGCCAACAATGGCGGGAATGCCCATAGTGCGGGCCAGAATGGCCGTGTGGCTGGAACCGGAACCACCCGCGGTAATAAAGCCCAGAATCTTGGATTTATCCAGCTGCACAGTTTCCGAAGGTGCCAGGTCGTCCGCAGCCAGCAGCACCGGCACATCCGAAGCAATACCGCCCTGCGCTGCACCGGACAGGATCCCCAGGATGCGATCCGATACATCGCGTACATCTGCCGCACGGGCCTGCATGTAGGAATCGTCCATGGATTCAAACATAGCGGCGAACTGAACTGCGGTATCCGAAATCGCGGCTTCGGCGTTCATCTTTTCGTTGTTGATATGGTCGGAGATAGCTTCCTCGTAATCGAGATCCTCGGCCATCATCTGGTGGGTCTCAAACAGCATGGCGGCTTCATCGCCAGCTTCGGCGCGGGCCTTTTCGGCCAGTTCGCCCAGCTGCTCAATGGCGGCGGTCTGCGCGCCCTTGAAACGGTGCCACTCGGCATCGGGATCGGTCACGGTATAGCGGGGGATCTCGGTTTTGGTGCGGTGATAGAAATAAAGCGGGCCAACGCCAACGCCGGAAGATACGCCCTTGCCCTGAATACTGATCATAACAAGCGTCCTTTCTTTGGTGTTCAATGGGATCCTGACTGGTTATTTTATACAACCAAATGCAGCAGAAAACAAAATGCGGCTGCCTGCCCCAGCGCCGGGTAAGGGCCTTGCTGGGGCAGGTGCCGCAAACAAAAGGATTCAATTACAAATGCTCTTTGAAGAAAGCTTCCAGTGCCGGTGCTGCGGTATCCTCGTCCTCGCCTTCCACGGTAACGGTAACGGTATCGCCGCACTTAACGCCCATACCCATCAAAGCCATCAGTTTCAGCGCGTTGCTGGATTTATCGCCCTTGATGACGGTAACAGTGCTCTTATACTTTTTGACCTCTTTGACCAGCAAACCGGCCGGACGGGCATGGATGCCAACTGCTTCCTGAATGGTATAATCAAACTGCTTCATAGATGCGTCTTCCTCTCTGTTCCACAGCTTTTCAACAAACCTGTGGAGAATTTAACAATTTGATTATACCAGTAATGTTGAGCAAAGTCAATGCAAATACTGCATTTTACCCTGTCGTTTTTTGTAAGCTTTCACAAAATCAACAAAATGTTTTTAACAATATTGTGGTTTCACTCGGTTTCAGTTTTCCTGCCCGGCCAGGAAGGCACGCAGGGTATCCTCCGGCCGGGGGGTGTGGTTAGCATAGCGCCGGCGCAGCTCCGCTGCAGCGGTGGACATAATGTAAGGGTGACCTACCAAATCCAGCATGGCAACATCATTATAGTTATCGCCAAAGGCCATCACATCCGCCGGGTCAATGCCCAGCACACGGCAGATGCTCTGTACACCAATCCCCTTGTTGGCCACGGTGGTATCGATCCACTTGGGTCCCGCCACGGCGCAGTTGGCCTGCTGCCATTTGGGCACAAAGCGCTCCACAAACGGCTCCACGCCGTCCACCAAATAGACGGACACCTTGACGATATCCTCCGGGATCTGGGCGGGGTCTGTGATGACCGTATAATTGTTGCCAATGAACTTGATGCGGTCCACCACGCCGTGCCCGCGCTCCATCAGGTAGGACATGTTTTCGCCGGAAAGCATCACTTCGCCTAAGTCCTCGGTGTTGTTCCAGAAATCCCAGGCGATCTCTTCCGCCAGGGCGCGGGGCATCGGCGTTTTGGCGATTACTTTGCCGCCGCGGTAGACAACCGCGCCGTTCTCGCACAGGTAGATGCAATCGTCCGCCACAGGGGCGAACAATTTGCGCAGGCTGGTATACTGCCGCCCGCTGGCCGGGCAGAACAGGATACCACGGTCATGCAAAGCGCGGATCTCATCAAAAATTTCGCCCTCGATCAGCTTTTTCCCATATTGCAGCAGGGTGCCGTCCAGATCGCTGCAAACCATTTTTATCATATTTGTTTCCCCCTGATTGCTTTTCCTGAAGCAACGTAATATATTATTTAATATAGTAAAAGTATAACAAACACAGGCCTGTTTTTCAATTTAACTAACAGTGCCCGGCGGTAGAATTATTCCGGGCAGGGAGGTAAAATTATGGCAGTTATCACAGTATACGGCAAAACGCCGGATGTTGGCAGTGCAGCCTTTGTGGCCCCCAACGCCACCCTGGCCGGGGATGTTGTGCTGGCCGCTGGCAGCAGCGTGTGGTACGGCGCGGTGGTGCGCGGAGATACCGGCGCCATCCGCATTGGCAAAAACAGCAATATCCAGGACAACGCCGTGCTGCACACCGGGCCAAACCTGGGGGTAACGATCGGCAAAAATGTATCCATCGGCCACAGTGCAGTGGTGCATGGCTGTACGGTGGGGGACGGCGCTTTGATCGGTATGCACGCCACGGTGATGAACGGCGCCGTGGTGGGCAAAAATGCCGTGGTGGCCGCCGGGGCGCTGGTGTTGGAAAACACCGTGGTCCCGGACGGCATGGTGGCCATGGGTGTGCCCGCCAAGGTGCGTGAAGCCGCCAGCCCCGCCCTGGTGGAAGCCAACCGAAAAAATGCCGAAGGGTATGTGGCGGAAGCCACCGCCCATGCGGAGGCGAATAAGTAAGTCCTGACGAGTATGTTCGCTCTTTGATTTTATTTTGCAGGGGACAACACAAATTTTTTAGGGCAATACCGCATAATTCTAAGTGCCGATTACGGCGAGCGAGGTGCGGCAGATGCCAAGCCAAAAGCGCAGATAATACTGGATGTCTTATCGAGCATTTTGGCAACGCAGATGCCGTGCCGCAGCTGCCGGAGTGGTGCTTAAGCCGCAAGGCGGGAATTGTGCGGTGTTGCCTTAGGTTCTGCTTGTGGAGCTACCCTTCACCGGCTGCGCCGGAGCGCACAAACAGTGCCCGGTCCCTTCTGTCGCCCTCAAGGGAAGCCAATTTTATTTTAAGGTTTTACAGTCAATATATCATGGCATACAAAATTAAGCATCGGAACGGTCAAGACCGTTCCCTACAGAACATTTTGTAATGTGTTGCAAGCCAACAAATAATCTGTAGGGGACGATGCTCGGCATCGTCCCGCAGGCGCGCCTTGCCGGATATCTTACTTCATCACCCACTCGCAAGGGCCGCGGGCGCACAATGCACACCCCACCACGCATTTTCCATCAAATTTTGCTTTTTTCTCCCCTTACCGGCCAAAAATCCGGTATCAGGCGTTGCAATCCCTTAAAAATCATAGTAAAATAGAAAGGTATGTCTTGTAACCTTTCTTGTAATAGTTCAGGCGCTGCCTGAAAACCAGAGTGATAGAGGAGTGTTCCCCATGTGACGGAAGCAGACAACCGTAAAAAGTCACATTGCAATGGAATAAAGGAGTATTGACTTTCATGGCAACTTTGCGTGAAGAAATCGAGCGCCGCCGGACGTTTGCGATCATTTCGCACCCGGACGCCGGCAAAACCACATTGACCGAAAAGCTGCTGCTGTACGGGGGAGCCATCCAGACCGCCGGTTCCGTCAAGGGCAAGCAGAGCGCCAAACATGCCGTTTCTGACTGGATGGATATTGAAAAACAGCGCGGTATCTCTGTTACCTCCTCTGTTTTACAGTTCAACTATCAGGGCAAGTGCATCAACATTCTGGATACCCCCGGCCACCAGGACTTCTCCGAGGATACCTACCGCACCTTGATGGCGGCGGATTCCGCCGTCATGGTCATCGACGCCGCCAAGGGCGTTGAGGCCCAGACCATCAAGCTGTTCAAGGTCTGCACCCTGCGCCA
>ERZ1034969.1260-NODE-1260-length-10923-cov-7.838517_pt1 | contig 10923 bp, 14 predicted proteins | sample MGYA00520624_ERZ1034969 | MGnify/ENA primary metagenome ERZ1034969 (study PRJEB33766, sample SAMN09781776) | gut metagenome | biome: gut microbiome | host: Homo sapiens | place: Madagascar | study: EMG produced TPA metagenomics assembly of the PRJNA485056 data...
TTCTGGGGCGTGAAGCAGATATTTCAGGTTCAAAAGCCGATCTTGAGCAGCGCCTTGCGGAATGGGAAGAAGAAGCAGAATGTATTCATCAGACTGATGAAATTTCTGATGAAGTTCCCGAAGTACAAAAAACAGAGAGAGTTACGCAGAATGCAACTGATCTGGTTCGGGTGAGAATGAAAGTGACGGCTCACCTTTGTGCTTTTGATGAGCACGGCACCCGCCGGGTGGAATTTGCTCTGGCAGGTCAGATTGTCAGTCTGGAGTCTCATCGCCTTGCCAGCGTCATTGCTGCCGGAGTGGCTGAGGTTTGTCATGCTGTCGATGCCTGATAATGATTTTGACCGGGCAATGGCAAAAGCTGATCACGAGATACTCAGGGCGATGGGGCGTGAGTTTCATATTCAGGCCGGTGGGCGTTCTGTCCATATCCGGGGCGTACTGGATGAGACTGAGTCTGATGTTCTCCTTAAAAAAGGAGGGGGGACGATTCATGATGTCGCTCCACGGTTGTTTGTTTGCACCCGTGATATCGAAGGCGTATCCAGGAAAAGTCGGGTTGAGTGTGATGGTGTTGTTTACTGGGTGGTAAGTATTGGCCCGGACGACAATGGTTTCTGTTATCTGACGCTGGCGCGTGGGGAACCGGGTACGTCACTGCCGGTTATTGACGGGTGGAGTAAAAAATAAACTTCATAAGGAGATATCGCAATGGCGCGGGCATCACGCATCCGGCGAAATCTGTTGTTTGATATCGACGTTGAAGAATTGCGGGATATTGCGGCGCAGGCTGGTGCAACGCAGCACCAGTTCCGTCTGGCCTATTCCCGCGCGCTGAAGCGAACAGCATCAAAAATGCGCATGAAGGCGCTTGCGGAACTGAAAACCGGCCTGGCTCCCCGCAAAATGGACACACTGGACAGGCGGCTTTTTTCCACCCGCATTTCCCGGGGGAATGCTATGGATGAAGCCCATCTCTGGTTTGGCCTTAATGCGATCAAGATAAAAGATTTGCGCGGACGCATTCGTGGGCAACGCGTCCGGCGTCATGATCTCCGTGACCCGGTAACCGGGCGGTTTATCAAAGAGAACCGTGTCCGGCGACGTCGCCGCAAAGCCAGCGATCCGGTTTTTGAACCCAACGGTTCGTTTTTATCTCCCACTGCATATGAAAACGGGCTGGTGATGCGTAGTCGTAAAGAGAACCGACGAACGATCTTCATCAAAAATCCTGAAACCGGGCGTGTCCGGGAGGCTGAAGCCGGTATTTATGCCCGCACGCTGGATTATATTGAAGATGTGGCTTTTGCGGAGTGCCTGGAGATTTTTATGAAAGAGTTCGAATCGGACATCCGGCGCCGCGCGAAGTACGGCATTACCGTGGCTCCCCGATAAAAAACGTGAGGACGCAATGACTGAACCCTTATGCATGGCATCCTGGCACACTGCTGTGCTGGATGCCCTGAAAAAACTTAAATGGATCAGGGATGCAGACACCTATCCGGAACGGGTCACGCAACTGGTCACGCCGGCGGTTTTCCTCGCTGTGGATGGCTGGGATGCGAAAAGTAATGCAGACGGACAGATGACGGTGGTGTTGTCTGCCGCGCTGTGGGTGCTGGTTGATCGTGCCGGTGAACCCGAAGAAGAAAAAAAAGAAGAGCGCAGGGCGATAAAGCCGGATATTTTTATCCGTTCAGCCGCCGCCGATCTGACGCACTGGATTGACGGGCAGACGTTCGGACTGGCAAATGTGGAGCCTGCCATTTTTATATCAGCGGACGCAGATGAAACCGATCCGCGTCTGGATGATTATCTGGTCTGGCAGATTTCATTTAACCAGACGGTGACGTTTGGTATGGATCCCTTTGCCACGGATAACCTGCCGTTACAGCGGGCCTGGCTGGGCGTGGCACCGGAGATCGGGCGACAGCATGTGGATGATTATCGGCTGATTTTTGAGGGAAAGCCACGTGAATGAGGTTCTGGGGGATTTACAGCGCCGCCTGGCAAATATGGTCCGGCGTGGGGTGATCCACTCGGTGCGGCTGGACGGTGGTTTTCCGGAATGCCGCGTGGATCTGGGGGATATTGTGACCACCTGGCTGCCATTGTGTCAGGGTTTTGCCGGAAAAAACCGGGCAGATTTTGAGCCGTTTGCTGTGGGCGATGCGGTCACGGTACTGTCAGAGGCCGGGGAGCTGAATAACGGTCGTGTTTTTCCCGGCTGGAATACCGGTGAGGCACCGGCTCCGCAGGGCAGCGACAGTGAGCACATCACCCGTTACGGAGATGGTACTGAAATTTGCTATAACCGGGAGACGCATTCACTGACCATTATTCTGGCGGAAGGGGGCACCTATGCCATTACCGGGAATGGTGTGCTGGACGGAAACGTCATGATCTCAGAAGACCTGATCGTGAACGGACGCACGATGGTTGAAGGTGAAGTGGTGGTGAAAAGTGATTTTTATGCAAAAGGCGAGGTGACGGATAAATCCGGCAGCATGAGCCGGATCCGGGAAACGTTTAATGGACACGACCATCCCGGAGACAGTGGGGGAACCACGAAAGTACCGAATCAGAAAATGTGACCTGCTGCGGCAGGTTTTTTTATGTCCGGAGAATGCAAATGGGGCAATTACATGGTGTGGAAACCATCGAGCTGACAGCAGGCACGGTGGCAGTAACCACAATAGAGACAGCCATTATTGGTGTGGTGGGAACCGCGCCGCAGGCTGCCGGAGCTGTGGCAGCGACACTGACAGCGGGAACGCCGCTGCTGGATAACGAGCTGACCTTTACGGCAAAAGCGGGGGGACGGAGCGGAAATACCATTACCGTTGTTGCTGAACAGGCTGTCAAAGAAAAAAGTGCGGGTGCGGTCCCCACGTCAGCAAAATGGGAAAACGGAAGCCTGTTGATTACGCTGGGTTGCAGTGAAAAGGGGGCCGGTAATGCCACCGTCAGTGATGTTGTGACGGCAGTGAATGGTGCGGTGGGGGCCGGGGTGATTGCCACCGGCAGCGGTGACGGTGTTGTGTCGCCGTTTTCCGGCACACTGAGTGGCGGTGAAGATGAACCGTTTCCGCTGAACACGCCAGTGGCGATGGCGGGAACGACGGCGCTTTCACGTCTGGGGCTCACCGGAACACTGAAGCAGGCGCTGACGGAGATTAACGACCAGCGTAACGCGCTGTCGGTGATCGTCCGGGTGGAAGAAAAAACGAAGCCGGAAGAGCAGCGTGCTGCCATTCTTGCCGGGATCAGCATGCTGTCATCGGCAAAATCCGTCACCACGTATCAGCCACGTATTGTGATCGCTCCAGGATTCAGTGAAGACGATGCGGTGGGTAAGGCACTGGAAACGGTGGCCGGAAAACTGCGGGCAGTGGCGTACGTGGATTGTGCGGCGGGCGCGACACTGCAGGAAGTGGTGCAGCGTCGTCAGTCTTACGGTGCCCGGACTGAACTACTGCGCCCGCGTGTGCAGGTCAGTAATGCAGAGGGGCAACTGGTGTATCGCCCGTATTCGGCGTTTGCTGCCGGACTGCGTGCCCGTATTGACTATGAAAAAGGGTGGTGGTGGAGCAAATCAAACCAGGAGGTTTACAACATCCTCGGTGTTGAGCAGGTGGATGAATTTATCCTCGGTGAGCGTAACTGCGATGCCAACCTGCTTAATATGCAGAATGTCTCCACCCTGATCCGCCGCGCCGGATTTAAACACTGGGGAAACCGGCTGTGCTCGTCTCATCCTCAGTGGCATTTCGAGTCCGTCCGCCGTACTGCGGATGTGATTGAAGACAGTATCCAGGAGGCGATGCTGGCGTATGTTGACCGCCCGCTCGATCGCCAGAATGCGGACGACATTATTGGCACCATTAATGCGTATATGCGCCGTCTGGTGGCAGAAGGTGCCATCTTCGGGGGGCGGGCATGGCTGGATCCGGAACTGAATACCGCCGAAACGCTGGCAGCCGGGGAACTGTACATCAACTATGACTTCGGTCCCAAATCGCCGACGGAACTTATCAGCATGCGGGTGAGCGTCAACAACGAATACGGCATTAAGGAGATGACGGCAACATGAGCAGTAAAAACACATTACGCGCCTGGACTTTTTTCCGCCAGGGGATCCGTATTCAGGGAGCGCATGAGTTCACGCCCCCCACGCTGTCCATAACCACCACTGATTTACGCACCGGGGCACAGGATGCCCCCACGCCGGTTGACGACGGCATGGAGGCGCTGACCTGCCAGATTAAATTCTATGGTCTGGATACAGACATGCTGTCCAGTCTCGGATTTGTCAGTGGCAACCGCTCCCGCTTCACGGCCTATCAGGGCTATCTGGCAAACGGCACCGCGCTGGGGACCACTGAAGAAATCGAAGGGTTTGTGAAAACGGTGACGCCGGATGCACGTGGAAACAGCAGCCTGTCAGAAAATGCAGTGACTGTGGAAATCGCGGTGAATTATTACCGTCAGACACTGGAGGGGATCGAGCTCATTATGATTGATACCGAGCGTTTCGAGCGTCGGATCAACGGCGTGAATGTACTTGCCGGCCTGTCGGCAAAAGTGCGTCTCTGATCACTGATTAACGCATAACGGCCTGCGGGCCGTTTTTTTAAGGAGCAGATTATGAATATTCCGGGCGAAACCCGCACCATCACACTGTACACGCCGGTCACTCTGGGAGGCGGGGCTGTGCTGGAACGCATCACCATGCGCGAACCGCTGGTGCGCGATCGCATTGCCTTCACCAAAGACCGGGGAACAGAGGAGGAAAAAGAGGCGCGTATGATTGCGCAGCTTTGTAATCTGAGTGAGCAGGATATCTGGCTGCTGACCGCAGCGGATTATGCCCAGCTGACGGATGCCTTTAATGTTTTTATGCTGCCACCCGGGAAGCGACCGAAACCGAAATCTTCAGAGGGTTAAGGTTTCTCGGGCGGCGGCTGCATTTTCCTCTTTCCGATTATCTGTCCATGCCGTTCAGTGTGTTTACGGCATTTTTACTGGATGAAGTGGAGGCAGTAAAACGTGGGAAGCGTAAGCCAGAATCTTAAGGCCACCGTGTCGTTCGGGGGCAAACTGGACAGTTCGTGGCGTCGTTCGGCGACGGATCTGCGAAAAAATCTGCAGGATGTGGAGCAGCAGGCTGCACGTTTGCGTAAGGAGCAGGCAGAGCTGGCAGCAGAAATGAAACGGGCGGCGCTGGCAGGGAAACGTTTTAAGTCGATGGAGGATGAATACGCCCGGCTCACGGCTGAAATTAAGAAAGCGGATGCGGCCCAGAAAAAACTGAACCGGAGCCTTGAGCGTCGCGATCGGCTCGGACGTTTTATGGGGAAGGGAAAAAGTCTGCTTGCCGGAACCGGCAAATTTGCCTGGAATGCCGGTCTGGCGATGGGGGGCGGTGCCGTGACCACGGCACTTGGTGCGCTGATTGCTCCGGCTGCCATGAATGCGCAGACGGCTGAAACAGCGGGTAAAGCGACTGCGTATGGCGTGGATACCCGCACGTACATGAACTGGGACGCCCTGGCAAAACAGTACGATATGACCGGCGATAATATCGGAGATCTGTTTGAGGAATACCTGCATAAGGCCGGGGAATATAAACAAAATGGCAAGCAGAGTTCGCTTTCTGACGCCTTTGAAACGCTGGGATTTAAGGAGGGCGATCTTGCCGGACTGAGTGATAAGGCGCAGTTCGAAAAAATTATCGACAGGGCGCTGTCTCTGGAAGATGAATCAAAGGCATCTTTTGCGCTGGATGCATTGTTTGGTGGTGAAGCCAGTAAACTGCTGATGCTGATCAAACGTTCTGGAAAAAGTTTTCAGGAACTGCTGGCTGAGCAGGATAAATATAACCTGGTGACAAAAGAGGGTGTGGCTGGTGCACTTGCCGGAAACAAGGCTGTTTCTGATTTGCAGCAGGTTTTTTCTTCTGCGGTTGCAGAAATTTCCGGACAACTGGGCGCAGAGCTGGCCCCCGCCATACAAGAGACAGCGGGTGACCTGGCAGAGTGGTTTAAAGGCGGAGGCATTAAAAAGGTTGTGTCTTTTCTGAGGGACACGCTGTATCCGGCGGCCCTGAAGTTCGGCGAAGGCGTCATTTTTGTCGGAAAAATTATTTTTGCAGTAGCCAAAAAACTCGCCTGGTTATTACCGGATGAACAGGGCGATCAGAAGCAGATTCTGGAGTATGTCGGGCGTGGTGACATGACCGCTGCCCGGACAGTGGCCCGGAACAGCGGGCAGGATGCCTGGCTTGATGAGCAACTGAAAAATAATCCGGATTTTGAAAAGAATGTCCGTGAAAAATATAACGCCGCGAAGGGCTTTATGGGCATTGTGGATACGGATGCGTTTCATGAATCGGTGAACAGTTACCTCACGCCGGAAAAAACGTTCGATTTTTCGTTGCCGGCAGCGCAGGCAGGATCTGCCGGAAAACAGGATGATCCTTTTGCCAGTGCGGGAGCATGGCAGGCTGCCGTGCAGGCCATTCCTGTTGAGGGCGGACAGTCCGGCGCACAGCTGAATGACAACAGCGTGAAGAATTATAACTTCAACATTGTTGCACAGCCCGGACAGAGTGAGCAGGGTATTGCGGATGCCATTGCCGGAATGACGAAAAACAACCCGGCCTTCAGTGGTAATAATGCGTTGTGGGATGGAGGAAGTGTCTGGTGAGTGTGGGTTCGGTTATTGCTCTCGCTGAAGACAGCCTTCAGCGTTACAACAGTTATCTCCGTGGTGCTGCAGATGCCAGAGTCATGCTGATGCTGGGGGATTTCGCCTTTTCCGTGGATACCACGGCATATAACCAGCTGACCCGTGAGGCGGGGTGGACCTGGAGCGAGCAGGCGCGCATCGGTCAGCAGAGTCTGCTGCAGTACACCGGGAAGAACGGGCGAACCGTTCGCCTTGAAGGGGAATCGCACGCCTTTTTGGGGAAGTCGGGGACGGAGGCGGTGAACACGTTGTATGACCTGGCAAATAAGGCTGAGCCGCAACTGCTGGTCAGCGGAGAAGGTGATGTGCTGGGATGGTGGGTGGTGGAGCGTTTTTCTGATTCCACCGATCGCTTTTTACCTGGTGGTGGACACCGTAACAAAAAGTGGAGTCTGGAGCTGAAACATTATGCCGACGATCTGGATAACCCGTGACGGGGATGTGCTTGATGCGATTTGCGCCACGCATTACGGCACGGAAAATCTGTCTGCCGTGCTCACTCTTGTGCTGGAGGCCAATCAGGGGCTGGCAGAGAAAGGCGCGGTTTATCCGGCGGGGATCCGCATTGCGTTGCCTGAAATCACACAACAGGTGTCTGAGTCGCCATACAGCCTGTGGGATTAAGGGAGGAGATGATGACGTCATTATCAGAACAGCTGCAGGCAATAAATGCCGCGTATCAGGCGTCCCTGAAAAATGAGAAAAAACAGGAAACCATCGCCACGACTGTCCGGGAATTCTGCCCGGCGTATCGGGTGACAGCTGAAGGGCGGGATATCACGCGGGTGCTGGCCCGTTATCTTGTGGATATCACCCTGACGGATTACGGCGGAGCCACCGCCAGATCTGATGAACTGAAGATCACGCTGCTTTCTGAAAGACTGCCCCTGCCGACAAAGGGGGCACGTCTGCGGGTGGCGCTGGGGTTTAACGGTAATCTGGTGGACAAGGGCTGGTTTGTGGTGTGCGGCGTGAGCAGCAGCGGCCCGCCGCGTCGGATCGAAATTTATGCTACTGCTGCCCCCATGAATGCGGAAAAGCAGTCCGGCGACGTGCTGAATCAGAAAACACGAAGCTGGGATAATCTCACGCTGGGTGATCTGGTGAAAACTGTTGCCACGGAAAACGGACTGAAGGCCCGGGTGGCGGAGAAGCTGGCGGGGATCCGCATTACCCATGTGGATCAGGTGGCAGAATCGGATGCCAGCCTGTTATCCCGCCTTGCCCGGACGTATAACGCCGTCAGTAAACCTGCCGGAGGTTACTGGTTGTTTCTGGAGCAGGGTGCCGGAACCACCGTATCGGGCGCGCCCCTGAAGACCGTGACGCTGACACCTTCCGTGGTGTCATCCTGGAATTATCAGGAAGGTGAACGGGGAAGTTCTGTTGGCAGTGGTGAGAAAAAAAAGAAGAAAGAAAAAATCACGGTTCGTTATTTTGACAAGGCTGACGGGCGAACCAAAACAGCAACCGTGGAGCATGACGGCTCGTCTGTAACCAGTCCGTACACGCAGCCGGAAAAGGAAACGGCTGAACAACAGGCAAAATCAAAAAAAACGCAGGCGCAACGAAACAGCCGGAAAATGACGCTGACGGGGCCGTGCCGTCCTTCATATGTTGCCATGACCGCTGAATCCGGCGTGGTGACATCCGGATTTGGTAAGCGGGAAGATCGCCGCTGGCTCGTGGAATCACTGGTTTTTTCCCTCTCTTCTTCAGGCTTTACCTTCACGTTTAATCTGGTGGCTGAAATCAAAAACGCCAGTAAATCAGACAAAAAATCCGGTGATAAAACAGGGCCGGATTATTTTGGTACCGGATCAGGAAAAAAATAATCATGAATGGTGTGAACTGCCGGACAGGAAAACGTCTGTCCGGTGTGGCGCATCTGCGCCAGTCTGTCAGCGATATTCTGAACACGCCAGTGGGAAGCCGTGTTCTGGTCAGGGATTACGGCAGCGATCTTTTTGAATTACTGGACTCTCCCCGGGATGACCTGCTGAGGCTGCGCATAATTGCTGCCACGGCGACGGCGCTGGCGCGCTGGGAGCCCCGGCTGAAAGTGTCAAAAGTGATCGTGACGTTTCCGGAAGATGAGGCCGGGTGCGTGGTGGATATCACGGGGACGAATACGGAAACCAGTACACAGGTGTCAACAGGAGGAATAACCGTTTATGGCAGAAAGTTATGATGTGATCAATCTTTCGGATTTGCCCGTACCGGATGCCATTGTGGTGCCTGACGCATCGGTGATTTTCGGGGCCTGGCTGGCACGTCTGCGTGAACTGGATCCGGAATTTGATGCCCTGGTGGAATCCGACCCGACTTACAAGCAGGGCGAAGTGACCGCCTTTCAGCTCACCCTGGCTTTTCAGCGGGTGAATGATGCCGTGCGGGCTGTTTTTCTGGCAAGTGCACAGAAGGCCGATCTCGATCAGATTGGCGCGGCGTTCAATGTCGGACGTATGGTGATTGTTCCGGCAAATCCGGATGCCGTGCCTCCGACGGATGCGGTTATGGAAGAGGACGAGGCTTTTCGCGAACGCATTCAGTTGTCCTGGTCGCAACTGAATACTGCAGGCGCCCGCAACGCCTATCGTTTTCATGCCCGTTCTGCTGATGAAGATGTGCTGGATGCTGATGCCTATGGTCCGGAAGAGCACGGGCGTGCGGGGGAGGTGGATGTCTACGTATTGTCCCGTGAAGGAAATGGCACTGCCAGCGAGGCGTTGCTGGATGCGGTCAGTGCGCGGCTGAATGCTGATGAAATTCGTCCGCTGACGGATTTTGTGACGGTGAAAAGCGCCATTATTAATGACTATACCGTGACGGCTGAACTGGAAATACCGGACGGCCCGGATGCCGGTGAAGTGCTGGAAAATGCGAAAAACACGCTGATGTCTTATACCCGGCTGGCAAACCGGATTAATGGCATGGTGCCGCTGTCCGCCATTTACGCAGCACTTCAACAGACTGGTGTGGCGCGGGTTATTCTGTCCAGTCCCCGGGCTGATATCGAACCGGCAACCGGTACGGCTCCCCGCTGTGCTGCCGTTAATGTGACGCGCAGAGAGGTATAGTGATGGCGGAGACGTTTCGCTCACTTCTGCCGCCTTCCGCTGTCAGGCCGGAGCGGGCACAGGAGCAGGCCACAACAGAAAGCATCCTGACACTTGATACGGATATGGTCAGAAAGGTGAAAAATCCGGATACCTGTCCGTTGCATCTGTTGCCGTGGCTGGCCTGGGAGTTTGCTGTGGATTTCTGGCAGGATGACTGGAGTGAAGAGCAGAAGCGGCAAATTTTACGTGATGCGGCATATGTGCATCAGCACCGGGGAACGGCGGGGGCAGTGCTGCGGGCGCTTGGTGCGGTTGGTGTTCCGGCAGCAATCAAAGAGTGGTGGCAGGATTCACCGCGCAAAAAACCGTACACCTTTCGTGTGGAGCTGTTTTTGCGGGAAGGCGCTGACAGTGTGCTTTACAGTCAGGTCAGGACGCTGGTCATTAAGGCCAAGAATTTACGCAGCGGTCTGAGCACCATTGACGTAAATACGGATATCGGAAAGGAGAGCCAGTTTTATGTTGGTGGCGCGGTGACCGCGCATATTGATGTGGTGATTGAGGCGGGAGAATAACGTGACCACGAAACATTGCAGTATTCTGACAAACAGAGGGAAAGCACTCGAGGCTGCGTCTGCGGCGGGTGGTGCGCCGGTGGTGCTGGACGGGTTTGTGGTGGGGGACGGAAACGGAAATGCTGTCACACCAGAGGCCGGGCAGACGGCGCTGGTCAGGGAAGTTTATCGCGGCACCATCTCACGTCTGACGGTATCGCCTGATCAGGAAAACCAGTTTATTGCGTATCTTGTACTGCCGGAGGGTGTGGGGGGATTTACGGTCAGGGAAGCGGGGCTGCTGACCAGCGATGGTGAACTTTATGCCGTCGGAAGTTGTGCAGCCATTGAGAAACCGGTAAATGGCGTTACCGCCACACTGCAGTTCCGGCTGGCAGTGGCAGAAAGTGCGCAGGTCACACTGAATGTGGCAACCGGAGATGGTTTGTTTCTGCGACAGGACAGGAATCTTTCGGATGTGGAAGACAGGGATGAGGCTGTCGAAAACCTCGGATTAAAACCCACGGTGGACAAGGCAAAAAATGCCGTTCAGCGTG
>ERZ1034969.1278-NODE-1278-length-10795-cov-5.019739_pt1 | contig 10795 bp, 9 predicted proteins | sample MGYA00520624_ERZ1034969 | MGnify/ENA primary metagenome ERZ1034969 (study PRJEB33766, sample SAMN09781776) | gut metagenome | biome: gut microbiome | host: Homo sapiens | place: Madagascar | study: EMG produced TPA metagenomics assembly of the PRJNA485056 data...
ACCCTGGCGGCAGGCTCCCTTATCACAGTGACGAGATCGTGCGGGATTTGCACCTGCTTCCCTTTTACCCTTTTCTATGCGCAAAATGCGGCATCAAAAGGCACCTGCTGTCGTATTCAGTTTTACGGTAGCAAGTATAACACAATGTGCGGGGAAGTGCAAGGGCATAACGGATAAAAAGAAAAGCGTCGGCCTGTGCAGACCGGCGCAAAGTGTTAGAATATATTAAAACGCTTTAATCTCTACCCCAGCGGCGGGCAGGGCGGCGGAGATCTTTTGCACAAAGGCCAGAGCCTTGGGGCCATCGCCATGGACGCAGACGGAATCGGCCTGCAGCGCCACCGTGCTGCCATCGTCTGCCTGGACGGTACCCTGTTTGGCCATTTGCAGCACCCGCGCAATGGCGGTGTCCTCGTCCGTAATCATTGCACCGGAGGTTCCGCGGAGCACGAGGGTGCCGTCCGGCTTATAGCCGCGGTCAGCGAACACCTCGCTGGCCACGGGCAAACCGATGGCGTGGGCGGCCTTGACCATCTCACTGCCGGAGAGCGCCAGCAGGACCGCACCGGGGGCCGCGGCCTGCACCGCACGGCAGATGGCCGCGGCCAGCGCAGGGTCCTTGGCGGCCATATTGTACAGCGCACCATGGGGTTTGACGTGGTGCAGCGGCACACCGGCTGCTTCGCAGAAGGCCTTTAGTGCGCCGATTTGGTACATCACGTCCGCTTCCGCCTCGGCGGGCGAAATCGCCATTTTGCGGCGGCCGAAGCCCTGCAGATCCGGCAGACCGGGATGGGCACCCACCTGCACACCATACTTTTTGCACAGCAACACGCTTTTTTGCATGACGGACGGGTCGCCTGCGTGAAAACCGCAGGCAATGTTGGCCGAGGTAATGTAGGGCAGAATCTCGGCATCCATGCCGATGGTGTAAGCGCCAAAGCTTTCGCCCAGATCACAGTTCAAATCAATGGACGGCATTGTAAAGCCCCCTTTAAAATTTCAGCGCGGTATTTTTAACATCGGTGATAAACATGTGTCCCGGCGCGTGGGTGATGCAAAACGCCGGTTTGGAGTGCATGACCACTGCCTGGGGCGTGACTCCGCAGGGCCAGAACACCGGCGTCTCTCCGGGACGGATTGTGACGGCGTCGCCATAGTCCGGGTGAGCCAGGTCGGTGATGCCGATGGCTTCGGGCGTACCAATTTGAACTGGCGCGCCGTGGACGCGGGGCATGCCCGCCGTGATGGCCACCGCCGCGGACACCTGGCCATACGGGATAGGCCGCATGCTGACCACCATATTGCCGCTGAACACCCCCGCCGATGTGCAGGGGATGTTCGTATTGTACATAGGTACGTTGACGCCCTCTTCGATCTGGCGCACGGGGATGTCAGCTTCGAGAAGCGCCGACTCAAAGGAGAAGCTGCACCCGATGAGGAAACTGACCAAATCGTTCCGTTCTTCAAAATAGTGCGTCACATCGGTGGTTTCCTCGGCCAGCTCGCCGTTTCGGTAAATGCGGTAGCGCGGGATGTCGCGGGCAATATCGCTGCCCGGCGCAAACTGGGAAAAGCTGCGCTGCCCAGCATCGGCTACTTCCAGCAGCGGACAGGCCTTGGGGTTGCGCTGGCAAAACAGCAGGAAGTCCCACGCCAGCGCTTTAGACAGCACCACCAGATTGCCCTGAGCGTAGCCATCGCAGTAGCCGGTGGTGGGGGCCGTGAGCTGGCCCGTGCGAATCAGGGCGCGGACCTCGGCGGGGGTGGCGGCGGAATAGGTCATGGGGATACACCTCTTTATTTATAGTAGGCGCGCGGCAATTTGCTGTAAAATCGCTGCCTGCCGGCGGGCGGCCCGGACAGCCTGGGCGGGGGAGACGAAAGCAAAGGCCACCGCCTGCCCCGGGCGCAGCTGGGCCAGTGCGGGCAGATCGGCCGAGATGACGGTGGCAATCTTGGCGTAACCGCCGGTGGTCTGGTGGTCGGTCAGCATCACAATGGGTTGGCTGTCGGCAGAAATTTGTACCGAGCCTGCCGCGATGCCGTCGGACAGGATGTCCGCGCCGTGTTTCATCTCGATGGCAGGCCCGGCCAGCTTGCAGGCCATGCGGTCACAGTTAGGAGTCAGCTGGTACACACCATGGGTAAAGATGTGCAGGCCAGCGGAGGTAAAAGCGGCATCCTGCGGGCCGGGCACGGTGCGCAGCAACGGAAAAGTTTGCGTACCAAGTGTGCGCACGGGATGCAAGGCGGTGGTGATACACGTATCTTGCAAGGGGCGGTCCAGATGGCAGGTGATGATTTTTTGCCATAAGGCCGTCGTATCACACAGCCCGGTAGGCAGGGTATCTCCTTTGGCCAGCTTGCGGCCATCCAACCCGCCGATGCAGCATTTCAAATCGGTGGCGCGGCTGCCCAGCACCGGCAGGGTGGCTATGCCGCCGCCCACGGCAAGATAACTGCGCAGGCCGGTGGATGCCATGCCCATTTGCAGCGTACTGCCCGCTTTGGCAAACAACGGTGCGTAGTACGGCACGGGTACACCGTCCAGCGCGGCAGGGCTTACGGCCCCGGTTAAGGCAAAAACGGTGTCGGTTTCAAATTGCAGGGCTGCGCCCCGCAGGGTACATTCCAGCACCGCCGCGCCCGGTGCGTTGCCGATCAGCATGTTACCCAAACGGTAGGCGTAGCTGTCCGCCGCGCCGCAGACGCGATAGCCTTTGGCGGCATAGCCGGTGCGGCCTGCGTCCTGCACGGTAGTCAGCGGACCGGGGTCCAGCACTTTTAGGCTCATACCGCCCCCTCCTTTTGCGCCAGGGCATTAAATTCTGCTTTTGTGATGGGCGTAAACCGGATTCGGTCGCCCGCCGCATAGGGCAGCGTGCCCGCAGCCGGGTCAAACAGTTTGAGCGGCGTGCGGCCGATGAGCTGCCAGCCGCCCGGGCTGGCAATGGGATAGATGCCGGTCTGTTCGCCGCCGATTCCCACTGATCCAGCAGGGATCGCTGTGCGCGGCGTACCCAACCGCGGGGTAAACAGCCGTTCATCCAGCCCGCCCAGATACGGGAAGCCGGGCAGAAAGCCCAGCATATAAATGCGGTAATCCCGCCCGGTGTGCAGGGCGATGACCTCCTGCTCGGTCAGACCCGCGTGCCGGGCCACAAAGGGCAGGTCGGGGCCAAACTCGCCGCCATAGCAGACAGGGATCGTGACAAGCTTGCCGTTCTCGGCGGTGCTGTCCGCATCAGGGACATCGGCCAGCTTTTGCATGGCGGCGGCCACGGCATCATAGTCGGTCACCAATGGGTCGTAGGTGACCATCAGCGAGGCAAAGGCGGGCACGGTCTCGTCCACGCCGGAGATGTTGGCGGACAGAACGCGGGTGTTCAGCGCCGCCACGGCCGCGCCGATCTCCGGCGCAATGCGCTGCGTAAAAACTGCCAGCAGGGCGCTGTCCCCCACCGGGTGTACCGTAAACGGCAGCATGGCCGCCGCCCCCTTTCCGCGAAATCAATCAAAGAAATGCTTTGCCAGCACCGGGCCGAACCAGTGATCCGAGTTGTGGGAGAACCGCACCGCGTAGGCCGTGCACTGGCGCATCAAACTGACGATGCCCACGTTCATCCGGGTGCTGAAACCGTCGATGCCCGGCAGCAGCGAGCCGGTCATATCGATAAACCCATTGCGCGCAGCCACCCGCATCACTTCGGATTCCATCTCCTCGTGGTGCAGAATCTCCATATCCTTTTTAAGGTACGCCAGCGCCGCCATCAACCCGTAGCATCCCCAGTCAGAACAGGTGGCCGTGATGATGTTATCGGCTTTGGTGGCGCTTAAAATGCCCCCGCCGCAGCCGCACTGGCACTCGCCTTTGTCGGTAAAGGGCACGTACTTTTTGATATGGTCAGCAATGGTGCCCATGCCGATCTCGTTGCCCAGATCGCCAATGGCAATGTTGGGCACGCCCTGGGTACGCAGCAGATCCCAGAGGGCTTCACTCTTGGCCTGCATCTCGGTCACATCCTTGCCCACGGCATTGTGGTAAACGCCCAAAGTGTTGGCACCGCTGGCTTCCACCGAGACGATCGCCGCAGGTTTACGGGCGGCCAGCTCGGCGGCCTGGGCGGGGGCAGCGGCCTTATCCTTAGTAAAGGCCACCACGCCCATGCTCAGTGGCAATTCCTGCACGGTGTCCAGGTCTTCGTAAATATGCAGGCCCACCACGGCAGCACACTTTTCAATGGCCTGCACACTGTCGCTGGGGCAGACGATGACCGGCTTGGCGTTGAATGCCATGACCAGTGCGCGGGCCAGCAGCATGGCGCTGACCGTGCCGTCCATCTCCGGCACACGGTGTGGCAGCAGAACAAATCCAACCAAAATGTACACCAGGTCGTTTTCTTTTACGCTGTCGTACAACACCTGGGCGGCGTGCATCGTCAGTGGCTCGCCAGTGAAGGCGCGGCTGCCTGCATACAAAATGCGGCAGACACCGTAGCCGCGGGGGTCGAGGTTCATCAGCGCATCGAGGTTTTCGCCTACATTGCGTTTTTCCAGTTCATCGCGGGTCATGCGGTCCACCCCCTGTTCAATCTACCACGGTGGTTTTTCCGGTGTAGGTAAAGTACTCGCGCAGCACCTCGTCCTGGATGGCCTTGAGCATGGCGGGGTCCTTGCCACCTGCAGGCTGACCATCCACCTCGCAGGCATGCAGGCAGAAGTTGGAGGAGGAGGTCACGATAATTTCATCGGCGTTTTTCAAATCATCCAACGTAAAGCACTTTTCCATGACCGTGATGCCCAGCCGGTAGCAGGCCTGGATCATGTGGGTCTTGGCGATGCCCCGCAGGATGAACTCATCGTTGGGGTGGGAGTAGAAGACACCATCTTTCAGGATAGACACATTGGAGTGAGCGCACTCGGTCACGATGTCGCCACGATGGAACACGGTCTCCTGTACGCCGATGCGCTTGGCGTGCTGGGCGGCAACTACGCTGGGCAGCAGGTTCAGCGTTTTGATGTTGCAGTGATAAAAACGGGTGTCTTCGGCGGTGTCCAGCTTGATGGGCACATCGGGATCGTTCAGGTGGTTGGGTCGGATGGACACCCACAGCTTGCCGGGCAGATCCTCGGCGTAGACGTGGTTGCGGGTCTCAACGCCGCGGGTGACCTGCCAGTAGACGAAGTGGGTGGTGCCATCCACCTTGGCCAGCAGGTCGGTCAGCAGCTTGCCCAGTTCCTCTTTCGGCATCGGGATGTGAATATCCAGCGCCTTGGCACTGGTGTAGAAGCGGTCGAGGTGGTCCTGCATCAGGTACACCTTGCCATTGGCACCGACGGTGGCATCATAGACGCCATCGCCAAAGAAATGTACGCGGTCGTTGAACGGGACCATCAATTCTTCCGGCGTGCCGATCTTTCCATCGTAATATGCAAGTGCTTCCATAACTCTTTCCTCCCCTGTTTTATGATAGCGGGCGTTTTCCCAAGTTTTACTGCGGGCATTTCACCCCAAATTTCAGCTCGATGACTTTTTTGATGACCTCTACGCAGTTGTCCAGCCCAATGGCGGCGCTGTCCAGGCAGAGGTCGTAGTTTTCTACCCGCTTCCACTGGCGGCCGGTGTGATATTTGTAGTAGCTCTCCCGGTAGTGGTCCAGCTTGTCGATGTAGCGGATGGCCTGGCTGCGGCCGATGCCCTGGCGCTTCATCTCCCGGTCGATGCGGTCCTCGTAAGGGGCATCGATGTAGACGGTGAGGACATTGGGCTTATCCTTCAGTACAAAGTCTGCCGCGCGGCCCACACAGATGTAGCTTTCATCGTTCAGCAGTTCCTGCAGGACCTTGGCCTGGTAGTTGAACAGGTTTTGGTCGCTGATGAAGTTGCCGCTCTCCGGTGGGATAAAGCTGCCGTCGTAGACATGCTGGGATACGCGGTAGAGTAGCGTTTTCCTGGTGTTTTCATCGGCGGCGGCAAAGATCTTTTCGTTGATGCCGCTGTCCTCGGATGCCAGGCGCAGCAGCTTGCGGTCGTAGAGATCAATGTCAAAATCCTTCGCCAGCTTTTTGCCGATGTAACTGCCGCCGCCCGACCCGCAGGTGCGGGTGATGGCCACGGCGAAGTAGGGATAATTCGGATACATGGCGTGCCCTCCTTTACTGGCCCAGGTAGGCCTTTTTCACACGGGGATCATTCATCAGTTGCTGGGCGTTGCCTTCGATGGTGATGGTGCCGGTCTCCAACACGTAGGCGCGGTCCGAGATGGCCAGTGCCATTTTAGCGTTCTGCTCCACCAACAGGATCGTGATGCCCTGTTTGTTGACTTCCTTGATGATCTCGAAAATCTCCTTGACCAGCAGCGGGGACAGGCCCATAGACGGCTCATCCATCAGAATCATCTTGGGCTTTCCCATCAGGGCGCGGCCCACGGCCAGCATCTGCTGCTCACCGCCGGAAAGGGTGCCTGCCAGCTGGCGTTTGCGCTCTTTCAAGCGGGGAAACCGCTCGTAGACATCGGCCATCGTTTTGGCCATATCGGCAGGATCCGTGAAAGCTCCCATCTCCAGGTTCTCTTCCACCGTCATCTGGGGGAAGATGTGCCGTCCTTCCGGCACATGCGCCAGCTTTAGCGTAATGATCTTGCTGGGTTCGGTCTTGCGCAGGTCGTGGCCATCAAAGGTGATGGACCCGCTGGCGGCCTTTTCCAGCCCGGTGATGGTGCGCAGCGTGGTGGTTTTGCCCGCGCCGTTGGCACCGATGAGGGAGACGATCTCGCCGTCGTTTACTGTCATGGATACGCCGTTCAGTGCGTGGACGGCACCGTAGTTGACATGCAGGTCTTTGATCTCAAGCATTGGCGGCCTCCTCCGGCTCGTCCTTGCCCAGATAAGCCTCGATGACATGGGGGTCGTTGGCGATCTGCTCCGGTGTGCCGGAAGCGATGGTGGTGCCGAAATCCAGCACTTGGATGCGCTCACAGATCTTCATGACCAGGCTCATATCATGCTCGATCAGCAGGACGGACACTTTAAATTCATTGCGGATGTAGTTGATGATCTCCAGCAGTTCCTCGGTCTCGGTGGGGTTCATGCCCGCCGCCGGTTCATCGAGGAGCAGCAGCTTCATATCGGTGGCCAGCGCACGGGCGATCTCCAGGCGGCGCTGCTCACCATAGGGCAGGTTGTCGGCCTCCAGGTCTTCCTTGCCGGAAAGGTGGACGACTTTGAGCAGTTCTTTGGCCCGCTCGGTGATCTCGGCCTCCTGCTGCCAGTACTTTTTGGTGCGGAAGATGGCATCGGTCAGGCTGTAGGTGGTGTGGGCCTGCATGGCGGTCTTGACATTCTCGATGACCGTCATTTTTTTGAACAGGCGAATGTTCTGGAAGGTGCGGGCAATGCCTGCGTGGACGATCTGGTAGGTCTTTTTGCCGTCCATCCGCTCGCCACAAAGGTAAAACGAGCCCTCGGTAGGCTTATAGACGCCGGTGATAAGGTTGAACACGGTAGTCTTGCCGGCGCCGTTGGGGCCGATAAGCCCGACCAGCTCGGACTCTCCGATTTCCATATTAAAATCATCCACGGCTTTTAAGCCGCCGAACTGGATGCCCAGGTGTTGCGCTTTCAATACGGGTGCTGCCATAGAGGGTCACGCTCCTTTCGCAGCTTTTTCTTTGGGGTGACGGATACCGTCCAGCAGGCGGTTCAGGCTGAACTCCCACCGGCCGAAGATACCGCCGGGACGGAAGAGCATGACCAGCACCAGCACGATCGAGTAGGCCAGCATGCGGTAGGTGGAGAAATCACGCATCAACTCCGGCAGGCTGGACAGGAACGCCGCGCCGATGATAGAGCCAGTCAGCGAGCCGGTGCCGCCGATGATGACCTCGGAGAGCAGCTCTGCCGAATAGTTAAAGTTGAAGTTGGTGGGGATCATGGCGGTCATGTAATGGGCGTAAACGCCGCCGCCAATGCCTGCGAAGAAGGCCGAAATGGCGAAGGTAAGAACCTTATAATAGGTGACGTTGATACCGGAGGCCGAGGCCGCGATATAATCCTCGCGGATGGCCTGCACGGTGCGGCCGAAGCGGCTGCGTACAAACAGGAACATGACGGTCACGCAGACGACCATGATCCAGAACGCACGGTCAAAGGTAGAAAGCTTGAGGATGCCGCTCATCGTTTTGCCGCCGCCGGTGATGGAAAAGTTGCAGAAGCAGACGCGGATGATCTCAGCAAAAGCCATCGTAACGATGGCAAGGTAGTCGCCACGCAGGCGAAGCGCCGGGATGCCGACGGCCACGCCCATGATGCCGGCGGCCAGGCCGCCCGCCAAAATAGCGACCAGCAGCAACGCCAAGTCCGACAGGCCATGCCCGGCCAGCGCACCGGAAACGATAGCGGAAACATAGGCCCCCACCGAGACAAAGCCCGCGTGGCCCATCGAGAACTCGCCCATAAAGCCAACCACCAGGTTCAACGACGTGACCATGATAATGGTATAGCAGGCGGTGGTGCAGATGCCCTGGATGTAGGTAGTGCTTTTGCCAAAAGCGTTAAAGGTAAATGCCAGCGTGATCAGCGCATACAGCAGCGCGACGCCAACCAAGTTCAGGCCATAGGAGGCCAGCCGTCGTTTCGTCATTTTGTTCACGCTCCCTTACACTTTCTCGCCGACGTTCTTGCCCAGGATGCCGGAAGGTTTGACCAGCAGGATGACGATCAGGGTCCCGTAGGTCACAGCCTCGTACCAACCGGGGGCAAACAGCTTGACAAAAATCTCAATCAGACCAATCAGGATACCGCCCAGCATCGCACCGGGGATGATGCCGATGCCGCCGAGGACGGCTGCAATGAAGGCTTTCATGCCCATCATCGAACCCATATCGTTGGTGACGCGGGGATAGGTGGCGCAGTACATAAGCGCCGCCACCGCTGCCAGACCGGAACCGATGGCAAACGTTGTGGTGATGATCTTGTTGACGTTGATGCCCACGAGAGTGGACGCGTCCTTATCCTGCGGCACGGCGCGCATCGCTTTGCCGAGCTTGGTTTTCTTAACAAAAAGCTGCAAGGCGATCATGATGCCCAGGCCGATGGCGATGGTGAGCAGCACGTTCAACGGCAGCGCCACAGTGCCGACCGTGATGGTGGGCAGGCTGAAGATGGCCTGCACGTTATGGGGCTTGGCGCCGAACAGCACCATGGCCAGGTTTTCCAAAAAGATGCTCATGGCCAGGGCCGTAATCAGGGCGGACATAGGGCCGGCCTTGCGCACCGGGCGGTAAGCCAAAATCTCGACCAGCACGCCGACCACGGCACAGACCGCAATGGCAATGATGACCGCCAGCCAGGCGGGCATACCCGCGTTGACCATAAGCGGGATGGTATAAAACAGTGTGTAGGCACCGATCATGATAAAATCACCATGGGCGAAGTTGATCATGCGGATGATGCCGTAAACCATTGTGTAGCCCAGGGCAATCAGTGCGTAGATCGCGCCCTGGTTCAGACCGTTTATCAAACTTTGAAAAAACAGTGAGAAAGTCATTGTGGTCCATTCCCCTTTTCTAAACACACAGGGGCGGGGGTGGTTTTCCCCCGCCGAGGTGCGATATATTCTCTTTTAGTCTGCCTTGGAAACGACCGCGCCGTCCGAGCCAAGCGTTTCGGTCCACTTGACCGCGCCGTTCACGAAGGTGTTGACGGCAATGCTCTTGATAGCGTCGCCGTTCTCGTCCAGCGTGATGTCGCCGCCGACACCGGTAAAGTTCATGCCGGTCATGCCCTTGACAAGGCTGGCCGTGTCGGTGCCGCCTGCATTCTCGGCGGCCTGCACCAGCATGTACATAGCATCATAATACAGCGCTGCACAGGCGTTCAGGCTTTCGGTGCCGTACTTTTCCGTGTACTTCTGCACGAAGTTCTGGACAGCCGGGGCTGTATCCTCGCTGGAGTAGTGGTTCGTAAAGTAGCAATCCTCAAACTGTGCGGCAAGACCGGTCGTGTCGGAACCATCCCAGCCGTCACCGCCCATGATGGCACCGGTATAGCCTGCATTGCGGGCTGCACCAACCAGCAGCGGAACGGTGTCGAGGAAGCAGGGATAATACAAAAGCTCTGCACCGCTGGCCACGGCCTGTGCCGCCTGCGAAGAATAATCGGTGTCGGTGGTCATGCACTCACCGGTGTAGGCAACCTCAATGCCGTTGGCCTCGCAGTTTTCAATAAATGCATCCTTCAGGCCGTTGGAGTAGTCATCGTCCTTGGCGTAGATGACTGCCACCTTGGTAAAGCCCTTATCCTTGGCAAACAGCGCCGCCATCTTGCCCTGATATGGGTCGATGAAGCAGTTGCGGAAGATGGTGTCGCCTTTTAAGGTGACATCGGCGTTGGTTGCGCCGGTCGCCAGAAGCAGCATACCGTCCTTGGAGGCCTGCTCTGCCATGGGCAGCGTGACCGAGGAGAAGAAGCTGCCAACGATGGCCTCGGGCGAATCCGCCATGACCTTGTTGTAGGCATTCATTGCCTGCTTGGCGTCCTTGGCATCGTCAGCGACCTTACCGCCGTTGACGATTTCGATTTTATAGCCGGAGTCCCCGCCGTTGATCTCCTCAACGGCCATATCAATGGCGTTCTGTGCGCCCTCACCGTAGATGGCGGAGCCGCCGGTCATGGAGCAGACAACGCCCACACGAATGATGTTATCTTCCTCGCCATCCGCTGCGGCGGTGGTGCTGGTCGAGGCCTCACTGGAAGCAGCCGTCCCACCCTGCTGGGTGCTGGAACCGCAGCC
>ERZ1034969.1289-NODE-1289-length-10729-cov-4.454656_pt1 | contig 10729 bp, 8 predicted proteins | sample MGYA00520624_ERZ1034969 | MGnify/ENA primary metagenome ERZ1034969 (study PRJEB33766, sample SAMN09781776) | gut metagenome | biome: gut microbiome | host: Homo sapiens | place: Madagascar | study: EMG produced TPA metagenomics assembly of the PRJNA485056 data...
GTAGAAATGTAAGCTTTGCTGAGGTTCTCGATGATGCCCAGCAGGATGCCGCCGACGAATGCGCCGGGGATCGAGCCGATACCGCCGAAAACAGCCGCCACGAAAGCCTTGATACCAGGCATAGCGCCGGTGGTGGGCTGCAGCGTGGGGTAAGAGGAGCAGAGCAGCGCACCGGCGATAGCCGCCAGAGCGGAGCCGATGGCGAAGGTCAGCGAGATGGTGCCGTTGACGTTGACACCCATCAGCTGGGCAGCGCCGCGGTCCTCAGACACAGCCAGCATGGCGTGACCGGCGGGCGTGTAGTTGACGAACCACATCAGCACCACCATGATAACCACGCAGGCCACAATGGTAACGATAGTCTCCGCGGAGATGGTCAGCTGACCGCCAAAGAGAGAAACAGGCTTCATGCCGGAAACGACAGAAGTAAAGCTCTTGGGGTTGGAGGACCAGGACAACTGGGCCACCTGCTGTAAGAGATAGCTGACACCGATGGCGGTGATCAGAACCGCCAGGGATGGTGCCTCACGCAGGGGGCGGTAGGCCAGCCGTTCGATCACCACGCCCAAAATCGTGCATACGATCATGGACAGGACGATGGACAGCACCGGGTTAAGCCCCGAAGCGCCAAAGGCGAAGTAAACAACATAACTGCCGATCATGATGACATCGCCATGGGCGAAGTTCAACATCTTGGCAATGCCGTAGACCATGGTGTAGCCCAGGGCAATCAGTGCATAAACACTGCCCAGGCTGATACCGTTGATCAGGTAAGAAAAGAATTGCATTGCGTACACCTCACTCTATTTTGCCGCTTTGTCCCCTGCCAACAGAGTTTGCCGCAGCTGGCCGTTTGGGGAACATAAAATCATAGTACCACAAACAAAACGGCAAAACAATGGGTTTTGCGTGTATTTGTGCGAAAAACTGCTGTTTTTTGCAACAATACAGAAAAACCATAAGAAAAAAGGAGCTGCCTGGACATACTTGTCCGGCAGCCCCCATTGGCAACGGAATCTACCTAGAGATTACATGGCAGCGTAAGCGCCGTCCTTGATGACAACAGCCTTAGGAGCCTTGGAAACAGCGCCGGAAGCATCCCAGGTCATGCCCTCGCCGGTCAGGCCGTCGAAAGTCATGGAGCTGAACTGGGTTTTCAGAGCCTCGCAGATGTCGCTGGCATCCATGTCGCCGTTGATGTTGCCAGCCAGGACAGCCTGGTAGATGGCGTAGACGACATCGTAAGCATCAGCAGCGAACTGGTTCGGGGTGTCGCCGTAAGCCTCCTCGTAAGCGGTAACGAAAGCCTGGGTCTTCTCGTCCTTTGCGTCAGCAGCGAACGGAGTCAGGAGCATCAGGCCCTCAGCCAGAGAGGTGTCGAAGCCTTCGATGGCCAGGATACCGTCCATGCCGTCGCAGCCGAAGAAGGTGGGCTCATAGCCGGTCTTGTTGGCGACGATCAGGATCTGGGAAGCCTCCTGATAGTAGATAGGCAGGAAGACCAGATCAGCACCAGCCTCCTGGCACTTGGCAACCTGGGTGGACAGGTCAGACTTGTTGTCAGAGGTGAAAGCCTCGTCAGCAACGATCTCCAGACCCTTCTCGGCAGCCTCAGCCTGGAACTTGTCGTGGATACCGCGGCTGTAAGCGTCGGAAGAATCATAGATGATGCCGACCTTGGTGCCCAGCTGGTTGTCTGCGATGTAGTCAGCAGAAGCAACGCCCTGGTTGGGGTCGGTGAAGCAGATCTGGAAGACATTGTCGCCAGCGGCGATGACGTCAACAGCAGAAGCAGACGGGGTCATCATGAAGATGTTGTCGTTGGCAGTCTCAGCTGCAACGGCCAGGGACGGGGTGGTGGTAACAGGACCAGCCAGGACCTGCAGGCCCCAGTCCTTCAGGGTGTTATAAGCGTTCACGCTCTTCTCAGCGTCATGCTCGTCATCCTCGAACTTCCACTCAAAGACATCGCTGCCGTTGGCAGCGTTGATCTCCTTGACGGCCAGCTCTTCAGCGTTCTTAACAGCCTGGCCATACACAGCGGCAGCGCCGGTGATGGGGCCGATGCCGCCGATCTTGATGGGGGTGCCGGTGTAAGCGCCGGAGCCCTCGCCTGCCTCAGCAGTAGCGGCGGTGGAAGCTGCATCAGAGGATGCAGCGGTGCTCTCAGCAGCAGAAGAAGCCGAGGAGCCGCAGGCAGCCAGGCTCAGCACCATAGAAGCTGCCAGAACAGAACTAACGAGTTTTTTCATTGTGATTTCCCTCCCAAGAAATTTTCGCAGCACCGGCATTTCGCCGCCGGGGTCGCACAACCCCGGATAGGATGCTGGAATATACTGGCCATTATAGACTTTTATCCCCTAAAGTGCAATGGTCCGATTTTACAGAGTTGACAATCAATTTTTTAGGTTTTATGTAGTTTTTACACAAAATTTAGTTACAAAAAGTTATCAAAACGCCAATACCGCAAAAAGTTCAAGTATTTTTTTGTAAAGTTCTTGCAAACTGCGCCGAAATTTGCCATAATGAGAAGAGTATTACACTTTACCACAAAAACGAACTGTGAAAGGGGCACATTCGCAGATGAAACTTTTGGAAGATCGCATTTTGCAGGATGGGCAGGTCCGTCCCGGCAACGTACTGAAGGTCGACTGCTTTTTGAACCACCAGCTGGACGTGGACCTGCTGGATAAGATCGGTGAGGAGTTCTACCGCATTTTTAAAAATGACGGCGTGAACAAGATCCTGACCATCGAGGCTTCCGGCATTGCCATCGCCTGCATGACCGCCCGGTATTTCAACGTGCCGGTCGTGTTTGCCAAAAAGGCCAAGAGCAAGAACATTGACGGCGAGGTCTATACCTCCAAGGTGCAGTCCTTTACCTATGGCCGCGAGTATGACATCACCCTGGCCAAAAAGTTTCTGAACTCCGGCGACCGTGTGCTGATTTTGGACGACTTTTTGGCAAACGGCAAGGCCATGAAGGGCCTGCTGGATGTCTGCAACCAGGCGGGCTGCTCGGTGGCCGGTATCGGCATCTGCATCGAGAAGGGCTTCCAGCCGGGCGGTGCGGAGCTGCGCGCTGCCGGTTACAAACTGGCCAGCCTTGCCATCGTCAACGAGATGAGCGATGACCATCTGACTTTCCGCGAGCAGTAAAAAACAGATTTTCGCCTGCCTGGGCCATACCCGGCAGGCTTTTTTGTTGTCCCGCAGCAGATTTTGTGGTATACTTGCCTGTAGCCTTATTATAAAGGAAAGGGGGCCTTGTTTTGGCGGATCTTGCCAAAGGGCGGCACACGGCGACACGGTTTGCTTTGGGGGCGGCGCTGGGCGTGCTGGTGTTTCTGGCCGTGTACGGCGTTTCGCCGCTGGATGTGGCGAACGATGCCTTTTGCCGCGGCGGCTATATTGAAAAGGACATCCAACAGCACTACGCCGGGTGGCTGTTCTACCGCGAAAACGCAATTGGGTTTCCCTTCTGCGTGACGAAAGCGGTCAACGCACCTGCGGGCGTCAGCGTGGCGTATACCGATTCCATCCCACTGCTGGCGGCGCTGCTGCGGCCGGTGGCCAATGCGCTGGGCGGAACGTTCCAGTATTTTGGCTGGTTTACCCTTACCTCCTTTGCACTGCAGGGCGGTTTCGGTGCGCTGCTATGCGGGCTGTTCTGCGAGAGCGTGCCTGCCTGTGCGGCCGGGAGTTTGCTGTTCAGTGCCAGCCCGATTCTGATCGAGCGGGCATTCCGGCATACCTCGCTGGGGGCACAATGGCTGGTGCTGGCGGCGTTGTACTGCTATTTTTGCGGGCGGCGGCAGGGGCGGTATCGTCTTCCCCTGCTGTTTGCCGTCAACGTGCTGGCGGTGGGCATCCACCCGTATTTTCTGCCCATGACTTACGCGGTCACGCTGGCGCTGCTGCTGGAATATGCGGTGACGCACAAACGCTGGGCCGGGCCTGCGGTGTTTTTGGGCTGTGGTTTGGCCTGCACGGCGGTGCTGGGCTGGGCGCTGGGGCTTTTGTACGGCACGGCCACCAGCGGCGGGCAGGCGCTGTACGGGTATTTCTCGATGAATCTGAACGCGCTGTGGAACCCTGCCGGGGTAAACGGCGTGCTCTACAGTCGGTTTTTGCCTGCGCAGAATCAGGTGGGCGGCAACTATGATGCGTTCGCCTACCTGGGATTGGGCGTGCTGATTGCCCTGCCCATCGCCGTGGTTGCGGCGCGAAAACGCCTGGCTGCGCTGCTGCGGCGGCACTGGGCGCTGTGCGCGGTGTTTGTAGTGCTGACGGCGTTTGCGGTGAGCCATGTGGTTACGGCCAACGGCGTGACGCTGGTCACGCTGCCGCTGCCGGCGTCGCTGATCAAGCTGTTCTCGGTTTTCCGCTCCGGCGGGCGGCTGTTCTGGCCGGTGTACTACGTGCTGGTGCTGGCGGTCTTTGCCGGACTGGCGAAACTGCCCCGCGGGACCGTGTGGATCATGGCGGCAGTGGTGGTGCAGCTTTGGGACATCAGCCCTGCACTTATCCAGCGGCATGAGGCCATGGTGCAGGCGCAGCAGAGTGAGGCCTTCCCTACCACACTGGAAAGTAATTTCTGGCAGGCGGCGAGTGGATACGAGAAGCTTTATTCGGTACAGGGGTTGCAGGACGATGCACTGCACCTGGCACTGTTTGCCGCTGACAACGGTATGACCACCAACGACCCCTTTGCCGCACGGTACGATGATGCCGCTTTGGAAAACCAGCGGGCCGCCCTGCTGGCGGCGCTGGCGGAGGGTCAGGCAGAGCCAAACGCGCTGTATTTGTTTGAGGACGAGGGCGACTTTTTGCAGGCAGTGGAGCCGGTGCGAAACGCCGCCTGGTGCGGCAAGGTGACGAGCCGGGACGGCAGCTGCAATTGGTATGTGATTGCCCCCGGCTTGCAGGGGCAGACGTTTGATGCGCTGTGTACGCTCTACGATGACAGCTATCCCCTGCGGCTGGCGGATTATACCGATGCGCTGTGGAACCGCGGCGTGTTGGATTCCACCCGCAAGACCGTCTGCTTTAAGGATTCTCCGTTTACACGGCGGAAATTGGAAAATGCGCAGTATCTATGCGCGGACGGCCAAGCCTACCGCATTACGGAGCTTGATGACCACGACGCCGGTTGGCTGATGGTCACTTTGGATATAAACGACGCCACGATTTTGTGGGATCAGGAGTTGACGACCCAATGAAAGAATTGCATGTAAAAAGCCTGCTGCCTGTGCGGCTGGACAAGTATTTGATGGACCAGTACCCCGCCCTGGGCCTTGGCCGGCTGAACAAGGCCCTGCGGGAGAATAAGATCAAGCTGAACGGCAAAAAGCAGCCGCTTTCCACCCGGGTGCAGAACGGCGATACCATCCGCCTGTTTTTGAGTGACGACCAGTTGGAAAGCCGCCCCACCCCCGCCGCCGTGTTTGTGTATGAGGATGACGACATCATCATTGCCAACAAGCCCGCCGGCCTGACGGTGGACGGCGGCGACGCCGACACGCTGGTAAAACGGGTGCAAGCCAAGCTGGCCGCCGAGGGCAAGCCAACCCACGCCGTGCTGTGCCACCGGCTTGACACCGGCACCAGCGGCCTGGTACTGCTGGCCAAAAATAACGCCGCTGAGGCATTTTTGACCGAGGCCATCAAGAAGCGGGAGATCGAAAAGCGGTATCTCTGCGTGACCTTTGGCCGCCCCAATCCCCCCGCCGCTCTGCTGCGGGATTACCTGCTGAAGGACGCCGAGCGCGGCATCGTGCGCATTACCGACACGACGGCGGGCGGCGCGAAGGAAGTCATCACCGGCTACGAGACACTAGCCGTCAGCGGACGGCTGGCCCTGCTGGAAGTGGAGCTGGTCACTGGCCGCACCCACCAGATCCGTGCGCATTTGGCGCATATCGGCTGCCCCATTTTGGGCGACAGCAAGTACGGCAACAACGCCGCCAACCGCGAACTGCGGCTGAAGTACCAGGCACTGTGCGCATGGGAATTGAAGTTCCCCGCCAAAATCAGCGACGAGCGTTTTGCCCACCTGACCGGGCGGGTATTCCATGCCGAGAAACCGTGGTATTGCCAGCAGGTTGAGGATGGGACGCTGAAATAAACACGTTCATTACAAAACAAATCCGTCATGCACACGCATGGCGGATTTGTTTTTATTCCATCATTTCAATTTGCGCGTCCAGACTTTCCCATGTGTACAGGGTGTTCAGGACTTGCAGCAGTTCCTTTTTGCTCAGGCGCGGAGGCAGGCCCAAGCGGGCCAGCAGGGTGCGGCGGCGGTCGGCGCTGTTGGCCGTACCGGAGATGCCCCACTCGTATAGATCGGTGTAGGTAATGGCGGTGCGGTCGGCATCCTGCGCTGTAGTTTGGGGCGCGGGGGCGCTGTCCAGCGCAGTCTGCAGGCCCTGCAAAATCAAGTCATCGGCGATGCCCTCAACGCCCAGCAGCCCCTCCTTGCCGGGGGCCTGTTTGCGGGCCTCCTTGCCGTGGACCGCCGGGACGTAGGCCTGCAGGACATGCTCGGCCCCGACTAAGACGGTAACAAAGTGGCGGATGCGGAAGCCCGCATCGTCGGAATCGGTCAAAATGATAAGTCCTTGGGCGGCGGCAATGCGCTTGAGCATGTTTTGCAGCTCTTTATCCCGGAAGACTCGGGAGCCGTCGGTCGTCAAAATCGTCGCATCGACGAGGTTTGTCAGCCGCGCGGCGTCGTATTTTCCCTCCACCAGGACGGCTTGTTTCAGTTTCAGCATCAGGACCTCCCTGCCAGTGCCAGTTCGCACAGAGCTTTCTGCATCAGCAGGTCGGCGTCCAACTTGCTGCTCTTTAAATCGGTATCCAGCTTTTGCAGCACTTCCAGGCATTTTTCCAATTGGCGGCGCTTGAAGCGGGAGGCCGTGCGTTCGGTCTCGCCCAAGCGGTAGCTCCACTTGCCACCGTAGCCAAAATCCTTGGCCACATCGGCCAGGCTGCGGCGGCTGCGCTTGGCCTGCAGGACGCGGTACATATCGATGTAGTTGCCGATGAGGGCGCCGGTGATCATGATCGGCTCGTTTTGCAGGGCCAGCAGCGTTTTCAGCTTTTGCTGGGCCTGGTCGGTGCGGCCAGCGGCTACCAGCTTGACCATATCAAAGGTGTCAGCATCCAGCGTGACAGTGCCCAGCTGGGCCACCATCTCGGCGGTGATGGTACCATAGCCGGAGAGGGCCGCCAGCTTGTCGATCTCATTTTTCAGCAAAAACTGGTCCTCGCCGCAGCGGTCCAGCAGGGCGGCTTCCGCGCCCTTAGCAAACTGAGCGCCGCATTCGTTTGCCCAACTGCGGGCCATCTCCTGCAAGGCGGCGCGGCCGGGTTTATTGAGCTGCACGCAGTAGCCCAGCTTCTCACAGGCCGTGATCAGCTTTTGCTCCCGCTTGCCAGGGCGCAGCTTGCCGAACTTTTCCTCGATGACGCTGGTCATGACGAAGATGGCGTTTTCGGTGTCGGCCAGCGTATCGCAGAGGTCCTGCAGGTCCTTGTCCGAGTAGGTGGACGGGCGGATGAGGGGCATCAGCACCAGCCGCCGTCCACCGAAGAAGGAGATGGTGCCCGCTGCCAGCACGATCTCCTCCACCCGGGGCGCGGGGCCGTCCAGCACGGTGGTCTCGGGGTCATCCTCGTTCAGCACCTTCAGCGCCTTTTGGGCGGCGGTGTGGACGAGGGCCTCGTCGGCAGCGTAAAAGTAGTACAGCCCGCAGCCGGAGCGGAGCCGTTTATTCAGTTCGTTTTCACTGTAAAGCAACGCGTTCTGCCTCCTTGATTTGGAGCGAGCGGCCGGGCCGCAGTTGGATAAAGGGAATGTCCTGCCCATAGTATACCTGCTGGACACCCGGCTGGTCAAGCCAGCGGGGCGAAGATGCGGTGGTCAGGATGGCGGCAGGCTGTACCGAATCCGACAGCGCCCCCGCCGCGCAGAGGACGTCCACCGCCACTGGCGCAGACAGGGCGGTGCTGCCTGCCATGACGGCGATGTGACTGCGGCCATCCCCTACCACGGCCAGATTGCCGCCGGAGGTGTGGTAGATGTCCAGCGTCAGACCGTTTAAAATAGGCTGGGTGGTGTAGGCGCCCGTGGTTTGGGCAGTGCATATTTCCTCGGTGTCAAAGGTGATTTCTGTGCCGCTGCGGCGCAGATCCACCGTAAGCACCTGCTCGGCGGCGCCGTGGTCAGCCAGGTAGCTGCGCACGGCGCGCAGGTTGGCTTCCCCGCCACGGAACAGCACCACCGCCTGGCCATCCTGCACACAGACGACCGCCGGGTTGCCTGCGGTGCCTACAAGCGCCATGGTAACAACGCCTTTCTGCATCTGCACACCCAGCACAATGGCCACTGCCGCGCAAACCACCCCCGCCGGCAGGAACCAGCGGAACCTGCCCGCCGCATAATATACCAGCGCCAGTATGCCCAGCAGGACCAGCACCAGCAACGTGTACTCCCGCGGGAGGTACAGCCGGGCCAACGGCAAGGCAGCGCACCAGGAGGCCAGCGCGTAAAAAATCCGCAGCCAGACCGCCAGCAGGAAACTAGCCATATGGGCCAGCGGAGCCGCAATGGCAAGCGGGATGGCGACAATTTGCAAAGCCAGCACGACAAGGCCCAGTACCAGCGCGGGCTGGAGCATCCAGACCGTGAGCAGGTTGGCAAGGACGCCCACGCCGCTGGTTGTCAGGCCCTGGGCGACCAGCACCGGCAGGGTCGCCAGCGATGCCAGCGCCGCCGTCTGCACAGTGGAAAGCACGGCCAGCCCGGCGCGGCGCAGTCGGGCCTGCCAGCCCTCGGCATCCTGGCCGGGGATATGCGCTTCTTCCCAACGGGTAAACGCCACGGATGCCTGCACGCCCAGCACGGCGCAGAAGGAAAGCTGAAAGCCGATGTCGCAGGGCGCGTAAGGGTTTTGCAGGCCCAGCAAAACGGCCGCCGCACCCGTGAGGGTGAGCAGGTCGATGGGCTGGTAGAACCAATCTCCCAGCAGCACCAGCAGAAAGACGATGCCAGCCCGCAAAACCGAGATTGGCAGGCCGGTGAGCAGCATGTAAAACACGGCTACCGCCGCCCGCACAAGGATCAGCGGCCGACAAAACCGACGGCGACGGCCAAAAGAGAACAGCCCGCACAGCAGCGCCAGATGCAGGCCCGATACGGCCAGCAGGTGCGATATGCCCGCCGCGCGGAAGGTATCCTGCACGGTGTCCGGCAGGGCGGCCTTATCCCCTAACAGCATGGCAGCTTCGAGGCCGCCTAAATCCCGCGGCAGCCAGCGGCGCAGCAGCGCTGAGGCATTTTTCCGCAGTCGGTAGAGTGCAAAGCGCGGGGCGCAGCTGTCGGCACCCGTTTTATAGCCGCCGGTGTATTCGCCTTGCAGCAGGATGCCGCGGCTTAATCGGGATGCCCGGTAGGCATCTTTGGGTAGGTCGGTCATGGTAAAATCGGCGGTGAAGGTCTCCCCTGGCTCCTGGGCGGGGAATCCGTTGCTGCGCATTTTAAAATGGCAGCTTTTGCCGTTGATGCCGGTGACCGTTAATGTGCCCCGCAGCTGGCCGTTCTGGTAGGCGGCTGTGGCATCCGTTTCAACAGTAACCATACAGGTCACCGTCTGGCCTGCCAGCGCCCGCACAGGGCGGAACACCGCAAAACTGAACGCGCAAAACCAGCAAAGCCCCGCTACGGCACCAAGTACCGGCGGAAGAGCTCTGCTGCGGCGGACTATACTTAAAAATAAAAGCAATAGCAAAAGTGCCGCCGCAGGCACCAGGACCAGCGGCGGCATGTTTGCCGCAAACAGCTCGGCCCCTGCAAAGCAAAGGCCAAAAATGGCAAGTTTGCGTTTCATCTTACTTAGTGGGCAAAGAGCGGCAGCGGCTCCAAGAAGAAGATGTCGGTGCGCTTGGCGGCATCCCCCTCGGCCAGGGCGGCGCAGCAGCCAACAACGGTGCCGGTACTCTTGGCGGCCAGAGTCTCCAGGGCGTGCAGAGAGCCGCCGGTGGAGATGACGTCATCCACGATCAGGATGCGCTTGCCGTTCATATAATCGATATCCTTCTTGTCGATGACAAGGGTCTGCTTGCCGGCGGTGGTGATGGACTGGTCCTCGATGATGACAGGCTCTTTCATGTAGAGCTTGGCACCCTTGCGGGCGGGGATCCAGTACTTGCCGCTCTGGCGGGCCATCTCGTAAGCCAGGGGGATGCCCTTGGCCTCAGCGGTCAGGATCACGTCAAACTCGGGGGCTTTCTTCAGCAGCGCGGCGGCGCAGGCCTCGGTCAGCTCCACATCACTGAACATGATGAAGGCGGCAATGTCCAGATGGTCATTGACCTTGCAGATGGGAAGTTCACGGGTCAGACCCGCGATATGCAAAGTATAGGTATCAGCCATGATAGCTACCTCATTTCGTTTTATAAAGTGATGCTGCGGCTGGCATCAGCCCGGAGGCCATGCTAGGCTGCGGCCTGCCAGCACATGGAAGTGCAGATGCTTGACGCTCTGGCCGCCGTCGGCGCCCACGTTGGTGACAACGCGGTAACCGTTCTCGGCCACGCCCAGCTGGCGGCACAGGTCCGCAATAACGGCATAGATGTGGCCCAGCAGGGCGGCGTCGCTCTCGGTCAGGGCGGCAGCAGAGTCAATGTGCTGCTTGGGGATGACCAGGAAGTGGGTCGGGGC
>ERZ1034969.1291-NODE-1291-length-10716-cov-7.638402_pt1 | contig 10716 bp, 2 predicted proteins | sample MGYA00520624_ERZ1034969 | MGnify/ENA primary metagenome ERZ1034969 (study PRJEB33766, sample SAMN09781776) | gut metagenome | biome: gut microbiome | host: Homo sapiens | place: Madagascar | study: EMG produced TPA metagenomics assembly of the PRJNA485056 data...
ATCAGAGATGAAGCTCGTTCACTTTATAGAAAATTACCGGGCATTAGCACTCTTCATTTAACTCCGCAGCATTTCAGCTATCTGAATGGCGGAAAAAATACGCGTTATTATAAATTCGTTATCAGTGTCTGCAAATTCATCGTCAATAATTCTATTCCAGGTCAAAACAAAGGACACTACCGTTTCTATGATTTTGAAAGAAACGAAAAAGAGATGTCATTACTTTATCAAAAGTTTCTTTATGAATTTTGCCGTCGTGAATTAACGTCTGCAAACACAACCCGCTCTTATTTAAAATGGGATGCATCGAGCATATCGGATCAGTCACTTAATTTGTTACCTCGAATGGAAACTGACATCACCATTCGCTCATCAGAAAAAATACTTATCGTTGACGCCAAATACTATAAGAGCATTTTTTCACGACGAATGGGAACAGAAAAATTTCATTCGCAAAATCTTTATCAACTGATGAATTACTTATGGTCGTTAAAGCCTGAAAATGGCGAAAACATAGGGGGGTTATTAATATATCCCCACGTAGATACCGCAGTGAAACATCGTTATAAAATTAATGGCTTCGATATTGGCTTGTGTACCGTCAATTTAGGTCAGGAATGGCCGTGTATACATCAAGAATTACTCGACATTTTCGGTGAATATCTCAAATAAGCGGTAAGTTTTATAGAAAATACCGCTCCCGACACCACATCGGGAGCGGCTCATCATCAGGAGGCGATCACCTCCACCAGCACATCCGTTGCCCAGCTCTCTTCACTGTTGACCACATTCCCTTCCTGACAAGCTTGATCCATTTTGACTAACTGGAAAGAAACGTCATCGCGGAAATCAAAGTAATGCCATTGCGATGAAAAGTTGATGCGCCAGTAGCCCATCCCCTGATCGAAGCGGATCTTCAATACCTGACCATCCTCAAAAGTCACCGTCAGTTTACGATGGTGAGGGATATCGCGCGGCGAGTCGAACACCGTCAGTTCTACCGGCCTGCCCAGCGCAGCAGCAAACCACTGATCAGCGAAATCCTGAAAATCCGCTATGCTCATCCAGTCATGGAAAGGCCGGTTACCGGGGCGATCTTTATCTTTAAATAGCGTATCCAGCGTCACTTCAGCGCCATCGGTCAGCTTTGTTTTTAGCGGTCTCAGAATTGATCCCAACAACGCCAGCGCAACCGGGTTTTGCAGATAGCGATCGGTATAGTGAACGCCGGTAATTCGCGTGTTATTCATCAGTGACTGCGCTTCTTCATGGTCGTTAAACAGCACGTCCCAGAAGCGTTGCCCAAACTGCGACAGTGGTCCATTCAACTGTTTGTGGATCTGAATGTCTTTGACCCGCTCGACAGCGTTGGCGGCTTTAGCCGGCAGAATAAACTCGTTCAGTTCTACCGTTTTATAACCGAGACTACGCACCACCAGTTCGTCATTCAGGTGCCACTCCGGCCCCGGAATCGTTGCCTGCTGGCTGCGAGAGGCCAGCGTCATCACGCGATCGGCAAAGGTGACCTGGGCAACGATCGGTAATTGCAGATCCTGTTCAACATGGCACAGCCGCACCCCCAGCGCAGTAAATTGCGATAGTTCATGCAACAGGTTCGGGTCATCCACTCCCACAGGAATAACAAGATCGACCTCGACGTTGTCTTTTAGCCGATAGTTCTGAACCGCCGCGCGGAACTGACGGGCGTATAAATCCCACTCATTGGGCGCACCGGTCATCCACAGGGTGAGCTTTTCAGCGCCTTCGTTAATCGCCCGGCGAATCGTATCGCCAATGGCGCCAGGGCAGTAGCGGGCATCCGGCAGCGAGAATGTCTCTTCATCCGGTAAACCGATGTAATACGTGAAGTCATCGCCAAGCCAGGCCAGCGCCGCTTTGCGATCCAGCAAATCGTGATCGTGGCGAGTCTGGGAATCAAGCAGGCATTCACTACATGCAGTCTCACAATGGCGGCAGCCTAACTGTTTCACCATTCCCTGCAATATAGCTTCAATGTGTACCGGTGCGCTGGAGGCAAAACCTGCACCACCGCTGATCACATCATAAAGCTGTACGGCTAATACCGATTGCCCATCCTCCAGTCTGACCGGACGTACAGAATAGCCGAGTTCTGCGGCGGAGATACCCAGAACGCCCGCCAGCGCCTGACGCAGAGCAACCGCCAGAGTCATGGCAACAATCCGCCCCTCCTCTGTGTTATCTGGCAGATACTCGCCGTTTTGCGGTTTGCGCAGAACCATTTCAAAGACATCGGTGCGCGCCAGTGCGCCCAGGGTGACGTTCTTCATGAGTGCCGTCGAACCGGGGCAAATCAGACGATGATTCTGGCTGTCGCGATCCGCTTTACCCGGACGCGGTGGATAGTGAGCTTCCATACTTTTCGGCGCATCATTTTCATTCAGCATCGACTCAGCACGGCCACAGCTCAGACACAATGCATAACCGTGTCCACCTTCCCCCAAACTTTGCTGGAAAACATGCCCATCAGCCCCAGAAGCCATATAACCCATTAGCGGGTTAGGCAACGGTACGGGCTCTGCTTTAACAAAGACCCACGCGGGGACAACCGGGACGAATTTCATGGTTTCAATATTGTTCGTTACCGGAGCGTGTGCATCGGTGACAAACCCGGCAGGCTGCAGCACCTGACGGCGATTATCCATGATTATTTTTTCGCCGCAGGCGCTATTGGAGCAAAAGAGCATCCCGGAACTGCTCATCCCCTCTTCATAGCCAATGGTCCCGCATTTGTGACAGCGCCAGGCGCAATCCAGACGCTGGGCTTCATTGGTATCAGCATTAATGTTGTGCCAGTGCAGTGAGACACCGGCAGAGCGGAAGACACGGCCATCAAGGATGATCTCTGCTCCCGGTGCATATTCACGAATGGCAACACCGAGGTTACGGGAAGGTAATCCTTTATAACGGGAAACGTTATCTTCACGGTCCTTTTTATCACGACTTTTCTGCGATTTTTCGCGGATATAATCTTCCATCGTGAAGTTATCAAACGTCACTACATCTGTCGGGAAACCGTATCCCGGCAGGAAGGTTCTGGCAGCCAGATCGCGCAGCAGATACTCGCCACAGTGCCGTTTCTTCTCCAGCTCTATGCGCTTACGATAAGGCGTTTGCGGCTGCGACTCACGCTCCTGGGTCACGAGATCGCGATAAACGGAGAGCCACCGCTGTTGCAGGAAGGTGATCGCGTTGATTGTTTTATCCCGCAGATATTCGGCTCTTGCACCATGCAACGCCGTACCTTTCACCAGCCGTTCCAGCGCCGTGTCGATATCAAGAACCGGACGTTCCAGCCAGATTTTAAAGCGTTCGCATTTTGACTGCCCGTCATCTTCACCGAAAAACCAGAGGCTATCGAGGCTGGTTTTTTCTTTATCGGTTTCGCCAATAACGTTACATAAAAAGTCGGACAGTAATAATGCATTGACGTGACGTTGCACCAGTCGGGCGGAGTTCATCGCGACCATGGGTGCCGGGATCATGGTTTCAAATGGCCAGAGCGGGTTGGCAAAAACCTGCTGGTCGTGTGGGTTACCTTTACATAGGGTGTAAGAGATCGCGCGTGATTCTTTACTACGCCCGGCTCGCCCGGCGCGCTGTAAATAGTTGGCCGGATGTGGCGGTACGTTGTTCATTACCACCGCAGTAATGCCCCCGATATCAACCCCCATTTCCATGGTGGTGGAACAGTTGAGAACATTTAGTTGCCCGTTCTTGAACATCTTTTCATAGCTTTGCAGGCGTTCTGACGACTGCTGGGCAGAGTGCTCGGCAGTGCGATAGTAGAAACCGCCTTCCACGACACGATCGTTGATGTCTGTCCAGACGTTTTCCGACCGCAATTGTGCGATCAGCGGATCATTGCTGACCCAGTCGCGTGCTTTTGCCAGACCCTCTGCGTAGTCTTCCTGTGAACGATCCAGCTTCCAGATTTCCGGCATGGTGACTTTCTGCGCGACAAAAGTGTCATATTGCGCCTGGGTAAGATGCTCGAACGAAATATGGGTAGGCAGATAAGGGGTTAAGCCTTTAAAAGCCGTATCCAGGATTTTATTGGTTACCGGGCAAATCCAGGCATCCGTGATTAAAGAAAAAGTCATATGCTCTTTCGGTAAATAAAAACGGTTGCCATCGGGTTTCAGTACTGCAAGCGGTCCGGTAAGTTGGGCCCATGCTTCTTTCAGCCATGTATTGATAATATCAATAGTCGCCGTATTGACGGTTTTGAATCCAGCCCCCAGCATCAGTAACTTCGCTAAACGATGGGATACGTTGCCATTACGAATTTGAGGCCAGCGTCTGTTCTGATTATCTTCAGGATCTTTTGATTCCGGGTTACGGACGAATTTTGATGAAAAACGGCTACCAATCCAGTTTTTCAGCTCATCATCCAGCTGTGTGAAGTTGCTCTCGCGAACGTAATGATCCAACGTAACCTTGAGAAAATCGCGCCAGTCATCCAGCGTTAATCCTTTTTCCTGCCAGTGCAAGGGGCTCTTATGTATTTTCTCCAGCCCCTGGTAACCAACCTGAACCAGCCCCTGTGTTTCCAGGCTGTTAGTCCGTTTAGGGCGACGCATGAATTCCCGGAACAACAACATTTCAGAAAGCTTAAGGGGGCCGCCGTTTTCATTAAACACTTCAGGCTTAAGATAATGGTTATATTGCAGAACCGGCCCGCGGATATCGGCTCTCTCTTTAAGCTCGTTAACCATCTCCGTCCAGGTTCGGGATACCAGGATAGTCGCGGCTTTCCCACCGGTTGCAGCCTGATAAGCCTGTTCAAGCTGTTCAGCCTGTGCTTGTGACAATTTCGCCTGGTCTGGCATTCCCCAGCTTCGATATTCTTCTGCCTGCTCACGGGCTTGCTTCGCCCTGGCCGCTAATTTTTCCAGATCGGCATTGGCATTCGGCGCTGTAGACGTTTGCGTCCTTTGATGCCAGCTGAGAATTTCGACTACGCTTCCGCGTAAGCGACTGCGTTCTGCTTCTTGCTGCATACGCACCGCCATTCGGGCTGTCCCTTGTCGACTGTCTGTAAAGGTGATGAGTCGACGACCTCGTCCTGGCAACGAATCTGGTCCGACGCCCTCTTTGCCTTCATCACTGGTAAAGTCCTGACAATACTCTAGAACGGTGGGCACGATATTAGTAACGTAAAATGGCCCACCTAATAGTGCACGCCGGAAGGGCTGTTTCCCACTCATGCCTCTGTAGCCACAGCCACTGGCACTACAAACCTGTTCAATATCATTAATAATCAGCGGAATGCTGTCATTGTTAATAACGCCAATACGGCGCGTCTGACGGTCGAGGCGTTGTAGGGTATAACCTGCCTCGCTGGTCTCTCCTGCGGCAATAATCAACGGAGGCTGAAAACTGTTCTCTTTTTCGACTTTTTCTTCTGTAGCGTCATGTTCAACAGGTACTTCATCCTGCAAAGAGAATTCATCGCCACCTTTATTTTCCCACTGGACTAGTTTGCCCTTTTTGTCCCGTGCCAGAAGATGAGGCTCATTACAATCATTACAGAATGCAACTTCGTATACAGGGCTTCCACAGTCACAATTTTGTCGCTGGTTCACATACACATAGCCAAAGGGCCAGCCTTTTTCGAGCGGTGTACCGTGCTTTAATCTGCAATCTTTATCAACACAAGCCCATATTCCCTGGGTATTACGCTGGAAGATATGCGCCCTGACTTTAAGAAATGCGGGATCCTTTGCATTAGGTTGAGTCCCTGAACAGACATCGATCCAACGCAGTACTTCCTGCTGGCTGTAATGCTGTTTTGTCAGCACGTTTAACCGATCTGTCATCTCATCCAGCTTCATCGGATTGGGATGTTTGACCAACATCTCACGTATGTAACGCGCTTCAGGGGAATGCGTAAGCGCATAAAAGCGCTCAGGACTTATCCCTTTAATTTTATTATCATTTTTATCTTTTAGATCCAGATCAGGTATTTGCTCTATTTCGTCTAACGGAGCAGAAACGTTTTTGGATGGTTCCAGTTCAGGAATCACCCGACTTCCGTCCAGAACATCGATGCGCTCCTGCGGGATACCGGATAATTCAGAGAGAAATTTTTTCAGCTGCTTTTCAGCGTCGCTGCCGGCAATGGTCGCAGAGGTCGCGACAAAGCGCACGTCATCTGGTGTCACGCCAAACGCGGTCATCACACGACGCAGCTGGAGCGCCAGTTCAGCGGCCTGCGACCCGACATAGGTATGCGCTTCATCCAGTACAATCCAGCGTAGTGATTTTTGTGCTTTGGATTGCTGGATAATCGGGGCGTCGACCTGGCGAACCATCATATATTCCAGCATCGTGCCGTTGGTCACCAGAATCGGCGCAGGTTCTTCACGCATTTTTTCGCGCGAGAGCACCTCATTCGGCCTTTTTGCCTGTTCGCTTTTTACCGAAGCGTGTAGGTTTTCGGTGTTGCCGTTGTAAAGGCAGTAGCGGATCCCTGTACCAAAACCACGCGTCCAGGCATCCAGACGCTCGCGCTGTGAATTAATCAGGGCGTTCAATGGATAGAGAAAAAGGGCTCGGACACCGACCAACGGATTGTTGCCATTTTCATGCAGTTCCCGGTAAAGATCTTCCAGCACCGGTACCATAAAACATTCCGTTTTACCTGAACCCGTACCACTGGTTACCACCACTGAATGTTTCTTTTCCAGCAAAGCTTTCCAACTGGCTAACTGGTGCGTAAAAGGCCTCCAGTCAGCACCAAACCGGTACCGGCCATTACTCTGATCATCCAGTGAATCAACCACTGCTTTGCTCAACAATGCGTTGCCTTCCGTCAGGCTGCGCATCGTGTGATTTGACTCCTTCCATCCAAACATTTGCTGGAATACCGGAGAAGCAAGGAATGAGCCCGGTTTCCCACAATCAGCCCCCATTTGTTGCGCGAGATGTTCACGCAACTGCGGATTTGTAACGCCCATGATACTGAGCGTTGCTTCAGTTGAACGAGACAACGATTGTTCAATAAGTGACGAAAAATAGCGTGTAGTCATCCTTATTCCTTTTTATTTTTTAGCAACATAACGCAACAGGCTGCACTGGAAGATGGCCTTAAACCAGCGGGAATCGAAATCCCTGACTTGCCTCAGGAAAAATACGGCACCGGGTTTACGGTCAAATACAGATTCAAAAGAAGCATTTCCGCTTGCCACAGCTGCAGCGAAGACGGGTAACAAGGCCACGGAATAGCGGTGATTTGCGTCAGGATTAATACCAATCACTGGATTTTTTTGTGATGCCATCCAGCTATGCAGCCGCTTGCTGCCGTACTCTGGCCATTGAGCTTCACTATGCTCACGTAAAAGCTCCTGATACCACACGTGGACAAAAGACTCAGGAATAGACGGGGGGAGATGTCCGTTACTTAACCATTTCTCAATTTCATCGGCATATGTCGGGAACACGAGCCCCAGCCGTTGAAACATATTAGTAACCAGTAATTTCTGGGTTTCCTCCGGTGCACCTTTTTGGCTCAGGAACAATTTGAAACGCTCAGATGCAGCTTTGATCTCAAAGATGGGGAAAAACTCCCATAGAATAGGGAACTCATTCTCAATACGACTCAGATACTCTGCTGACATTTCGAATTTGAAGAGCGACATCGCCAATGCCTGCGGATGCTGCACTAGTGCACGCCATACTTCAAAGGTTGCCAGCGGTAAATAACCAAATTGATCGTACAGGCTACGCATAAATTGCCAGCCGGAATGGGCAGGATCGTTAGCCATCTGTCCGAGAACCAGTGTGATGGTATTAACTTCTGCCTGTGGATTAAAAAGCTGGGTCGCTTTCTGCAATGAGCGGATGTTGCTTTCTTCTACCGGTAACGAAGATTCGCCACGAATGAAGCAGGGGCGAAAAGCCATCTCTTCACCCGGTTTAGGAACAACCAACCATGGTCCGTTTTTGTTAACGATTGAGCTCAACTCATATTCACCGACAGGCACTCCCTCGCTCATTCTAGATGCTAAGGGAATGGATTTCCTCTCGGGTTCACTTAACAGCATGATAACGGGGGAAGGAATCTGCCCAGCACGATGGTTCACTGACTGGCTGAGTAATAGTTCTTTTTCATAATCATAGCGCAGGCTGTATTTATAGCGACGAATTTGCCAGGCCATGACCACACCTGCCCCCGTAATACGCATCTCAACAACCTGATCAATACCTGCCTCAAGTGAAATCAGGTTCTCAATATGTTCGCGCAGACTATAGAGATTCAATTCAACAGGACGATCGCTCAACGCCGTATAACACCATTCATGCCATGCCTGTAATCCACTAACGGAGCGCAAATATAACTGCAATGTATATTTTGTCGGCTCGCCATTTCTGGAGAACAGAAACGCTCTGGAACCCAGCAGATCATGCAGCGTAATGTTTTTATCCAGAGGACGTCCGTTTACATCAAGAGCGAGACAGCCTTTAGCGGGAAAAGGTAACTCAATATCGATGGGGTCAGCCGCCAAATTAGGCAGAACTTGTAATGTAATAAATGCCGGAGGTACCCCTTCCGCTTTAAGTTGTATCTCTGTTCGCCCCTCAGTACGCTTACGTGTAGCCTCCAATGTTTTATCTTTAAGTTTTGCTACACAAGGATGCTGTGTGGTGATTACGATAGTGCCTTCATTTGCGTGTATTCCACCTTTTATCTCAATACTGAAATCAGCAGGCAAAATACCGATTTTGCGACGCAAGAGCGTTTCATTCTTACTATTACGGATAGAAAGATATTGAGCCCCCAGCATCTCTTGTATATGACATTGCTCAATTGAAATTCCGCTCAGGTAACGCGTTACATCAATGCTTTGAATATCTGGTAGTGTAGAAATGACTTTTGGTACACCAATAAATGTTTCATCTGGATGACAAACCCAGCTTGCACGCTTTCCATTTAGAGCAAACCTTCCGATGCTGATTTGTTCTCTTCCGGTGCGAATCCGATAAGTTTCATTTGCTGTAACTGTAACGTCCTGACATCCCTTCACAGGTAGTGCTTTTAGTCCTAATACGTTTACTGCGCTCGATTGGCCATCAAAACCAGCAACATTGCTATTATCCCGAGGGAGCACAATCAGAACATCGCTGCTTCGCACACTGCAAGAAGCCTGTCCCTGTAACAGCCATTGATCTGCATCAACGATGAAGGTTAACGGCACCTCACCAATGGCAATTTCACTGTCATCAAGTTTAATGCTCCCAACAATCATCCCTCCAGCACGAGCCACTAACGACAAACCTGCCGATGGATTTTGCCTGACAAATCTCACTTCGCTTTTACGTAATCGAACTGTTGCCTGTCTGTTTTCCAGGGAAGCATAGGCTGGCCCAAGGCCAGAGACTTCCTCACCATCTTCACAAATGGCAAGTTCAAAGCGCGTAGTTGACGGCTCGCTTGTTACAGGAAAGGAAACTTCGTCCGGAAGAGATACTATCACCCTAAGCTCATCTGGATGCTTTTCTGACCAATAGAATTGGCAACGCGTACTCTTATTTTTTTGTAGTCGAGGCTTAGCCTCTACAGAGGCTGCGCATAGCAGTCCATTCAAAAAATGCGTTCCTGTTTCATCATCTAACGGTATTGGAAACTCGCTTCGCCAGGTAGGGTGAACCTTATCAAGCTGTTGTACTGGTTCTTTGTGATTTATTAGGTTGTGAGTAAGTACTAAGGAATTGAGGTTATCAGCCATATGACTGATAAGTTCTACAGAGGTATCTTCGCTAAAAACAGTTGGCAGCGCTGATTTTTCTATGACAGCTCTTGCCAGCGAAAGGGCAGAAAAACCTGACTGCTTTGCTTGCTCATATTGTCCAAGGATCCTGGAGAAAACAGCCAGAAAGCGACTGTCTGATTCTTTGAGTAGCCGGAAAGGTAAACCACCTTCACTGAATAATGTTCCGAGAAAATTGCGTCGTTCAGATTCATAAAATCGAATTGGGCGCAGCCAGTAATCGTCCATCCCTTTCGGTACGATGGTACCAAGCTCTGTGGCGGTAAATGAAATCCCTATTTTTTTATATATAGGGTCCCACGTCCATCCGCATTGCCGTTCATAATCCCTGCGGTACCACTCAGAGCAAAAAAGAACAAAACAGGCAGCAAAGTCCTTATTACATATATTAGATTGTGATTGACCGACTGCACGGAGTAGCTGCGTTAATTGGTTATATTCATCATTGGTTGCATGATATTCATAAAGAGGACGGCCATCCGGTTGTCTCAACCCTCTAAGATTCACAAAGTTACTTAGCCAGGAAGTACATTTTACCCATGAAATGTATTCTGATTGACCCAAAGCAAGCTCCTTAGAGATAAAAGATACAAAAACAAAACCCCACAACATTTCTAATTTGAAAGAAAACCTTTCAAAATATCGTATAGTTAATCAGGCGGCAACAACTATTTTTTCAGGTCGATACTATAAATCAATTTTAGATAAAAATGATATCAACCATCTATTAATCACAACTCATTTATCACCTGACTTTATAATTTCAAATGAAAATAAATCTCAAAAAATAAAAAAGTATGCAGTAACTAACATTTAACTTTCCAGGATATAAAACAATTAGAGAAACTTCACAATAGCGAATAATGAGAGTTGTAAAGTCAGTCAAAAAACACAAGTAATCACT
>ERZ1034969.1297-NODE-1297-length-10670-cov-3.797362_pt1 | contig 10670 bp, 4 predicted proteins | sample MGYA00520624_ERZ1034969 | MGnify/ENA primary metagenome ERZ1034969 (study PRJEB33766, sample SAMN09781776) | gut metagenome | biome: gut microbiome | host: Homo sapiens | place: Madagascar | study: EMG produced TPA metagenomics assembly of the PRJNA485056 data...
GGTGGAAAGAAAGAATCGGATGATTCTTATACTCCTCCGGTTAAGTTTGTAGCAAACGGTGTGCTGACAATATCCATGCATTCCGGACACAGCTTCCGCATATTCAATGCCCGTCTGAGCCGTAACGGCTTTCAGAACGGAATCAATATGCAGAATGTGCTGGCAATGGGAATCCGTGTGGACATGCTGAAACCTACAGACGGAAAGGAAAGACGCTATCGTACTTATCCTCCCGGAGTGAAACCTGATACCGCAGACTCAACCGCAGACGCAGCAGGATAAGTATGAAGGCACAGGATATAGAACTGCTGGCAGGCGTCTCCCTCAGTGACGGGGGAATCAGCCTGCCGCTTCATACGGTACTGCGGAAACGTCCGTTCCGCATCACGATGAAGACACCTACCACACGCAGCCTGATCCGTATCAGCAAGCGTTATCTCCGAATCGGGGTGACTCCGGAAGAATATGATGCATACAATCTGGACCAGCGCATCCGGTTTATCTTCCTGCATGGGAAGGATATCAGCCGGATGGTGGCATACGGAATTGTTCGAGGCCCGGTACTGGGAAGGTTACTAAACCGCCCGGTGGCATGGATGCTTCGGGAACTGATGACGTCCGACGAACTTTCATCCGCCTGGCGACAAATACTGAACAGTACATCTACCACGTCTTTCGGGATTATTATCGCATCGGCAGCAGCACTGAACAAGATGCAGCCCTTAGCGAGCCGGAACGAGAGCGAAAACGAAACGAGGAGTTAAAGAAGGGACATACGGAACCTTCGCATAGCCTTTTCGGCGTAGTAGGTCAGCTGGTCACGGAAACAGGCTGGAGCATTGACTACATTCTGGACAAAGTGAATGTAGTAACCCTGCAAATGATGATGGCAGACATGCCGCACTGGGTTCCTCCGCAGAAGCCGGATATGATGCAACAGATCCGTGAAATGGAGGAACGGGAGAAACTAAGAAACAGTCACAAACAAACAGATAACAAGAACACGACAAAGGGGATGAACCCGATGGATTTCTTCACAAAATACGCAGTAAAAGATTAAGGATATGGCAGTACCTGTACAGCTTGAAATATTCATGAAAGACCTTACCAAAGCCGGACTACAGAGCGTGGGTAAGAATGTGGATGATGTGGAAAATCAGACTCTGCAACTGATATCTGCATTAAAACAGGTAATTGCCGAACAGAAACACCAGTTGGAGGTCAACAAGGCTGCGGGTATAAGTTACACACAGGAGACCGCCAACATTCAGGCTCTTACCGGACAAGTACGCGGACTGGAAGCTGGACTGAAAAGCTTGAAAAAGACGAAAGAAGAAACCGCAAAAACGCAGGCCATCGACATCGACACAGAAGCTGTTACCCGTAAGACAAACAACCTGAAGATGCAGTTCAGCCAGGTAGCAAGAGAACTTCCTTCGCTTGCCATGGGTCCGCAGATGTTTATCCTCGCTATCTCCAACAACCTTCCTATGCTGGCAGATGCCATTGCCGATGTGCGCAAGCAGAACGAACTTCTGGCCGCATCAGGTCAGAAAAGTGTGCCTGTATGGAAACAGCTTGCAAGTGCTGTTTTCTCATGGCAGACTGCATTGGTCGCAGCTATTTCTTTAGGGATTGTGTATGGAAAAGATATTATGGACTGGGTAAAGAATTTAGGGAAAGCTAATAAAGAACTTTCAGAAACGCAGAAGTTACAACAAGCTGTAAATACATCCCATCGTGAAGGAGGAAAGGCGGCTTCAGAGGAGTCTGCAAAACTTAAGATTCTCTATACAGCCAGTCAGGATAGTAGTAAATCCATGAAGGAGCGAAATAAGGCCGTAGATGAATTACAAAAGATGTATCCTTCCTATTTCGGTAAACTGACTAATGAAACGATCCTTGCAGGAAAAGCTGCATCTGCCTACGATGATTTGACCAAAGCAATTATCCGCAAGGGACAAGCACAAGCTGCTGAAGATATAGTGGCAGATTATTCAAAGAAGAATTTTGAGCTACAACGAGGAATTAATGCAGATACGAACTGGACAAACAGGAATAAAGATGAATATGGAAAAGCACTGAAAGAACGTGATAAAATGTGGGAAAATTATCGAAAGGTAAACCAAGGAAGCATTATCGTTGACAGTGCAGCGAAAGCATGGATCAGTAATACACCAGAAGGTAAACTGATAGAGGAATATGAGCGCCGTATGTCAAATATCAAGAAGTATACTGATCAGATAGCAAAGAACAATAAAATAATAGAAGGGACAGTAAAACAGATTGACACATCGGCTTATATAGATGATGAGCTAGATGGTAGTTATTCAAAATCTACTAAAGAAAAGACCGACTACGCCTCCCAGCTTGCCGATGCACGTATTCGTGCGCAGCAGACCACGGAGAAACTTCGCATCCAGATCATGCAGGAAGGTATTGCCAAGCGCATGGCACTGGCAAAGCAGGAATATGATGACAGTATTGCCGACATCAACAAGCAGGAACGGGATACACTGGCAAAGATGGATCAGGCACGCAAGCAGGGTGACAACATTCCGCAGAGCCAATATGATGCCGTAAAGGAATCGGCTAAAAACAACCGTGTGCTGGCAGAACAGGTGTATAATGAACAGATCTATCAGATTGAGCAGGAATACCGCGACAAGGCTACACAGAGCCTTATCGACTACAATAAACAATACGGCACGTATCAGGAGAAGCGTCTGGCCATCGCGATAGATTACGCGCGGAAGATTGCCGCTGCGGAAACAGAAGGTGAAGCTGACGTATTGACTCGTGAACGTGACGACAAGCTGGCCAGCCTGGACTTCGAGGAAATGAAGAAAGGGATGGACTGGGATAAGATCTTCGGTGACCTGGACCGTGTGTCGACCGATACGCTGGAAAGCCTTCGCAAGAAGCTGAAGGAATACCTGGAAGGAATCGGTGATGTCATCAGTCCGGAATCCTTCAAGGAGGTAATGGATGCTTTCAAGGAGATAGACTCCGAGCTGGCCGACCGTTCCCCGTTCGAGGCAATGAAGAAGGGATACGAGGACTACAAGTCCGCCATGGAAGAGGTACGTACTGCTCAGAACCTGCTGCAACAGGCTCAGATGGGTGGAAGTGTCATCGTGGAAGAATATGACGAAACAACTGGAACCCTTACCCGCAAGCTGGTCACACAGGCCGAAGCGGAGGAAAGACTTCGTGCTGCTCAGGATAAACGATACAGTGCCCAGAAGAATCTGACAGAAGCGGCCAATTCTATCGGACAGAAAGGAATGGCAATCGTCAATGCCGGAAACGACATAGTGGATATGTTAGGAAACTTTGGCGTAAAAGTTCCGGAAGCAGTCAGTGAAACATTGAACGGAGTCAGTCAGGTAATGAATGGACTGGAAAGCATTGACCTTACAAATCCATTCTCAGCCATATCCGGTGTAACTAAGGTTCTGACTGGAGTAGGCAATACAATCGCCGGACTGTTTGGCTTCGGCGGTGCAGATTATTCCGGATATGAAAATATGAAATCAAAGTATGAAGGGCTGATTGATATATGGGATGATCTTATTTCAAAGAAGCAGGAATACATTGACATCGACTACGGAGCAGAAGCGCAGAAGGCAGCAGAGGAAGCAAAAAAACTGGTAAACGTGCAGATTGAACGGCAGAGGCAGCTGGCCAATATGCTGGCGGGTAGCGGTGCAAGTATCGGATCCCACTCCCTGGGATATCGGGTGAATGACCGGATGTCGTCACAGGACTGGCAGCGATTGTCCGGACTGGTCGGAGAGCAGGTCGGAAGTCTGGGTGATGTACTGGGGCTGGATGCAGGTATTATTGGGAATGTGCTTCAGGATGAGAAGTTTGTTTCCGTACTGACGGATGTAAATTCTGAATTCATCGATTACATACAAAATATCGGCTCTTACGCGGATCAACTGGAAGAAATAGCCTCAAAGGAACAGGAAGCCATTACCGGAATCGGATTTGATGCGTTTAAGGATGGATACTTTGACCTTATATCTGATCTGGAATCTACCAACGAAGACCTGGCAGACAATCTGGAAAAGAATCTCCAGAATGCCTTCTTCCGCTCACTTATTGCGAATAAATACAACAGCCAGATTAAAGCCTTATACGACAACTGGGTAAAATTAGGCGAAGACGGACTGACCAGGGATGAAGTGGATAGTCTGAGGGAACAGAATCAGGCAATGGTGGATCAGATGATAAAAGACCGGGAAGAGCTGATGAATACTTTCGGATGGTCTGCATCCGGATCGGGAAGCAGCCAGTCGCCCGGCAGTGGTGCACTTACAACAATGAGCCAGGAAAGCATATCCACCTTCGAGGGCATAGGGCGTAACATGCAGACACATCTAGCCAATACGGACAAGTTTGTGCAGGAAATCCGAAACACACAGAAGCAGGACAGCCAGACGCTGGCCACCATAGCCGGACACACGGCACATCTGGTGGAGATACACGAGATATTGAGTGATATGAAAATGAACGGAATACAGCTTAAATAATTATCAATTGTCAATTATTAATTATCAATTGAAAGAAATGGACCTTACAGGATACCTTACAATAAACGGAACAGACGTATGGACGGAATACGGTGCCTTTCTGGGCGAGACTGAAGAAGGTGGACACGTGAACATGGATGCCTTGCTTCGCATGCCCAAGGCAAAGGATATTACTACCGTAGACTTCCGGGAACGGAACGGGGTAGAGCTTCCTCAGAACCCAAACGTGAAGTTGAGCAGCATCGAACGTACCTTGCAGTTCTGGCTTCGTGGAAGTTCCGCAGCCGACCGCCTGGACAAATACCAGCGCATGATGACGCTTATTACGTCCGGAATGCTTACGATAAATGTAAAGAATTACCGGACTTACAATATGGTGTATCAGGACATGCCGGCAGAACCGGACTGGTACGGAAGCTACGAAAGAGACCGGTTTTATGTGCTGTTTTCCGTCAAGTTTCTGGAACCGCAGCCATCCGTTTAGGAATTAATTAAACACAGATTAAATGACGATAAAATGGAACTGAAAATATACGATAAAGCCAACAACCTTCGACTGACAGCCAGTCCGAACTCTTCTTCTACCGTCACGGAGGAGATAGGAGGAGAGTGCAGTGTATCTGCATCCTTCACCCATACCGCATACGTTCCGCTGGATGTGGATGACTATATCGATCTGGAAGGTGTTCGTTTTAAAATTAAGTCCCGTTATCGCCCGAAACAAAAAAATACACAGACTTACGAATACAGTGTAAAATTCTATGCTCCGCTACACGATGCCGAAGATACGCTGATGTTGTTTCAGGAAGGAGGAACAACTTCTGAATTTTCTTATGACGGTGGTCCGCGGGAGCATCTGCAGTTATGGATTGACAACATGAACCGGCGTGCCGGTGGTAACTTGTGGAGCATCGGAACGGTGATTACAGCCGATAACAAGACGATTGATTACCGCAATGTGAAGTGCTGGGATGCGGCTTTCGGAAGCAACGGAATCGCCGCTACATTCGAAACGGAAATGTGGGCAGACGGTTATGTGATTAACCTCTGCAAGGCTGAACGTGGAGAAACTGTGGAATTGGGATATCTCCATGGCCTTACTAATCTGGCACAGGAAGACAACGGAGAAGTGAAATTCTTTACGCGGCTGTTCCCGCTTGGTTCTACGAGAAACATAGATGCAACCAAGTACGGATATTCCCGTTTGCAACTTCCTGACCGCTCTCTATATGTAGATAAAAACGTAGACCTGTATGGAGTGAAGGAAGAAACGGAAGAAGCTGCATTCTCTGAGATATACCCTCAGTATGTGGGTACAGTATCTTCTGTACGCACCGAAGAAAAGACCAGTGAGGAAGGACGGAAGTACACCGTATATTACTTCAAGGACAACGGCATGAACTGGAATCCGAATGACTACAAGATTCCGGATCTGGATTACATGCTAGAGTTCCAGACAGGGGAATTGGCGGGGCGCGGAACTGACGGTTCTTTCCAGGCAGCATGGCATGAGGATACCAAAGAATGGGAAATCATCAATGTTTATCCGGATGATACGACTCAGATTCCCGGCGGTGCCATTGTTCCAAAACCGGGCGATCAGTATATTCCATGGAACTTTGCCCTGCCGCAGGAATACATTACCGCGGCAGAACAGGAATACAAGCAGGCAGTGGATGATTATCTGGCGACCTACAGCTTCGATCCGAATAAATACACCGGAACCACCGACCGGAATTTTGTCGAGAAAAACGGCACACCCCTAAAACTGGGATGGAATGTGCGCTTATTGTCAGAACAGTATTTTGCAAACACCGGCGGATACAAGGATACCCGTATCATCAAGGTTGTGCGTAAATTGAATGATCTATGCCAGGGAACCATTACCTGTTCGGATCAGGTCGGCACCGGATGGAAGTCGTCTGTGGATAACCGGCTGAATAATTTGCAGTATGTATTATCTCAAAAGCAAGAGCAGGAAGTTATCGACATTATCAAAACAACGGATAACAAGACCCCGTCAGACTATAATGTATTTTCTGCCCTGAAAGCAATAGGCATGTTTTTGAGGAAAGATGTGGCAGAGCAGGTAAAATATGTAATGACATTTTTGAAAGGTATTGTTGTAAAAGGAATAGCAAAATTCGGTAATTTCATTACAGGTATTTCTGGTGGTATGATAGACGAAGCAGGGAATATGGAAATGGAATCAGGCTATTTTCGTAAACGATTATTTGTTCCGGAAATAGCTTATAATCGCATTACATATTTCAAAGGACGTGCTGTTATATCTCCCGGGGGCGGTTGCAAAGTAAAATCATATATAAAGAATGATGATGGAAGTTTTACGGTTATACCAGACTTGACAGAAGCGGACGGACTGAGCCAGTTTGTTGATGACATTCTGTCTGCTTTCTTTACAACAAAAAATGAAGAAGGAAAACTTACTGGTTTTGCGCAAATGCAGTTTCGCGTGACAGAAGCCGACTATGATGCAAAAACATTCAAAATGGTAAATCGTCCCGGGAACAACTACGAACCGGGTGAGGAAATGATACTGGCACAAACGGGGAACTTTACAGACCTAGACCGTCAAACATACATTCTGTTTGATACCCTGAACGGGAACAATTGTATTACTTTCTTTGATAACGCCAATACCTGGGACCCGGAACCGGCACAGATGAAAAGCTGGCTGGGGAAAAAGAAAGGAATGAAAGTACAGGGGTTTGACTGTGACAACTATTCGGCTGTACTACAAAATATCCTGATGACCGGTCTTATATTCCAGACGGATACCATTACCGGTCAGCCGATTCGGGTTCCTCTTGACAAAGGGGCATGGGAGGCTGGGCCACATGCTTATTTTGATAGAGTATCCCATAATGGTTCATTATGGCTATGCATCAATCCGGAAGGTACAGAGTCAGAACCTGCTGATAATAATCCGGATTGGCTGAAGCAGGTTGCAGAAGGTCAGCGTGGCTTACAGGGACTTCAGGGTGAAAAGGGCGAACAGGGTATCCCGGGGCCAAAAGGTGAAACCGGGGCTACAGGAGCAGCTGGTAAAACCTCTTATTTCCATATTAAATATTCTAATGACGGGGGTAAGACCTTTACTGGTAATAATGGCGAGGATGTAGGAGACTGGATGGGTACATATGTCGATTTTACGCAATCCGACAGTGACAGTGTTTCTGCATATAAATGGATGAAAACAAAAGGTGCACAGGGTGCAAAAGGTGACCAGGGTATTCCGGGAACAAACGGGACGAATGGCCAGACATCTTATTTGCACATCGCTTATGCCAACTCTGCAGATGGTTCTTCGGGCTTCAGTACCAGCGATTCAACCAATAAACTCTATATCGGCCAATATACAGATTTTACACAGGCAGATAGTAACGATTACAAGAAGTATTCCTGGAGTAGAATCAAGGGTGACAAGGGAGACAAGGGTGATAAAGGAGACACGGGACCTCAGGGCGCCAAAGGGGATAAAGGTGATACGGGGCCTACCGGCTCTCAAGGCATTCCCGGTACATCATCATATTTCCATGTAAAGTATTCGGCAAACTCAAATGGTAATCCGATGAGTGATACTCCGAACACCTATATAGGTACGGCTGTAACACAAAGTTCCACAGCACCTACATCTTACACTTCCTACAAATGGGCAAGATTTCAGGGTGCACAAGGGCCTAAGGGTGATCAGGGTATTCAAGGACCTGCGGGAGCCAATGGTAAAACTTCTTATCTGCACATTAAATATTCCGATGATGGCGGCAAGAGCTTTACAGCCAACAACGGAGAAACTCCCGGTGCTTATATCGGGCAGTATGTAGATTTTACACAGGCTGATAGCAGCAGTGTTTCTTCTTACACATGGACTAAGGTTAAGGGAGATAAAGGTGACAAAGGAGATACCGGATCTGCCGGTGTAGGCGTTAAATCAGTAGATGTTCTGTATTATATGTCCACATCAGCAACTTCATTGTCAGGTGGTAGCTGGCAGACAACTTCCCCGGAATGGGTTAACGGCAAATACATGTGGTCGAAGACAAAAGTCACATATACGGATGAAACGACAAAGGAAACAGCTCCCGTATGTATAACCGGAGCGAAGGGTAATACAGGAGCAACCGGCAATACAGGTGCGGCAGGCAAAGGAGTGAAATCGATTGTTGAAGAATATTATCTGTCTGCTTCTTCGTCCTCGACAACAGGAGGAAGCTGGTCAACAACAGTTCCGGCATGGCAAAATGGGAAATACATGTGGACACGTTCCGTTATCACTTATACGGATAACTCCAAAACCACAACAAACGCAGTATGTGTGAGCGGTTCCAAAGGTGACAAGGGAGATAAGGGGAATACCGGTGCAACAGGTCCGCAGGGGCCTCAAGGTCCCCAAGGTCCTCAAGGTACACCCGGACAGAATGGTACTCCCGGTGCCAGCTTTATCCCATGCGGAGCATGGATTTCAGGCAATGTTCCTTACAAGAAAAACTCAGCGGTAGAATTTGCTGAAAATGCTTTTGTAGCACTGCGTGATACCAGTGCACCACCGTATGCCATTGCTAAATACAATAATGGTAATTATGTCCGTACACCACAGGGATATCTTTTGGCTGGAACTCCATCAACAAACTCACTGCATCCCGACTGGCAGCGACTCACTAATATTGAGCCACCGACATTATACTGGTTGGATAGTTCATGCAGTTCAATAGCTTATACATCGACTGGCAGTATGTCTCCGTCAGCTTTTACCGTCAGTTGTAAGAAAAACCGTAACGGAGTTGTTGGTAAGTGTGCTGAACTTTGGTTGGTTGCAAGAAAATATGACGGTTCCTGGCGCTCTCATGCCGGTCCGGTGCAGTCGGCTTCCATCTCTGTTCCGGCGGCTTCCGGCTGCACACAGTTTGCAGTCCGTGCTTATTGGTCATCCTCGGAAGCTAATGCCTGGTCAGACAATTATGTGGCAGAAATAGGAATCGGAGTAGCGGAAGCTGGTGCTACCGGGGCTACGGGAGCTTTCCCACGTGATCGTGGCCCATGGCGTTCGGGAGAATCATACGAGTGGAGTGCAGACTATCGTGACAAGGTAATACATCCTTTTAACGGGGTTTATTATAACTTCCTTGTTCGTACTCAAGGCTCGACGGTTACGGATGCACCGACATCAGCTAACGGCGATGATAACTGGGAAGCAATGAACAAGCTGGTGAATATTGCCACCGATACATTGTTTTCTGACGGAGCCAATGTCGCAGGGTTTATGTTTAGTGGTGGTGTGATGAAATCACAACAGTCAACAAATGGAGTTGCAAACATGATCCTGAATGGGAATACCGGGTATTTCCATTGTGTCAATGCCGAGATTACAGGTAAATTTATAGGTAATATATCCGCAGACTCCGGAACTATCGGAGGATTCTCAATCGGTGCAAAGAGTCTGAGTAATCTGGCTGCAGATGTGTCTCTCAGCATTGGCAACTATAACAACAGTTCAACCAAATTATTTTCAGTTAACCGGGGTACAAGTGCAATGCTTCAGGTACGACACGATAGTGGAATCTGTATCAGTGCTGAAACTTACGGTTCATCTGATTCTATTGCGATCAAGGCACTCTGTAATGCATCCGGATATGGGCAGGCTATTCAGGCCTATGGAAATGTCTCGCTGTTGGCTAGAAGTACGGAAAAAACCAGAATTAATGGTGTTGTTGTCAACACACGACGAATAACATCATCTGCAACCATCAATGCGAACGATGACTTTCTCATTTTTGGTAACTCTGGGAATATCACAGTCACCATGCCGAGTACATCTGCTTCACCTGCTGGGAAAATTCTCTACATGAAGAGAGTTTCAGGCAGTGGTGCTATAACCTTATCCGGTTCATTCCGCAATCCCAATAATTCCGGAGGTGCAAGCTCTCTGGTTATAAATGATGATGTATCCAGATTTTTTGTACGGGATGATCAGGGATATTGGGTTCAATATACCTGTGGTTAATCATAATTTTTAATATCAGCTATATGAAGAAAGTAAACTTTAAAAAAATGCGATTCTGGTCTGGTATCGACCATACTCAAAAGCTGGAACAGGATGTTCGGCTTGAC
>ERZ1034969.1303-NODE-1303-length-10632-cov-10.968706_pt1 | contig 10632 bp, 7 predicted proteins | sample MGYA00520624_ERZ1034969 | MGnify/ENA primary metagenome ERZ1034969 (study PRJEB33766, sample SAMN09781776) | gut metagenome | biome: gut microbiome | host: Homo sapiens | place: Madagascar | study: EMG produced TPA metagenomics assembly of the PRJNA485056 data...
CCCTTTCGCTTCGGGAAGTGGAAGACGCGCTCTTACGGGAGTTCGCGCGCTAGGTGCTCGCCGCGCCTGCAGCCGCGCGTGAGCGTCCCGACGGCCTGCGACGAGGCCTCGGATATCGACCACGGGCCGCCGACGGCGGCCATGAGTTCGAGGGTCGCCGGGTCCGAGAGGTCGGCTTGCGCCTCGAATTCCGGGCACGGTTCGAGCAATATGCTGCGGAGCCTGTTCTTGCTGCGCGCGTTCTCGCGGGTCAGAAAGTCCCTTTGCGCGGCGAGCGACCTGGCGGCCTCTATTTCCGGCGGCCTGTCGGCCACTGCAAGCAGCGCGTCGGGTATGCCCGGCGCCGTCTTGGCTATGACCATCGCGCCGCGCTCGTCGGTCTTGGCGTCTCCGGCGAACAGCTTCGAGGCGCCGTGCGCGGCGAGCCCGGGCAGGTACGCGCGCGGCATCCCGGCGAGCTTGGCGCGCGAAAGCGCGAGCGAGCCGATGTTGCGGACCCGGTCGACGACGACCGGCGTGCCCGGATACTGCGCGTAGAGCCCGTCGATGGCGTTCTCCCTGTTGGGAATGGGGGCTGCTTGACAGGAGCTCGCCCTCGCGCGTGACGACGCACGCTCAGTGCGCCGATTTCCCGACTCCGCTTGAAGACTTTCTTGCTTGCCTGGAGTTTATCGCTGGGGGTCCTGTTTTTGAAGCGAAGAGCGTGTCGCTATTCAGCAAGCGTTTGTGCCCTGCGACTTCTGGACGGTTTTGCAGGAAACGGGCGCCGATTTCGCCATGGGTCCTGGGCTTCTGGACGGTTTTCGGCGGGGGTTGTCGCCGTTGGCTTCGCCGACCTGGGGAAACGTCGGCACCGCGCGGCGTTTCGGGTCGGTTCGGCTTGCGAAACCGCTCAGAAGTCGCAAACGGGGCTTGCGGGCGGCAAGGGTGGGGCAGCAAACGCTGCGAAGCGGGCCGGATTCGCGGGGCGCAAGGGGTGAGACGGGTGCCAAAGGGCGTGCCTTGCGCGGGGGGTCTCGCGAGCGTGAACAGGGGACGGAGGTGTGTTCATTTCCGAACGCACCTCCGTCCCCTGTTCATGTGCGATTACAATCGTGCATCGCCGCGGCGTGCGCGTCTGGTGCGTGGCGGCTTTCGTGCGGGGGAGGGAGACCCTCTTCCTGTCGGCTTTTGCCGTTAGGCGGCGGCAAGGCGCTCCGGGATCGCCGAGTTGCGCGGTTGCGCGCAAAAAAAACGGCGCTGGACCTTGTCCCATGCGGCGTGCGTTTGTTTGGTTATTGAAGAAAAGTGCAGGTTATGAGCGGGAACAAAGATAAGGGCAAGAAGTGCGGCCAGTCCAATAAGCTGCCCTTCGTTTTGATGGGCGGGCATATTTGCGTCGATGCCGCGCAGGGCGGCTTAGCTTCGGTGCTGCCGTTTCTGGTGATTCAATCCGGGTTCTCGTACACTGAGATAACGGCGCTGGTTTTGGCGTCGAACGTCGCGTCGGCGGTCATCCAACCCCTGTTCGGGCTCATGGGCGACAAGAAGGCGCGTCCGTGGCTCATGTCGGTCGGCGTGGCGCTTGCGGGCTTGGGCATCGCGCTGGTGGGCGTGCTGAAGTCGTATTGGCTGGTGGTTTTGGCGGCAATGGTCTCGGGGATCGGCAATGCCATGCTGCACCCGGAAGGGGCGCGCTTGGCATACCTGGCCGGCGGCGACGACAAAGCCATGAGCATGTCGATCTTCTCCGTCGGCGGCCAAATAGGCTTCTGTCTAGGGCCCATCATCAGCGTCGCCGCCGTTACGGCGTTCGGGCTTTCGGGCACGCTCGTGTATCTGGTCCTCTGCCTTCCGTACGCGCTGGTGCTCCTTGCGCTGAGCAAGCGCTTCCTGGCCTTCGGCGTCCGCGGAGGCGGCTCGTTGGCGGGCCGGGGCAAGCGCGACCGCTGGGGCGCGTTCGGCGTGGTGCTCGGCGCGCTTTCGGTTCGCTCCATCGTGTTCTATGGCGTGACCAGCTTCTTCCCGCTCTACTTGGTGGCCACGTTCAATGCGGCGGAAGATTCCGCCTCGCTGCTTATCACTGTGTTCTCGATTTTCGGCGCGATGGCAACGGCTTCGGCTGGCTTTGCATCGCGTCGCGTTCCCACGCCGCGCCTCATGATCGGCTGTTTCGCTCTCATGGTGGCGTCGCTTGCCTCGTTCCTGCTTTCGGGCAGCGTGTGGCTTTGCGTGGTGGCGGTTATGGTGTTGGCGATGTGCCTGAATCTTTTCAACCCGCCCGCCGTGGCGCTGGCGCAGGAGTATCTGCCCGAGCATTTGGGCACGGCGTCGGGGCTCGCCTTTGGCGTGGCGGTAGCCGTCGGCGGCATCGCGTCGCCCATGCTCGGTGCGCTGGGCGACGGCGCGGGCCTTGCGTCCGCCATTTGGGTTCTGGTTGCGCTCGCCGCGGCCGGCCTTGCGTTCTCGCTCGGCGTCGCCGCGATCGAGCGACGCGGCGCGCGGAAAGGCTAACAAGCAAAAGCCGGCGATTGTCGGCGCGTGGATGCGCGCTCGAAGCGAATCTGAATCTCCCCTGATTCCGCCGACAGGGGACTTTTCATTGTTCATGATGTTCGCAACGGAGGATTGGACCCTGGGATGGGAGTTCCATCGCCCAAGTACGCGGCCGAGTTCAAGCGATATGTTGATCGTTACGGCGCCCGCGGCCTTGCCCGCGGGCGCCCCCCCCCCGCGACTTCTGGGCGGTTCTGCAGGAAACGGGCGCCGATTTTGCCATGGGTTCGGACTTCTGGGTGGTTTTCCGCGGGTGTTATGCGGCGCCGGCTTCGCCGACCTGGGGAAACGTTGGCGCCGTGCGGCATTTTGGGCTTATTCGGCCTGCAAAACCGCCCAGAAGTCACGAGTAGTGTTCGCGCCGCCCGCATTGCGACTTGCGCGCTTCGACGATTCGCGTACTAACACTCTTACTCTCGGCTTCGCCGTTCAAAAAACTTAACATTCCTGATATTGAGGCAAATACAAAGTATTTTGAACGGCGGCATAGCATGTGGACCAACGCTTACTCATACGAGGACATCGGCGAGTTCCTGCGGGACGCGCGCAGGGCGCGCGGTATCACGCAGGTGGAGATGGCGAGGAAGCTCGGCTTCTCGTCGGTCACGCTCTCGGCGCTCGAGACGGGCAAGAACGCGTCGGCGGTCAAGGTCGATCGCTATCTGCAGCAGCTGGGTTTTCGCATGGTGATCGTGCCCAAGGGCGCGGATGTGGAGGTGACCGAATGAGGCAGCGTTTACCTCGGCGGGTGCGAAAACTCATTGCGCGGCGGCGGGCTGCCGTTCAACAACCTCTATTTTGCCGTCCATGCCGGCTATCCAGCCACGGAATTGGGGGCTGTCGATTACCTTTACCCGCACTCGTGCGGTTTCGCCGTCGGGATTTACTGCAACGTGTCCTTTGAGCCTGTCTCCGAAATGGTCGTACAACGGGTTCATCATCTTCCGTTCTTTGACCTGAAGCGTTATCCATTTTGATATTCCTAAGAACATGCCGAACTGCGTGCACTCGAAATCCTCTAGGTCAAAAGCGTTGATTTTCGCGCTTACTGCGCCGTCCACGCAGGTGTCGAGAACTTGTTCCATGCGATCGAGTCGCCGCGCTATGACCTTATCGCGCTCTTCGCTGAAGGAAACCATGTAGTAGCAGTCGTTGATGTGCGTGAGCAGAATCGGGGTTTCCGTCTTGGTCTCCCTGTATCGGGATTTCTTCTCCAGGTCGAATCCTATGTCAAGATACTCGAAGGATACCTTGTGCCGCGGCGATGCGGCTAGCGCCCCTTGGATAACCTCGATATTCCGAAATACCTGATTATTTTTGGTTTTTGGTCGGCGACCCAGGCGAATCTCGGCTTTCAGGGATTGCGATTCGCTATGCGACCCAAGGGCGAGGATGGATTCCACGAGGTCTCTTGACGTTTGCTCGTCGATCGATCTGGAGCTTTGAACGATGTCGATAAGCATCTTAAGCTCGTTTTGCCGAAATCGCCGCGAGGAGATGTAATATTCGAATGTTCGATGTTTCTCTCGCGTAATGGCGATTCCGAAATCCTGCAACGTTTTGATGTCGCTGCGAACCGCGCGCTGGTTCGCCTCGGTGTGGGGCAAGCCAAGCCTATCGAGCAGTTGCTTGACGGAGAACCGATGCGTTCGGTCGCTCTCCTCTTCGAGAATCATCTTCACCGTCATAAGACGGTGCTTATGTTTGGCTCCGCATCGGTTTGACTGTTTGCTGGTCATAGCGCCGTCCTTGCTAAAAAAGCCGTTATAACGACCTGATAAGGTCGTGAAAATTCTAACCCGTTGACTACGCTTATGAGCAACCATTTATGCAAATGGCCTGATGACCTCGGTAAAAACGAACTGGTGTGCAGGTATGCGTGAACAGGGACGGTGAACAGGGGACGGAGGTGTGTTCAGGATGCGTCTTCGGGAAGTGCAAGCCTTTTCCTGAACACACCTCCGTCCCCTGTTCACCCTGTTCGCCTAGCGGAAACGATTGGAGGTAGGTGTGGCGGAAACGGAGAAAATCAGGAGGCGCTCGGGGATTGAGCGGGTTTTGGGCCAGTCCATCGGCGTTGATCCTGAGCAATGCGGGCTGCTTTTGCTGGCTGGCCCGGTTGGCGCGGGCAAGACGTACTCGTCCATGAGCCATATCGCTGATCAGCTTATAGCGCTTGGGCCGAAGTGCAGGCGGTTCGTCTTTGTGACGAACGTGAAGCGGAATCTTCCCGTTGACGAGTTGCTGCAAATCCTCGATGAGCGCGGCCGTCCCGAGCTTGCCGCATACGTGGTTAAGCTCGACTCGAATCTAGGGATGTTCCAAAGCAATATCAACGCCGCAAAAGGCGTTATGCCAAGCGCCCCGTTCTCCTATTGGAAAAAAGGACCCAAGAAGCCCGGGTCGAATGAGCGCGCGGTCATCAAGGCCGAATTCAACATCCGGAACCTTCCTGAGCTGCAAGAAGCGGAGAGGCTACAACGGATTCTCGAGGAGACGAGGAACCTCCCTCTGCATGTCGGCGCCGCCCGGCGCAAGGCGATCGAAGGTGCTGAGAAGGAGGCGGAGAAGGCCGAGAGCAAACTTCGACGCTATATTTCGTCGGTATTTGCATCCATGTGCAAGCTTGACGAAGGCGGCTACCGCTTGATGACGCGGCAGGAGAAACGCGAACTGGTCGAGTAAAGTGCCTGGTGGGAGTGGCTAAGAGTGCTGTATCCATCGGTCCTGACGCACAAGAAGCGCGTGCTGTTCATGAGCGTGAACAAGCTGTTGGTGAAAAATTCCCCCATCATCGAGCCGTCGGAAAGCATTTGGGAAAGCGACTTGCTACGAGGCTCGGTCGTGATTATCGACGAGTTCGAGCTATCGAAGAGCGTCATCAACGATTTTCTGATTCGCGAAAGCGTTGGCAAGATGGCGGACATGGTAAGCATGTTCCGCATGCTTATGGGCCGCGCGCTCGAGGGTCGCCAGATTGACGGCAAGGGCGGCGACGGCAACGCAGGCGCGGCTTTCACGAGCGAGCTGTTCCGTAGCCCCTCGGACAAAATCGGCTGCGGGCCTGAGCTTCGTGCGGAGTTCAACGGCATCGTGAGCGCTGCGGAAGAGGTCTATCTCGAGCTGCACCTGGACAAACAGTTCCGCCTGAGCGATAGGCTGCGCTACAAGAACCAGCCGTTTCTCTTCAACGACTTCCAAAGCCATATCGTCGATGTCGAAGACAGCTCCTGGTCGGCGATCCGTTTCCTTGAAAGCCAGAACACCATCGAATTCGGTTCGGGCACTCCGCCCTATGCCGTGGGCGAGACTCTGATGGCGGGGCTGCGCGAAGCCGATTCCTACTCCGTCCCGTTGCTGCTGAGCAGGCTCGAAGGGCTTGTCAGGTGGATCGTCAGCTGGATCGCCCGCGTTGCTGAGAACTACCAAGCGGTCGTGGCCGAGGATGCCGATCAGGGAAAGCGTCCCGAAATCAGCTTCGACCAGGCTGTCGGCACGGTGCTGTCCGAGTTGAACATGATGGACGAGGTGCATGGCGAGTCGAATCCGGCGCGCCGCCGCGTTATCGAGATGGCGCATGAGGAGCGGGCGCGTCGCGCGGCGGCCGACGACGGGGCAACGGATGATGATCCGGCAGATTTGAGCTTGTATCACAAGGGCTTCAGGGTGCACGCGTTCACCGAGTCCGCGCAGCACGACACGTTGACGCGCATGGAGCGCTGCGCGCTTTCCTGCACGGCAGAGCGCAAACTTATCGAATTGAGCCGTCGCAACTTCGTCGTGGGCATTTCTGCGTCCCTAGACATACCGTCCGTCCTGGGCAATTACGATATCGAGCACATCCAGGCGGCTCTCGGCGACCGTTGCATCATGCTGGATGCGGACCAGCGGCAGGGAATCGAGGAAGACTACCAGCGCAGCGTAAGCCGCTACGATAGCGTTGAGATTCGCGTCAGCAAGGTTTTCGACGTGGACCCCGAAGGGGAGTACAGCGAGAAAGCGTGGCTTTCCGTGTTCGATGATGTGGCTGTTGCTCGCAAGGCCTTCAACAAGGTCGCGATGGATTTTTCCGCCGATGACGGGCGCTCGACGTTCGGGCAGCGGCGAGTGCTGAAGGTCTGCGCCGCGTTCAAATGGTTTTGGGAAGCCGACGATGCTCACGCCATGCTCTGCGTTTTGAACGCGCTGCCGAAGGCCGGCGGAGGCGAGTTCGACCTGCTAAAGCTCAAAGACATGTTCGGGATGGTCTTCGAGCAGCTAGGGATCGACGGCAACGTGGACGACGCGTTTTGCGTGCTCGGCGGTGGCAACGAGGAATTCGAACGTGCGAAGAAGCAGGCGCTTTCGCGCTTGGCGGCGGGCGAGAAGCTGTTCGTGATCACGGCGTATCAATCCGCGGGTGCGGGGCAAAACCTGCAATACAAGATCCCCGAAGGCGTAACCCCCGTTCAAATCAACGATCGCCCCGCATCTGGGGAAATGGATTTCGATTGCCTGTACGTGGAGGCCCCGACCCATACATCCCCGGTGATCACCGGAAACGAGAAAGTGGACGAATACCAGGTGGTGCATCATATCTTGGGATGCGAGTACCTGTACGAGAATGCCGAAATCAGCAGAGGGGCGTTGCTCAGGAGCGTTTCGGAGGCGTTGCGCGCGCTTGGCGGTTCCGGGATGGACTACGGCTACAAGGCGACCGATAGCGCGCGGCTGTTCGGGGCGAAGCAGGTGTATCAGGCTGTGGGTCGTTTGAGCAGGACGAACATGAAGACGCCGGTGATCAGGCTGTTCGCTGACGCCCGCCTTATGGAAGGCGTTCCCCTAGGCGTGCTGAAGTCGTGCGGGCTTACGTTCACGCCCGAGTTCGGGGCGATGGTGGACGCGTTCGATGAGCCGATTCCCCAGCCTTCGAAGGGCGCCAAGCGCTTGCAGCACGGGGCGGCGCGCGCGTCCGACAGGTCGCGGGCCTGCATTAACTCGCTTTTGGGCTCCGGCTGGCGGGCCGATGCTCGCAAGGCGTGGTTTGACCTGGGGAATCAGGTTCTCAAATACCCGACGCTTCCCGACGGTTGGAGCGAGGTCCCGTATATGGAGCGATGCTATTACGTCGAGCTCGATGCGAAAAGGACGTCGTATCGCTACACCGCAAAAGATGATTTCGCGTCGGTCGAAGTGCTCTTCGATCCGCCTGTCGGCGCAAAAAGCTTCGAAGTGAGCGAGAAGGCGGCGCGCCTGGACGCGCTCATGCGCATCCCTGGCATGCGGAGCTATTTCGAGCAGTGTGGATACGCTACGAAATGGGAGGCCTCGACAAGGATCATGACCCCCATCGTCGCCGAGAGCATCTACAAGGGGCGCCTTGGCGAAGTGTGCGGGCGTTTCGTCCTCGAGCAAAGCGGCATTGCGGTTGCGGATATCGACGACGCTTTCAGGTTCGAGAAATTCGACTTCGTGCTGCCTGGCACGCTGGGCGATCAAGAGGTGTTTATCGATTTCAAACACTGGAAAAAGCACTCGGACAGAACGGGATGGGACTCGGAGAAGCTCATCGACTGGGTGTTCGCGAAGATGGAGGCGATCGACGCCAAGAAGGCCATCGTCGCTAACGTCTTGCCTCCTGACGAGGGCGATTATCGGGAGACGCACCGCTCAAAAGACGGGCGAAGGCTTCTTGTGGTGCCGGCTCTCGCCAAAGGCGATTGCTCGTTCGATGAAACGGCGATTCAAGCTATAAGGAGGTTTACCGATGGCATTGCTGACTAACAAGCTGAGCATTTCCTTGGCGCACGAGGAGTTTGACGCGCGGTATGACGTGTTCGAGGTGACGAAAGAGGGCAAAGGCCGTCTTTCTTGGTCGTCGCGCGTTTTCGAGGCGTTTGGCGCCCCGTATATCCTCTCGATCCTCGGTCAAGGCGGGGATGATCCGTTCTATATCCTTGCCCCAAAAGGCCTTGCGTCGGTGAGGGGGCTCCGCGATCATTTCGAGAACAGCTACGGCGGCGTTATCGAGGACGAGGATTTGGAGCCGGCCGACGTGGCAACAAACTTGCTTCCAAAACAGGTGCCAAGCCGCGATGTACCGGAGCACGTCTTGGTGCAGCTGCTGCTTAACGCGCTTTTTGCGGGCAACAGCGAGAACGGGCCGTCCCTGCAAAACGTCACTGGGCATCTCTATTGCTTCAAAACAGGCAGGGATTGGGTTAAGAAAACGAAGAGCGGGCGCAATCTGCACATTATCGGGCTGGAGCTCAAGGTGACGCCGGAATTGTTGCTGAAGGTGAACGTGAGAACGTTCACCAGGGCAAATGCCGCCGGTCTGATATTCGATGACAGGAAGAAAAGCGAGTTCCCGCGGTACGTGGTCGATTTCGATGGCCCAACCATGCGTCGCGTTTCCCCGGGCGAAAGCCCTGAGGCTGACAACGTTTTCATCCAGAAGCAGTACGAGGGGAAGAAAAGCAAGATCCCGTTTTTGAAATACGGCAATCGGAAGGCTTTTGCGAACTCGAAATGCGGGGTTATCCAGGAAGTCGTCGAGCGGTTTAACGAGACGTATGCGGGCATGGCAAGCATATCTTTCGAAGCGATTGACGATTCCAAGCGCGCCCCCGTTCCCAAGAAGCTGATGAAAGTCGATTACCCCGCATGGTTTGCGCGGGACGAGTATGTGGTGGTTGACGTCGCTAAAGACGCTGCAAGTAGGAAGGCGTGCGAGTTTGTTGCCGATTGGCTTGCGTTCGACGAGCATCTCGGCGCGCGCCCGCGCATCGTGGACAGCGCCATCGCCGGTGCCAACAACTTGCTGATCCTTCATGAGAAAGCGTATTACAAGGACTCGGGGATCGACGACCCCTATGCCGCTTCCGTGCTTGAAGGCGTGGCATGTCAGCATTTGGCCGTCGAGACCGTGCAATCCGAGTTCGGTAAGCCGAAGGAAGACAGCGGCATGCGTTTCGTCATTCCGAAATGCCTGGTCGAGGCCGCGGTTAAGCGCGATATTTGCGATGGTGCGATGCGCTTGTACGATTGGAGTGAGCTCGAGTGCGACGGGCCGCTGGTTTTTGCGCTGTGCGGGCCCGAGTCGAAGGAGGAAAAGAAGGAGCGCGAGAGGGGCAAGTCGCCAAGGCGTTATTCGTTCCTTGAGGTGAACCCGACGGGCGCATTGGCCTTCTATCAGGGGTGTTCAGACAACGCCGTCTCGGGTTCCAAGTGGGATAAGCTCGCAGACGTGTTCACAAGCGAGTGGTCGTATAAGACGGAGGGCTTTGTGGTCAACGCCGCCGGCGACATCGATGCGATCGAGGTGACGGATGGATTTCCCGTCCCTGACCTTGTCACGATCAAGCGCGCCGTGGAAAGCATCGACTGGTCGCTGCCGAAAAGCGATGTGCTCGAGGCGGTATCGACTCTTACGGAAGACCCCGCCGTTGATGTTGCGCTGCGGGCGCTGTGTGAAGAGGTTTACGAAATGCCGGATCCTTTGGTGAAGGCGTCGAAGCTCAATTCCCTGGTTGTGGATGCTGCGAGGATGATCGATAGAAGCTATACGGCACGGCGTATTCGAGAGTTGGTGGACGCTCGGCTGGATGAGCGGTTCGCAAGGCGCCTTTTGACCGGCGTGCCACGCGATAAGGAAGCGCTTGCGACAACGTACGAGCCGATCGTTAAGATGCATTGCATCCGGGAAGACGATTCGCTGCTGTATTGGGTGAGCAACTTCGATGGCCTAAGCCGGACGGGTCGGGAAAACGGCTGCGTCATCAGGAGCGTTCGCAGCGTCAACGGCGAGAATCCGTTCTTCGCTGATTTGCTCGAAACGCTCGTCGTGCCCATCGCGCGCCTGGGCAACGCCTCGGTGCTGCTTCTGCCCTTCAAGTACCTCCGCGAATGGATGCGAACGCAGCAGCAGAGCGAACGAGGTTGAGTGGGGGTGCGCTTGCAATGATGGCGGGGCAGGGTGCGGACCCGCCCCGCCGCGGAAGCGAACAGGGGACGGAGGTGTGTTCAGGAAAATCGTGAACACACCTCCGTCCCCTGTTCGCTCGTGAACACACCTCCGTCCCCTGTTCGCTCGTGAACACACCTCCGTCCCCTGTT
>ERZ1034969.1304-NODE-1304-length-10607-cov-4.559420_pt1 | contig 10607 bp, 5 predicted proteins | sample MGYA00520624_ERZ1034969 | MGnify/ENA primary metagenome ERZ1034969 (study PRJEB33766, sample SAMN09781776) | gut metagenome | biome: gut microbiome | host: Homo sapiens | place: Madagascar | study: EMG produced TPA metagenomics assembly of the PRJNA485056 data...
GTACTTCTCGCTCGCCGCATCGGCACTTAGAATTGTGCGGTATTGCCCTAATATAAAACCAAAAGCCCCCGGTACTTAACGGTACCGGGGGCAACTTGTTACAGCATAATTCGGTGCAGGGGGTTATCGGGCAAGAATGTGCAGGTGCAAATTACTTGCGCTTGCCCTTGCGGCCGCGCTTTTTGGCGGCGGTGTTCACAGCGGTCTTGACCTCGGCAGCGGCCTTTTCGGCGGCCTTGACGGTCTCCTCCACAACAGGGGCAGCAGCCTTGACAGCTTCCTCGACGACCGGCTTAGCGGCCTCGACGGTCTTTTCGACGACAGGCTCAGCAGCCTTAACAGCCTTCTCAACCACGGGCTTAGCAGCCTCGACAGTCTTCTCAACTACGGGCTTGGCAGCCTTGACGGCCTTCTCGGCAACAGGCTTTGCGGCCTTGGCGGCCTTTTCTGCAACGGGCTTGGCTGCCTTGGCAGCCTTCTCGACAGCGGGGGCAACCGCCACAGCAGCAGCGTCGACGATCTCGGTAGCAGCCTTTTCAGCGGCAGCCTTAGCCTTGACGGCGGAAGCCTTCACGCTGGTCTTGGGCTTGCGGGTGACCTCGTTGATGGTCCAGTACTGGTTCTCGCCGTTGACGTCGGCCCAGATCTGCAGCGGAGTGCCGTTGACAGCGCTCATGCCGGCATCCAGCAGCTTGCCTGCCAGGTTGCTCTTGATCTTAACGCGACCATCGTTGGAAGGCTCGACCACCCACAGCTGGCTGGAAGCGGGGGCACCCTCCCACTGGTGTACGCGGGTGCCGTCGCTGACGCCGCCCATATTCAGGTCCATCATCTTGCCGGTGAAACGGTTCTGCACGCGGTAGACGCCGTCGCCTGCAGCGACGAAGCCCCACTGCTGCCACTCGGCATTGGCGTCGTCCCACAGCTGGATCTTGGCGCCGTTCTCGATATTATAATCGGCAACCTCAACGACCTTGCCGTTTGCGGCGTTGATGGTGTAGTACTTACCCTCGGTGATCACGGTCTGTGCAATTTTCTTCTTGGCTGCCATATTGGCTACCTCCCTATTCATAAACAGTTCTGTAAACGTATCCATGCGGCCTATATCGGCGCTGCCTTATCGGTTGCGCTGTACCCTCTGCCGCGGTATCTTATGCAGCCGAATAATCGTGGCTACGTCACCTATTATAACCACTTTTTACCAATTCGTCAACTTTTTGGCGGTAATGCGGCACTTTACACAAAAAAGCCGGGACAGCGGCAAGCTATCCCGGCAATTTTGATTGATTGTACACCAGATTGCTGCATTTTTTGCGCAGCAACGCTGTACACTATGCTGTCAATGTGTTCAACTGTTCTCGGCAAAATTGCCTGTGTACAGGGTATAGTAGCGGCCTTTCTGGGCGATCAGCTCGTCGTGGGTGCCGCGCTCGATGATGCGGCCCTGCTCCAAAACCATGATGCAGTCCGAGTTGCGGACGGTGGACAGGCGGTGGGCAATGACGAAGGTCGTACGGCCGTACATCAGGCCGTCCATGCCGTCCTGCACCAGTTTTTCGGTGCGGGTATCAATGGAGGAAGTTGCCTCGTCCAAAATCAGCACCGGCGGGTCAGCAACGGCAGCACGGGCAATAGCCAGCAGCTGGCGCTGGCCCTGGCTCAGGTTGGTGCCATCGCCGGTCAGCATGGTGTTGTAGCCATCGGGCAGATGCTTGATGAAGCTGTCGGCGTTGGCCAGCTTGGCGGCGGCCATGCACTCTTCATCGGTGGCGGTCAGGCGGCCGTAGCGGATGTTCTCCATAACGGTGCCGGTGAACAGGTGGGTATCCTGCAGCACGATGCCAAGAGAGGAACGCAGAGCGTTCTTTTCGATGGACTTGATGTCGTGGCCGTCGTAGAGGATCTGACCCTTCTGGATGTCGTAGAAGCGGTTGATCAGGTTGGTGATGGTGGTCTTACCGGCGCCGGTAGAACCGACGAAAGCGATCTTCTGGCCCGGACGGCCGTAGAGGTTGATGTCGTGCAGGACGATCTTGCCCTCATCGTAGCCGAAGTCCACATCCTTAAAGACGATGTCGCCCTTCAGCTGGGTGTAAGTGACAGTGCCATCGGCGTTCTGCTTTTTCCAGGCCCAGATGCCGGTGGACTCGTTGATCTCGGTCAGGGTGTCGTCGGCTTGGAACTTGGCATGCACCAGGGTGATGTCGCCCTCGTTGACCTCGGGCTTTTCATCCAGCAGGGCGAAGATACGGGCGCCGCCAGCCAGAGCCATGACGACCGAGTTCAGCTGCATGGAGATCTGAGTGATGGGCTGGTTGAAGCTCTTATTAAAGGTCAGGAAGCTGGCCAGCTTGCCCAGCGTCAGGCTGCCGACGCCGCCGATGGCCAGCGCACCGCCGACCACAGCGCAGAGCACGTAGCTCAGGTTGCCCAGCTGGCCGTTGACGGGCATCGCCACCAGAGAGTAGGCGTTGGCCTTGTCGGCGCTGTGGAACAGCTCATCGTTGAGTTCATTGAACTCCTTGATGGCGGCATCCTCGTGGCAGAAAACCTTGACGACCTTCTGGCCGTTCATCATTTCCTCGATGTAGCCGTTGACTTTGCCCAGCTCTTGCTGCTGCTTGAGGAAGTACTTGCCGGAGTTGCCGGTGAGATACTTGGTGGCCAGCATCATAGCGCCGACCATGACCAGGGTCAGTACGCTCAGCGGCACACTGAGGTAAAGCATGGACAAAAATACGCTGACTACCGTAATGATCGTATTGACCAGCTGGGGCAGGCTCTGGCTGATGAGCTGGCGCAGGGTATCAATATCGTTGGTGTAGACAGACATGATGTCACCGTGGGCGTGGCTGTCAAAATACTTGATGGGCAGTGTCTGCATGTGGACGAACAGGTCGTCGCGCAGACGTTTCAGGGTGCCCTGGGCGATCTTGGCCATGGTGCGGTTCTGGATGAAGACGGCCAGGATGCCCACGCCGTAGAAGCAGGCCACACGGGTGATGGCATGCAGCAGGCCGGAGAAATCGTTGCTCTTTTCGGCCAGCAGGGGCAGGATGTAGCTGTCGATCAGAGTCTGCATAAACAGGGTGCCCTGGACCTGAGCGAACACGCCGAGCAGAATGCAGCACAGCACCAGGATGACCTGGAACTTGTACTGCTTCATCACGTAGGCCAGGATGCGCTTGAACATCTTTCCGGGGTTCTCTACTTTGGGGCGGGGGCCTGCGTTGCGGCCGGGGCCCATTTTTACTACTTTAGGCTGCTGTGCCATCAGGCTTCCCCTCCCTTCTCGTCAAAGTCGCCGGAGCCTTTGGTCTGGCTGTTGTAGACATCCTGATAGATGGCGTTGGTCTTCAGCAGGTTGGCGGGGGTATCAAAGCCACTGACCCTGCCGTTATCCAGCACCAGCACCTTGTCAGCGTTCTCGACAGAGGAAATACGCTGTGCCACGATGAACACCGTCGTGCCTGGGATCTTCTCGGTAAAGGAACGGCGGATCCTGGCGTCGGTGGCTGTATCGACAGCGGAAGTGGAGTCGTCCAGGATCAGGATGCGGGGCTTTTTCAGCAGGGCACGGGCGATGCAGAGGCGCTGCTTCTGGCCGCCGGATACGTTGTTGCCGCCCTGCTCAATGTGGGTCTGGTACTTATCGGGGAAGCGCTCGATAAATTCATCGGCGCAGGCCTGCTTGCAGGCGTCCACGATCTCTGCGTCGGTGGCGTCGGGGTTGCCCCAGCGCAGATTGTCGGCGATGGTGCCGCTGAACAATTCGTTCTTTTGCAGCACCATGGCCACGTTATTGCGCAGGGTCTCCAGGTCATAACGGCGCACATCCACACCGCCGATGGAGACGCTGCCCTCGGTCACGTCATACAGGCGGGGCAGCAGCTGCACCAGGCTGGACTTGGCCGAGCCGGTGCCACCGATGATGCCGATGGTCTCGCCAGACTTGATGTCCAGGTCGATGTCGCTCAGCACCTTCTCGCCGTTCTTCTTGTAGGAGAAGCTGACGTGGTCGAACTTGACAGAACCGTCCTTGATGTCCATGACGGGGTTTTCGCCGTTGGTCAGGTCAGACTTCTCATCCAGGACCTCGGCTACACGTTTGGCGGAAGCGGCGGACATGGTGATCATGACAAACACCATCGAGAGCATCATCAGGCTCATCAGGATGTTCATGCAGTAGCTCAGCATGCTCATCAGGTCACCGGTGGTGAAGGTGGTGGCGCCGGAGCTGACGATGAGCCGTGCGCCCATCCAGCTGATGAGCAGGATGCAGCTGTAGACGGTCAACTGCATGAAGGGGGCGTTCCAGGCGATGATAAGTTCAGCGCGCATCAGCAGGTTGCGCACGTTCTCGCTGGCCTTGCGGAACTTCTCGCTCTCGAACTTTTCCCGCACGTAGGCTTTGACCACGCGGATTGCCGAAACATTCTCCTGCACGCTCTCGTTCAGGTCATCGTACTTGCGGAAAGCCTCGGTGAAATAGCGGGTGGCGTGCGTCATGATGTACACCAGCACGCAGCCCAGCAGAATGACCGCGATCAAGTAAATGTTAGCCAGCTGGCGGTTGATGGTGTAGGACATGATCAGCGCCACGATCATGCTGGCAGGTGCACGGATGGACATGCGCAGCAACATCTGATAGGCGTTTTGGATGTTGGTAACGTCAGTGGTCATACGGGTGACCAGACCGGCGGTAGAGTATTTATCGATGTTGGCAAAGCTGAAGGTCTGGATATTTTTAAACATGCCGCGGCGCAGATTGCGGGCAAAACCGGTGGCGGCATGGGAGCCAAGCACGGCACCCAAAATGCCAAACAGCAGGCCAAACAACGCTGCAACGATCATCTGGGCACCAACGATGTAGATGACCTGCATATTGCCGGGGGTGACGCCATCGTCAATGATGGAAGCCATCAGTTTGGGGATGATCATCTCCATGATGACCTCGCAGATCATAAAGATCGGCGTCAGGATCGAGACCAGGCGGAATCCCTTTGTCTCACGTCCGAGTGTTTTCAGCAAGTTTCATTGCTCCTTTCCGGGGTAGATTGTTTTGCTTCGGCCTCGATGGACTGGGCGTTGTGCAGGATTTGGTTCAGTACCACGCGGGCAGCGGCCATTTCTTCGGGGGTAAGGCCCTGTTGCAGGTCCTGTTCAAAGCGGTCAATGCTGGCTCGGATGCGGTCGTGGTAGGCTACCCCTTTGGGGGTGGCGGCCAGCCGCTTTAAGCGGGCATCTTTCTCGACCGAGCAGCGGGTGATGAAACCATCCTGCTCCATGCCCTGCAGGATCGCCGTGACGCTGGAACGGCGGATATGGAACCATTGTTCTACATCGCGCTGGTAGACATCACGGTTTTCGTTGTTCGCGCAGATGATCTCGCCCAGCAGCATACCGCGCACACCGGTCAGCTCCGGGGTGACTTCGGCTGCAATGCGGGTATCCATAGCGCGGCGCAGCATACGGGATGTATGGCTGAGCAGCGCACCGAAATGCTCGTTTACGCAGCCATCCCGAACTGTGGCTGGATTTTGGCAGATCGTCGTTCTCACCTTCCTTATCGGGTCGTTTTGTTAGCCTATGAATTGTTCGCAGGCTAACTGTTTGTATTCGTACTTGGATAGTATATCACCGATTGGGAAAATGTCAAGAGATGAATTTTAAAAAGCCCCCTCAAAAGAGGGAGCTTTCTTTTACCTGCTTTCATCTAGGTATCATAGTCGTTACTTTCGTTAAATTCGTCACTTTCGTTAGCAAAACGCCCCCAACAACTTTAACATTAGATATATGTTTGCAATCGGCTCCTTCTATTTATAGGAGCTTCATGCGTCCGTTTTATTCCGGCGCTTTCATGCTCTCTACCATCGAGATGCGTTTCAGCAGCCGCTGCATGACCAGGTTGACCAGCGTGCTGAACAGCAGGGTCAGGGCAATGGCATAGGCAAAGCTTTGGGGGTAGATCTGCCGTCCAAACATGACGGCATCGACCTCCACCGTGGTGATGACGAAGCTGTGCAGGGCAATGCCGCCTGCCAGGCCTAACAGCGTGCCGATCAGCGTTAAGGCCACGCTCTCGCGGTTGACGTAGGCGTAGACCTCGGGGTCGTAGAAGCCCAGCACCTTGATGGTGGCGATCTCCTTGACACGCTCGGCAATGTTGATGTTGGAGAGGTTATACAGCACCACGAACGCCAGCGATGCCGCACAGACGATGATGAGCACGACCACTGCATCGATGGAGTTAAGCATGTTGAGCACCTGGTTCACGTTGTCCTGCGTGAAGTTCAGGCTGGCCACATTGTCCATCGCCAGCAGGTCCGCCGAGAGGGTATAGCGGGCTTCCTGGGTGTCCTCGGGCAGGATACTCATGATTGCGTTGTAGGCGGGAGCTTCGCCAAAACCGGCCTCGTACACCGCCGGGCTGAGGTAAACGTAATTGCTGACGTAATGCTCGCACACACCGCTGACAGTGAAGTCAGCTGTCTTATCGTCGCTGTTAGTCAGGGTGATGGTGTCCCCCGCCTTTACACCTAGGGTCTTGGCCATCTTTTCGGTCACGACCACGCCCTGCTGCCCCAACGGCACCGCCTTGCGGGAGAGGCGTTCGTGCAGGTCGGCAAACTCAGCAAACTTGTCCACATCCTGGGGAACCATGAGGTAGACGTCCATCTCACCGTTGGGGCCATCCTGCCGGGTGGATTCCATGGCAACGGTCAGCGAATCGGTGACGTTCTCCTTATTATAAAGGCAGTCATAAACAGGGCCGCTTTCGGTGGCCTCCTGCTTGGTGACGATGGTCATCAGGTCGTAGTGGTAAATGTCGCCGTACTGCTTGGTGATGATGGAGTTCAGCGAATCCGAGAGGCCAAAGCCCGCCACCAGCAGCGAGGTGCAGCCCGCCACGCCGATGACCGTCATCCAGAAGCGCTTTTTGTAGCGCAGCAGGTTGCGGCAGGTGACTTTCCAGCTGAAGGGCAGCCGCCGCCACAGCGGGGTGATGCGTTCCAGCAAAATGCGCTTGCCGGCCTTGGGGGCACGGGGCAGCATGAGGGCCGCCGGGTTCTCCTGCAAGGTGGTGCGGCAGGCCAGCGCCGTGATACCCACGGTGAGCAGGATAAGGGTGCCGCCCGCAAGCAACGCTTGGCTCAACCGCCAGGGAGTGGCAATAGACGGCATATAATACATCATTTCATAGGCGGACCAGATGATGGACGGGAAGGCCTTGAAACCGACGGCCAGTCCGGCTACTGTGCCAGCTGCAGCCGCCGTGAAGGCGTAGATCAGGTACTTTTGCATGATGGCTGCGCCCGAATAGCCCAGGGCTTTCAGCGTACCGATCTGCAGGCGTTCTTCCTCGACCATGCGGGTCATGGTGGTGGATACCACCAGTGCCGCCACCAGGAAGAAGAATACCGGGAAGATGGTGGTAATGGCGGTGAGCTTATCCACATTGGCGGTAAAGGACGCATAGCTGACGTTTTTGCTGCGGTCCCAGACGTACCAGGTGGGGTACTCTACGTCATTTAAGGCGGCTTCGCCGTCCTCGATCTGGGCGCGGGCATCGGCCAGGGCCTTTTCGGCTTCGGCTTTGGCGTCCTCATATTCTATTTCTCCGTCCCGCAGTTTTTGCAGGTTTTCGGCAATGGCTGCTTTGGCGTCATCCAGCTTTTTGCGGGCGTCGATCAGCTGGCCTTTGGCGTCGGGCATCGGCCATCTGCACCTTTTTGTCCTGCAGGGTGGCCCAGCCATCCTCCAGCTGGGCGCGGGCAGCCGCCAGCTGCTTTTTGCCGTCCTCGTACTGGGCCAGGCCGTCATAGTACTGCTTCCAGCCATCGTCCAGCTGGACCTTGGCGGTGGCCAGTTTGGGGGCATTGGCTTCCAGCTCGGCACGGGCGGCAGCCAGCTGAGCCGCGCCCTGTTCGTATTGCAGCAGGCCCAACCGGTACTGGGTCAGCTGGCCCACGCCGGAAACCAGTTCTTCCAGCTGGGCTTTGCTGTCCTCGGGCAGGCTGGCCCACCAGGCTTCGACAGCGGCGTTCAGCTTGTCCCGGATGTCATCGGGCAATTCGGGGGCAAACTGACGCGCCCAATCGACAGCATTCTGCAAAGCCGTCTGCATGGCGGCAGGGTCGGCAGCATCAGCCACGGCGGCGATATACGTCCGGGCCTCCTGCAAGCGCTGCTGTTGTTCTTCCGGCAGGGTGTCTGCGGGAATTTCATCGATGGCCGCCAGCAGGTCGTTGGCCTGGGCGCGGATGGCATCCACCTGCTCCTGTGTCAGGCCTGCGGGGATGGTCAGACCGCCGTAATTCTGGATGGCCTGCCACAGTTCTTCCACCGTCTGGGGCGGCTGGGTGCCGTTGGCATCGCAGTTCTGGGCCAGCCAACCGATAAACGCATCCACCTGGGCCGCATCCACTCCCAGCTTTTCGGCAATGGCTGCTATCCCCTGCTGGTAGGCGTCCGCGTTGGCGTCCAGTTGGGCCTTGGCGTCGGCCAGCTGCTTTTCGACGGTTTCGATCTGTGCCAGGCCCTCGTTGTATTGTTTCAGCCCGGCTTCGTACTGAGCCTGGCCGTCCTCTAACTGTTTGCGGGCGGCTTCCAGCTTGGGGGCGTTGGCGGCAAGTTCGTCCTCCCCTGCCTGCAACTGCGCCTCGGCGTCTTTCAGCTGGGCTTCGGCATCCGCCAATTGGGCCGCGCCATCGTTGAGCAGGGCTTCGTTTCTGGTCAACTCGTTCAAGCCGTCTGCATACTGGCGCTCGCCGTCATCCACCTCTTTCTGGCCATCCGCCAACTGTTGTTTGCCGTCAGCCAGTTCGGCAGCAGCGTCGGCCAGCTGTTGGTCGGCATCCGCTTTGGCGTCGTTGTACTCAGCCCAGGCATCATCCAGCTCGGCACGGGCATCAGCGATGATGCCGTCATAGCGGGCTTCACACCGGGCATCGGCGATGGCCTCGACGTTGGCCTTGACCGTATCAATATTGGTTTGGTAGGCGTCGCCCAGGCTGTCCTGCTCCAACGCACCTTCGGCGGTCAGGTAGACTTCGGTGTAGGCTTCGTAGGCGAAATCCTGCTGGGGGATGTAGAACACCAGCTTGACCGTGCCGTTGCCCACGCTGGCGGGCTCGCGCTCAAAGCTGAAATAGTTGGCGTTGTGCACGATACCCACGACGGTGTACTCGGTGGTGCTCAGCTTGGTGTCCAGATCTTCGTTGGCTTTGTCCATCACCAGCTTGGCACCCACGGTGTAGGTAGATTGCTTTTTGGTGTAGCTGGCTTCGACGACGCACTCGCCGGACTTTTCCGGCAGGCGGCCCTCGACGAGGTTCAGCTGGTTGATGGTGTTATTCTCCGGCGCAGGCAGGCTGTGGACGCGGCTGACGACGGTGTCACCGTCCACCTCCACCAGCAAATCTGCCGAGTAGCCCGGCTGCACCTGGCGCACGCCCTCCACCTGGCGCAAGGCGTCCACATCCTCATCGGTCAGGCCCAGGGTGGAGACGATGCGCAGGTCGTAGAAGTTCCCATCATCCATATAACGTTCCATCGACTCTTTCATGTCGATGGGCGTGGCGTTCAGCCCGGCCAGGAAGCCGACGCCCAGCGCCACGATGGCAAAGACGGCGGCGAACCGGCTGGCGGTGCTTTTGAAGGTCCGCAGGGTATTTTTGCGATAACTGCGTGTCATTTACCACTCGATCCTTTCCACGGGGGTGGGGTTGGGGTTCACTGTCTGATCTACCACCCGGCCGCTGTTGATACGGATGACCCGGTCCGCCATAGCGGCCAGAGCGCTGTTGTGGGTGATGACGATGACGGTGCGCCCCTGTTTGCGGCAGGTGGCCTGCAAAAGGGCCAACACCTGCTTGCCGGTTTTGTAATCCAGCGCACCGGTAGGCTCATCACAAAGCAGGATCTTTGGGTTTTTGGCCAGCGCACGGGCGATGGAGACACGCTGCTGTTCGCCGCCGGAAAGCTGTGCCGGGAAGTTGTTTTTGCGGTCCGCCAGGCCCACCTCATCCAGCACGGTGTCGGCATCCAGCGGGTCGCGGCAGATCTCGGCGGCCAGCTCCACATTTTCCCGCGCAGTCAGGTTCTGCACGAGGTTATAAAACTGGAACACGAAGCCCACATCATAGCGGCGGTAGGTGGTCAGCCGCTTTTTATCAAAGCCGCTGACCTTCTCGCCGTCCAGCAGGATGGTGCCCTCGTCGCAGGTATCCATGCCGCCCAGCATATTCAGCACGGTGGTTTTGCCCGCACCGGAAGGGCCGAGGATGACGCAGAACTCCCCCTTTTGGATCTCAAAGCTCACGTGATCTGATGCAGCGATACGGGTATCGCCCATCTGGTAATATTTACACACATTGTCAAACGACACATAAGGCTGTGGCATGCTAAAACTCTCCTATTTTTTTAAGTAGCTTTAGTATAGCAGATTTGCAGGGAAATGTCGTGAAAGATTTTTAAAATTTATTTTTCTACCATTTCCGTCGGCTCTATCCCCAGATATGGCAGGGCCTTTTGCAGGACCTCGGCGCAGACGGGGCCGGAGAGGGCGCCGCCGCTGGTGGTCCAACTGTGGGGTTCGTCCAGGC
>ERZ1034969.1313-NODE-1313-length-10525-cov-4.287393_pt1 | contig 10525 bp, 10 predicted proteins | sample MGYA00520624_ERZ1034969 | MGnify/ENA primary metagenome ERZ1034969 (study PRJEB33766, sample SAMN09781776) | gut metagenome | biome: gut microbiome | host: Homo sapiens | place: Madagascar | study: EMG produced TPA metagenomics assembly of the PRJNA485056 data...
GTCTTGCCCTTATGAACAACAGAAAACCCAGAACTGCGCAGCTGATTCAGCCAACAGTTCTGGGTTTTCTGTTATCAGGTCAAAAAACTGTTTTACGGAGCCCCTGCAATTTCGTGCGGCGGGACTTTTTGCTTTATGTAAGGAAAAATCAGATCAGAGCAGCAGTGATCAGAGCCATCTTATAGACTTCCTCGGCATTGCAGCCACGGGACAGGTCATTGATGGGGGCGTTCAGGCCCTGCAGAATGGGGCCGTAAGCAGCGCAGTTGCCCAGACGCTGTGCGATCTTATAGCCGATGTTGCCGGCGTTGATGTTGGGGAAGATGAAGGTGTTGGCATAGCCTGCGACCTTGGAGCCGGGAGCCTTCAGCTGGCCGACCTCGGGTGCAACGGCAGCATCAAACTGCAGCTCGCCGTCGACCTTCAGCTCGGGATGCGCCTCCTGGACGCGGGCGGTAGCATTGCGCATCTTGTCGACGGTCTCGCCCTTGCCGGAACCCTTGGTGGAGTAGGACAGCAGAGCAACGCGGGGATCGATGCCGAAAACCTCAGCGGTGTGTGCGGTCTCAACAGTGGACTCAACGATCTCGTCCTCAGAAGGATCGATGTTGATGGCGCAGTCGCCCATGGCAATGCTCTCGTCGCCGCGCATCAGGATGAAGCAGGAGCTGACAGACTTGATGCCGGGCTTGCACTTGATCAGCTGCAGAGCGGGACGGACGGTGTCAGCGGTGGAGTAAGTAGCGCCGCCCAGCAGGCAGTCGGCCTTGCCCATCTTGACCAGCATGGTGCCGAAGTAGTTGCCCTTGGACAGAGCGGCACGGCACTGCTCGTCGGTCATCTTGCCCTTGCGCAGCTCGACCATCTTGGCGACCATAGCGTCAAATTCAGGATAAGCGGTAGGATCGATGATCTCGGCACCAGTGATGTCAAAATTGTCTTCAGCGGCGGCCTTTTTAACAGCCTCAGGCTCACCTAACAGAATGACTTTCAGGGTCTTGCCTGCCAGCAGACGGCTGGCGGCGGAAAGGATGCGAGCGTCGGTGCCCTCGGTAAAGACGATGGACTTCGGCTCGGCCTGCAGTTTCTTTTCAAAATTCTCAAAAATGGACATACAAACTACCTCACTATTTTAGCGCAGAACAACCACTGCGCAACATTTACACAACAATTATAGCACCCAAAACAGGCTTTGCAAAGGAAATGCGCGATTACTGCGGCAAGTGGGCAAAATACGTTCGTCGTTGGCTAAAATGACAAAATACTTCACAAAGTTAATTATATATCAAGCCACATTGACGAAAAAATATCAAATTCACCCCGCCAACAGCCAGCACCCTGCCGCCAGCTGTGCCGCCAAAATCAGCGGCATGCCGACCACAAAGTACCAATGGCGGGTCTTATGATGGAACAGGTACATGCTTAAAAGCGCACCCACACTGCCGCCAACGAGGGCTGCCGCAAACAGGGTACGCTCCGGGATGCGCCACAGGTGCCGTCTGGCACGGCGCTTATCCTCTGCCATCAGAAACAGCGACAGTAGATTGATGATGACCAGATACACAAACAAAATTTTCATGACACCATTATATCATAAATCTCAAAAATATGGTAGAATACAAAATAAAAGTATAAAAGTGGGGACGCAACGATGAAACGTATTTTTGTTACCGGCGCAGGCGGCTTTGTGGGCGCGCGTGCCTGCCGTTTTTTGCAGGGAAACTATGAGGTGCTGACCCCGCCCAAAGGTTGGATGGCCAGCTGCACCGAACTGCAGCTGATGCAGAGTATTGCTAAGGCGCAGCCGGACGTGATCCTGCACACGGCGGCCATCTCCGATACCGGCTACACGGAGCAGCACCCGGAGGAAGCCTACCGCGCCAATGTGGAGCTGCCGCTTTGGCTGGCGCGCGCCGCCGCGCAGCGTGGAGCAAAGCTGGTGGGCTTCAGCTCTGACCAGGTCTACGCCGGCGTGCAGCAGCCCGGCTCACTGCCGGAAACGATGGAACTCTCCCCTGCCAACGTCTACGGCCGTCAGAAACTGGAAATGGAGCAACGCATGTTGGATGCCTGCCCGGACACAGTATTGCTGCGTGCAACCTGGATGTACGACCTGCCCAGCTATGGACTACCCATCCGGGGCAACCTGCCGCTGAACCTGATAAAAGCGACGATGTATGGAGAAAAACTGCGCTTCTCTAACCGTGACTACCGTGGCATCACCTACGTGCGGCAGGCGGTAGAAAACCTGGTGCCTGCTGCCAATCTGCCCGGCGGCGTATATAATTACGGCAGCGAAAACAGAGAGGATATGGTGACGACCGCTTTAGCCTTTGCTGAGGCTTTGCGGCTGCCGGATGTAGATAACCTGATAGAAGCAGTGGACTGGCAGCGGAATCTAGCGATGGATTGCGGAAAACTGCGCGGATATGGGATAAGGTTTGATACCACGCAGGAGGGCATTTACCATTGCTTGAATGACTACGGCGTTGCGGATTTATAACCTAGTATAAAAGAATCGGGTAAAGTGTCGGTCCCCCGCAGTGCCCTGTTCTTATATTAATCAGACTTAGCCATAAACGAAGGCCCCCTTGCCGGGACACGGCAAGGGGGCCTTTCAATGGAGCTGATGGGAGTCGAACCCATGTCCGAAAAGAAATTAGTTAGAGTATCTCCGGGCGCAGTATGTTTATTGGATTTCCCTTGGTGCGGGCGAGCATACACGCACTACACCTTGGTAGCTTCGTTAATACCTGACGGGCGGCCAAGCTCAAGCCCGTTCATGTTCAGTACCTAATCGACGCCCTGGCCCTGCACGGTACTGATGCAGGCAGGACGGTCGCGCCTAATTAGGCAGCGACGGCAACAGAATAATCGTTGTCAGTTAATTTAAGTTTGGCGCTTTTATCGTGGTGCACCGCCACGGCCCGCTGCTCACGCCTCTCTCCCCCCGTCGAAACCTTTACAGCCCCGCATATTCGGTAGGGCAACGCCCCACCGGGAAGGTTAGCTTGAAACAGACTTTTTGCTGCCTTTACCGGGATTTCAGCGCGCGCTCGATATCACGCTTGGCATCGCGTGCGGCAGCAGTGGCACGCTTGTCATACAATTTTTTACCCTTGCACAAGCCCAGCTCCAGCTTGACACGCCCCTTTTTAAAGTAGAGCGAAAGCGGAACCAGCGTGTAACCTTGCAGCTTGATCTGCTGCCCCAGGCGGCGGATCTCGCTTTTATGGGCCAGCAAACGGCGGGGACGGCGCGGATCTTTGTTAAAGATGTTGCCGTGGTCGTAGGGGCTGATGTGCATGCCCTTTACGATCAACTCGCCGTCGTCAATGTCGGCCCAAGAGTCTTTCAGGTTGGCTCCGCCGGCACGCAGGCTTTTGACCTCGGTGCCGACAAGCTCGATGCCTGTTTCCAGGGCTTCCACCACAAAGTACTCGTGGCGGGCCTCACGGTTCAGGGCAATCACCTTTTTGCCGGATTTTTCCTCAGCCATGAAGCTCACCTCTTTTCTCTCTGGCGGGATTTAAAGTATAGCGCGTCTATGCAAAAAAGTCAAGCGCATCCTGTCACAACTCACCGCGGCCCTGCATGGCGCGGTACAGTGTGGTCTCGTCGGCATATTCCAGGCTGGAACCTACCGGCAGACCGTAAGCCAGGCGGGTGGTCTTGATGCCCATCGGCTTGATGAGCTTGGCCCGGTACATGGCGGTGGCTTCGCCCTCCACCGTCGGGCTGGTGGCCATGATGACCTCCTTTACGGTGTCGTTCAGGCGGGCCAACAGCTCTTTGATACAAAGTTGTTCGGCACCGATGCCGTCCATGGGCGAGATCAGGCCGTGCAGTACGTGATACAGGCCGTTGTACTCGTGGGTGCGCTCAATGGATTTGATGTCGCGCGGGCTTTCCACCACACAGATCACGCTGCGGTCGCGCTTTTGGGAAAGGCAGATCTTGCAGATCTCGCCTGCGGTATAGTCCTGGCAGATGCGGCAGCGGTGCAGATCCTTTTTGGCATGTTCAATGGCTTGGGCCAGTTCCAAGGCCTGTTCATTAGACATGCCCATGACCTCGTAGGCCATGCGGGTGGCGCCTTTGCGGCCGATGCCGGGAAACCGGGCAAACTGATCCACCAGATTTTCCAGCGGCTCTAAATTCTGCGGCATAGATACGGCCTCTTAGCCCAGACCGGGAATGTTCAGCCCACCGGTCATCTTGGCCATTTCCTCCTCGGACTCCTTGTCAACGGCCGCAACAGCGCTGTTGACGGCGGCGGCAATGAGGTCTTCCAGCATTTCGATATCCTCGGGGTCAACGGCCTCGGGCTTGATCTTGACAGCGGTGATCTCGTGCTTGCCAGTCATGGTAACGGTGACCATCTCGCCGCTGGCGGTACCGGTGTACTCTTTGGCCTCCAGCTCCTCCTGCTTGGCGCGAATCTCGTCCTGCATTTTCTGGACCTGGCGCATCATGGCGTTGGGATCGGGGCGGCCGTAGCCTTTGGGCAGTCTTGCTTTCATGGATATATCCTCCAAATCTTATTTGTCTTCAATTTTAATATCAACACCGAGGGCCTGCATGTTTTTCAGCGTTTGGTCGATGGAAACAGCAGGCGTATCGGAAGCGTTGTCTTTGAGCTCCTCATAGGGGCCGATGTTGCAGCGGATGTGGGAAACACGGTAGATGGATTCTTTCAGCTTTTTGCTGACCTCGCGGTTGCTGCGGATGTAATCGCGGAAAGCATCGCTGCACTCAAACAGCACGCGGCGGCCATCGTAGTAAGCGCGGGTGTTGCGCAGAAAAGAGATCAGCATTGCGTCGGTCTCTTCCAGATCAGCCAGTACATTGGGCCAATATACGAACGGCTCCAGCGGGCCCGCCTCTTTGGGCGGCTCCCGTTTGCGGGCTGCAGGCTGTGTAGTAGCAGGTGCGGCGGGGGCAGGCGTGGACTGCGGAATCGGCGGCAGCTCCGGCTGCAAAAATTCCGGGTCCGGCGGCAGCGGCGGGTCGTCCGTCTGGATGGGTGGGACGGCAGGCTGCTGTACCGGCGGTGCAACAGCGGGTGCAGGTGCCGACACGGGAGCCGAAGTGAACGGCTGCGGCGCTGCGGCTGCCACCGGCTGGCTGGCAGCCGGCGCTTGCATAGTGGCAGTTGCCATGGGCTGCGTCAAAGAGAAAACAGCCAGTTCCAGCTCAATGCGCTGGTCAGTGCCGCGGCTCATTTTTTCCAGCGCGGAACCAAAGACGTTGATAGCGCGGATGGCGTCTGCCTGCGGGAAATCCTTGCGCTGCAGATAGGCGGCCTCTTCTTCGGGTGAGGTGCCTGTCAGCAGCGAGGTGCCGCCCGGCAGGGCACAGAGCATCAGGTTGCGGTAATGGCCCGCCAGCTCCATGCAAAGGCGGCGCATATCCACGCTTTGCTGGCGCAGGGCGGAAATCTTTTCCAGCGCGGCAACGGAATCCCGGGCGGCGATGGCATCGCTGATCTCGAACAGATACCCGCGGTCGGTCACACCGGCCATGCGGCGGACCAAAGCCTCGTCGACCTTATTGTCCACGCCGGCGCAGGTGTCCAGAATAGATAGCGCGTCACGCATGGCACCATCGGCCAGGCGGCCAATCAGTTGGGCAGCGTTGGGGTCGAGGTCGATCTTCTCCTGTTCGGCCACATAGCGCAGACGCCCGGCAATGTCGTCGGCCGTGATGCGCGCAAAATCATACCGCTGGCAGCGGCTTAAGATCGTGACCGGGACTTTCTGTACCTCGGTGGTGGCCAGGATGAAGATGACGTGCTCGGGCGGCTCCTCCATGGTTTTCAGCAGGGCGTTGAAGGCCTGCGTGGAAAGCATGTGGACCTCGTCGATGATATACACTTTATAGCGGCAGACCGAAGGCAGATAGGCAACCTCGTCGCGCAGATCGCGGATGTCATCAACACCGTTGTTGGAGGCTGCGTCCATCTCGATAATATCCATGATGGCACCGGAGTCGATGCCCTTGCAAACTTCGCACTGGCAGCATGGGTCCGGGCTGGAATGGTCCAGACAGTTGACCGCTTTGGCAAAAATTTTTGCGCAGGTGGTTTTGCCCGTGCCGCGGGTGCCGGTAAAAAGGTAGGCGTGGCCGATGCGCCCGGCGGCAATCTGGTTTTGCAAAGCTGTTACGATCGGAGCCTGGCCGACGACATCCGCAAAACGCTGCGGACGCCACTTGCGGTACAGTGCGCGGTACATCAAAGCCACCTCCCTGCAAAAACAGTAAAAAGGCGGGCAGAGCACGCGGCTGCGCTGCTTGGCGTACAGATGCAGGCTTGCCGCGGCACTGTGCAAACGCTGCTTAATGCTGCTCGGTTCCCCGCCTGACATGGTTCACAGGCTGCCCACGCACGGGGCCTGCATCTGTACGCGAAACAGCGCAATTCAGCCCTGTCCGCTTTTAGTATTGTACAATATTTTCAGGATAAATGCAAGGGGTATTTTATTGTCCCAAGGCCTTAGCCCAAAAGCTGCTTGGCAAGGTCGGCGCTGGCCTTAGCGTCCTTGCAGTAGTAATCGGCACCAATGTCCTTGGCGTAGCTGGGAGTTAGCACCGCGCCGCCTACCATGACTTTGCAATCCAGCTTGGCAGCGTGCAGGGCCTCGATGGTGGCCTGCATGTTGGGCACGGTGGTGGTCATCAGGGCCGAAAGGCCGACCAGCTTGGCACCGGTCTGGCGCACGGCTTCCACCACGCGCTCCGGCGGCACATCGCGACCCAGATCCAGCACATCGTAACCGTAGTTTTCGAGGATGACGCGCACGATGTTTTTGCCGATGTCGTGTACATCGCCTTTGACGGTGGCAATGACGATCTTGCCCTTGCTGCCCTGGGCCTGGCCGGAGGCGGCAATCTTGGCCTTGATGGCCTCGAATGCGGCCTGGGCAGCCGTGGCGGCCTGCAGCAGCTGCGGCAGAAAGACGGTGCCCTTCTCAAAGCCATCGCCTACAGCGTCCAGCGCCGGGATCAGCGAGGTGTTGACGACATCCAGCGGCTCACGCATCGTCAGGGCAGCATCGGCGGCGGCACGGGCCTCTGTCTTTAAGCCGCGGCGTACAGCCTCAAACAGGGCGTCCCCGCCTGCGGTATTGATTTGTGCATCGGCAGCGGCGGGCGCAGACTTACTGACCTGGCTCGTTTGGATCTGCACATCCGCGTAGGCAGCCACGTAGTCGGTGCTCTGCGGGTCCTGGGAGGTCAGCACGCGGTAGGCGCGGACGGCGGCCATCATCTCGGGGGTGTTGGGGTTCATGATGGCAAGGTCCAGCCCGGCCACCATGGCCATAGTCAAAAACGTGGTGTTCAGGTAGCCGCGGCAGGGCAAGCCAAAGCTGATGTTGGAAACGCCCAGCACGGTGCGCACGCCTAACTCCTTTTTGCAGCGGGTCAGGGCTTCCAGCGTCTGGACGGCTCCCTCCTGCTGGGCGCTGGCGGTAAGGGTCAGGCAGTCAATGTAAATATCCTCGTTGGGGATGCCAACGGCGTTGGCGGCCTTGACGATGCGCTGGGCAATAGCAAAGCGGCCATCAGCTGTGGCAGGGATGCCGTGCTCGTCCAGCGCCAGACCGACGACGGCGGCACCGTACTTTTTGCACAGCGGCAGGATCGTATCCAGCGTGCTCTGTTCGCCGTTGACCGAGTTGACGATGGGTTTGCCGTTATAAATACGCAGGGCACGGGAGAGGGCGTCCGGGTTGGAGGAGTCCAACTGCAGGGGCAGATCGGTGACGGCCTGCAGGTCGCGGACCAGCTGCTCCAGCGTGGCAGGCTCATCGATGCCGGGCAGACCGGCGTTGACGTCCAGCACCTCGGCACCGGCCTCGGCCTGGGCCACTGCCTGGGCGCAGGGGTAGGAACTGTCCCCTTCCCGCAGGGCCTGCTGCAGCCGCTTTTTGCCGGTGGGGTTGATGCGCTCACCTACCACAGTGATGCCGGTCACGTCCACAAAGCGCACCGGCGTACACAGGCAGCTGCGGCGAATGGGAATCTTCTGCGCCGGGGTAAGCGGGTTGAAGGTCGCTTTTAATTTGGCAATGTATTCCGGCGTGGTGCCGCAGCAGCCGCCCACCATTGAGATGCCGGTGGCGGCGTATTCACGCATTTGTTCGGCAAAGCCGTTGGCGTCCAGATTGTAGCTGCCGTCTGGGTTGGGCAGGCCCGCATTGGGCTTGACGAAAACCGGCAGCCCGGCAGGAACACTGCGGCAAAGGCGCTGGGCAAAGGGCAGAATCTCGGCAGGGCCTAACGAGCAGTTGATGCCGATGGCATCCGCCCCCAGACCGGCGGCGGTAACGGCGTAGCTTTCCACCGTGCAGCCGGTAAAAGTGCGGCCGCGGCTCTCAAAACTCATGGAAGTGAACACCGGCAGGTTACAGTTTTCTTTGGCGGCCAGGATGGCGGCTTTCAGCTCGTACAGGTCGGTCATCGTCTCCAGAAAGACGAGGTCGGCTCCGGCAGCAGCACCAGCGCGGATGACCTGGGCAAATTCTTCGTAGGCATCCTCAAAAGCGAGGGTACCGGCGGGGGCCAGCAGTTCGCCCAAGGGGCCGATGTCCAGCGCTACCAGTGCGCTGGTTTCCTGCCCGGCACGGCGGGCGCAGGCGATGGAAGCCGAGACGACTTCCTCGACACTACGGCCGCAGCCAGCCAGCTTTTTGGCGTTGGCACCAAAGGTGTTGGCCAGCAGGATGTCCGCCCCGGCGGCCGTATAATCGCGGTGGATGGCTGTTAAGACATCCGGCATTTCCAGCGCTGCCAGTTCTGGCTTTTGGCCGGGCTGCAGGCCGCGCTGCTGCAGTTGGGTGCCCATGCCGCCATCCAGAAAGACAAAGCGGCGGCGGTCGAAAACTTCTTGAATCTGCACAGATACTCCCCCAAAACGTCTTATTTAGCAAAGCAGGTGGTGCCCTGTTTGCGGAAGCTGCAAGTCTCCCGCAGGTGGCAGGTGGTGCAGCCTGCCAGGGTGCCGGTCACGGGGTGATCGGCAATGCCTAAAATGGCGGTGGTGCTTTTGCGCGGTGCCAGTAAGTGCTGGGGCGTGATGGCCAGGCCGCAGCCGCGCACGGTATCTACCGCCAGGCAAAGCTCATCGTTCAGTTCCAGTGGACAGTCCCCGTAGCCGGGGGCGTAGCGGCCGGTTAAGTAGAGATGCTCGGTGGCAAATTTGGCACGCCATTCAGCTTCCAGCTCATCGCAGATCTGCTCCAGCAAAACCGAGGACAGGGCATCCGCAGCGGCGGCCATGGCAATGTCGGTCAGCTCCAGCCGCCGCAACAGCGAATCCACCTGGGAACCCAGCGTGGCAGCCATCAGCAGTACGGCATCACAGCCTTGCAGGTGGCGCGTTAAATCGGTGCCGCAGTCCAGTTCCGGCGGTGGAAACACCGCCCGCGGCAGCCGCCGCACAGCGGCCCGCGGCGTGGCAGCCGCCAGGATCTTTTCCTCGGCACGGTCCAGCAGTGCGGTGGTGGCATCATCCGGCTGCCAGCCAGATGCACCCATGTAGCGCAGCGCCGTAGCACGTTTTATGGAAGAAGGCTTGGCCCGCTCCATTACAGCAGGTCCTTGATGCCCTCGTAGACCTTGGCGGCCACATTGGCATCGTTCATGGCGTAAAGGTGCACGCCGTCGGCGCCGCCCTCGATTAGGTCGCGCAGCTGGTTGACGGCGTACTCAATGCCGGCCTCATAGAGAGAATCCGGGTCATCCTGAAAACGGGAGACCATGCGGGTGAACTCCGAGGGCAGGCTGGCGGAGGAAAGAGCGACAGTGCGCTCGATCTGGCTGCGCTTGACGATGGGCATAACACCGGCAGAGACCGGCAGTGTTACCCCGGCGCGGCGGGCCAGATTGAGGAAACGGTAGAAATGCATGTTATCAAAGAACAGCTGGGTCAGCAGATGCTCGGCACCGTTGGCCTGCTTAATGCGCAGGTTTTCCACGTCCTGCTGCAGGGTGGCAGCTTCTGGGTGGGCCTCAGGGTAGCAGGCACCGTGGACCGAGAAACCGGGCTTCTTCCATTTAATAAAGGCGGTCAGGTCGCTGGCGTGCTTGAAGTCCGGGCTTTCGGGTCGGGTCGGGGTGCGGTCGCCGCGCAGGGCCAGCACATCGCGCACACCGGCCTGCTCCAGCTCGTCCAGGATGCGGGCGGCACTGGTCTGGTCATTGCCCATGCAGATCAGGTGGGCAAGGGCAGGCACGCCGACCTCGTGCTGGATGTAATCGGCCACTTCCACGGTGGAAACGCCGCCGGCGGAACCACCTGCGCCAAAGGTGACGCTGATAAAATCCGGGTTCAGGGCGCGCATGGCCTGCAGGGTGGCTTTCATCTTGTCCATCTGGGTGGTCTGCTTCGGCGGGAAGCACTCGATGGAAAAGACGCAGCGCTTGTTCTGGAATTTTTCCGTGATCGTCATGGTAGGCTCCTTTATATTGTACATCTTAGGCAGCGGCATCCAGCGTGTCGGCGGATGCCGCTGCCTAAGAT
>ERZ1034969.1314-NODE-1314-length-10518-cov-5.237599_pt1 | contig 10518 bp, 10 predicted proteins | sample MGYA00520624_ERZ1034969 | MGnify/ENA primary metagenome ERZ1034969 (study PRJEB33766, sample SAMN09781776) | gut metagenome | biome: gut microbiome | host: Homo sapiens | place: Madagascar | study: EMG produced TPA metagenomics assembly of the PRJNA485056 data...
GGAAAGAGCGCGGAGGTCAAGCCGCACTCTTGCCACCCCTGCCATCACGCGGGGAAACAGTGCCTCGATCGGCAAGAACCCGAAAGCAGCATCCTGATCGACTGGGGTTCGAGAAGCGGCACTCTTATCAACTAGCTCGAGAACAACGTCCTCCCGACAAGACCAGGATCTGAAAAACAGCGCCCTGACCAACCAGAACCTGAGAAGTAGAGCCCTGATAGGCGGGAGACCGAAAAGCAGAGCCTAATACGCCTCGTCGAGCGGGGCGTGGGCCTTCACATCGCAATCCAAGCCAAAGAACTTGCCCTGCTTATAGCGATCGAGCGCAACCAACGCGATCATGGCAGCATTATCGGTGCAGGCAGAAAGCGGCGGCATGGTAAGGCGCACGCCGAGCTGATGGCACATAGCCTCATAAGCGTGGCGTAGCTCGGGATTGGCAGCAACGCCACCACCCAGGCAAAACTCTTTTGCGCCCGTTTGACGAAGAGCCGTGCGAGCCTTCGCCACCTGTACGTCGATAACTGCAGCCTGAAAGCTTGCCGCCACATCGGCCTGGTTGATCTGACGGCCCGCCTGCTGCTCTTTTTGCAAATAGGTCATAACCGAGGTCTTCAAGCCTGAAAGCGAGAACTGCAGATTGCCCGAATGCATCAGCGCACGGGGGAAACGAACAGCCTTAGGGTTGCCTTTTTCGGCCAAAGCAGAAATGAGCGGGCCGCCAGGGTACCCCAATCCCATTGCCTTTGCCACCTTGTCGAAGGCCTCTCCTACCGCATCGTCAAGCGTTGAGCCCATAGTTTCGTAGTTGCCCCAGTCTTTCACATGCACCAACATGGTGTGGCCGCCCGAAACAAGCGAAACCACCATAGGCGGCTTGATGTCGGAGCAGGCGATCTTATTCGCGTACAGGTGACCTTCCAGGTGGTTCACGCCGATAAGAGGCACATCGCAAGCCCAGGCCAAACCCTTCGCGAATGCTGCACCCACAACCAGGGCACCAACCAAACCAGGCGCATAAGTTACCGAAATGGCAGACAAATCGCTCCAAGAAAGATCGGCCTTGCCTGTGCGCTCGCGCGCTTGGGCCAAGCACTCGATTACCACCCCACCGATAGCCTCAATATGCTTACGGCTGGCAATTTCCGGCACTACCCCACCGAAACGGGAGTGGAAATCAATTTGGGAGGCAACCACATCAGCGATGATGGTTCCCGCTTCGTCGATAAGCGCTGCGGCTGTTTCGTCGCATGAGGACTCGATAGCCAAGATGAGTTTGCCCTCAAGCGGCACGCACTCCCCCGCCGCTTCGCCCGCATGCGCAGCTGCGGCATTCAAGCGCAACTCCATGCCAGCAACATCGTGCTCGGAAAGAGGAAGCGGCCCTTCATAGATGCAGGCGTTTTCCCCGTCGGAATAATAACGTGGGCGAATGCCAATATCCTTCAAGCCTAAACGCTCATAGAAGGCATGCGCACCCGTATTCGATGCACGGACTTCAAGGGTCATTTCTTTTGCGCCCAAATCGCGCGCATCGAGGGCGATATGTGCCAAAAGCTCTTGCGCGATGCCCTGACGCCTATAAGCCGGATCGGACGCCACCTTCAGCAACTGCACCTGACCATCGTTTATCCAGCCGCCAGCATAACCCACCAGCTTCGCTTCGCCAACGTTCACCGTACGCTTACGCGTATCCGCAACCTCGAATGCCGCCCACCACGTACGGTCGGGACGGGGCAACTCATCAAGAACTTGAGCATCGTTCCAGGCGTCAGTTCCCATAACCTGGGCCTCCATAGCAGCAACCGCAGGCACCCATGCCGCTTCGAGCGGCTGATAGCGAATCACCGATCCGCCCTGCACACCCGACTCAAGGTCCTTCGCTTCGACGGCATTGGCTTCGGCATCCTGTTTGGCAAACTTGATACGTTCATGCTCTTCCGCGTCGGAAAGGCGCGTGTACACAGGCAGAAGCACACAAGGATCACCTAGCGCACCACCGTCAGGGTCGAACGATCCTTTCGTCCAGGCTTCCTGGGCCGCAAGAAGAAGGCCGGCGCCTGTTGGGTAGCGCTCTTCTTCGCCCGCTATTTCACCATGGCCTTCGCATAAATCGGAGTACTTTTTCAGCGCATCGCCCACGATGCGCTGATCACTTCCGCTTCCCAGCCACTCGGGCAAAGCAGCCGCTTTCATGACAGTGTCGGAATTCAGGCGCTCGATACCGCTATCAGCTACGTGATAACGAACAGGGTAGACTTCTTTACGCATAGCGTCGCCCAATACCACCACTGAGCCGCGCACCCCATTGGTCCATTGCTGCCATGCCTGAGCATCCGAGGTGGAAACGCCGAACAGCGGCACGCCCAAACCGATGGCAATGCCCTTGGCGCTTGCAAGGCAAATGCGCACACCGGTAAACGAGCCAGGACCACGACCGCACACGACGCATGCGACTTCACCACGCGAAATGCCCACATCTTTCAACAAAGCATCGATTTCGGGCAAAAGCTTAACGTTCGATGCGCGAAACGCACCAACCTCGCGCGAGGCGATGCATTCGATGGTCTTCTTGGCGCGGTCGAGAAGGCCTATTCCCAAGGAAATCATTTCGTTTGCAGTGTCGAAAGCAACTACGTAGTTGTTCATGCGAATCCTGTTCTTATTGCATTGCGACCGACGAAGACGGCTCTGTAAAAGCAACGGAAGCGGCGCGGGACGAGCAAGCGACGCTTGATGCCGGTTTTCTTTCGCTAGCTATCCTAGCGCAAGCCCCTGGAAAACAGAAAAGCCAGGCACGATCCTTCCGCAAAGAACGTGTCTGGCAAAAAGCTAAGCCAGCGCAGCCCGCCAACCCTGAAGCATCGCCACGGCTGATCCGTGGGCACGCGCCCGAATCGCCCGAATGCCTTCGCCCTCAACGGCAAGGTATACCTCGAGCCGATCTTCCGGCATTTCTTCGGGGAATTTCGAAGCCCACTCGATACAGGAGATGCCATCCCCTTCGACGTATTCGTAAAACGCCAAGTCTTCCAATTGATCGGGAGAATCGAGGCGATACAGATCGAAATGATACAGGGGGATACGTCCATCGGTGTATTCGACCACCAAATTGAAGGTGGGACTCGTTACCGCCTGCGCAACGCCCAAGGCAGCCGCCAACCCCTGGGTAAAGTGCGTTTTCCCCGCGCCCAGGTCGCCGTCAAGCGTCACAACAGCACCTGCGTCAAGCACGCCAGCCAACGCCGCCGCGCAAGCCTGCGTATTCTCTACCGAAGAGCTGCGCGCTATTTCAACCCATTTGTCGGACATAAATATTCCCTCCGGAAAGCAAGACCTAACAAGAACGCCCAATGAGGACAACCCCCATTGGGCGGTTTGGCACTTTAGCGCCCATGCATGCGCATTTGATGGCGGGCGGAACTACCTGATGGTCTTTTCTGCGGCAGAAACCGTATGTTCCATCGTTATAGAGGTGGTAACAGAGCCGAGTCCGCCGGGAACCGGGGTGATGGCATCGACAATAGGCTCCACCGATTCATAGTCAACGTCGCCACACAGGTTGCCGTCCTTGTCGAAGTTGATGCCGACGTCCAAAACCGTCTGGCCCTCACGGAAACAGGATGCGTCAAAGGCGCGTGCGCGGCCTGTTGCACAAATAACGATGTCCGCCGTGCGCATGATCTTGGGCAGATCTTCCGTGCGGGAATGGCAGATGGTCACGCTGGCATTGCGACGAAGCAGCAACATAGCAACGGGTTTGCCTACCACGAGGCTGCGGCCAACAACAACCACATGCTTGCCCTCTACGGGGATATCGTAAAAGTCGAGCGCCCTTACGCAAGCTTCTGCAGTGCTAGGAGCGTAACCTTCCTTGGCGTCGGTGAAAACCGCACCAAGCGATGCCGTGGAGACGCCGTCGATGTCTTTCGCCATAGCAAGCTCATCGCAAACAAGCTTGTCTTCCATTTCAGAGGGAAGGGGACGGAACACCAAACAGCCGTGGATACTTGAATCGGCGTTGATGCGGCGGATTTGCAAGAGCAGCTTTTCCTGAGAAACCTTTTCATCGAGCTCGAACACGCGCGTGGTCAGGCCCAAAGCCTTTGCGCGCTTGCAGGCGGTTCGCTCGTAGCTCAGGTCGTCGGGGCGAGACCCCACACGAACGATGGCGAGCGTAGGTTCGATGCCCAAGATCTTCAGGCGCTCAACACGATGAGCAAGATCAGCGGCAATCGCATCAGTAACTGGTTTCGATTTCAAAATGCGGGTCATACTTATCTGAGTCCCTCCAACACAAATACGTAAATATCATCGGCACGCTTGCCCCATTCAATAATGAGACATTCCGTTTCGTCAGTGTAACGCTTCGCAAGCTCACGATCCTCAAGCATTTTCGCATTGACGAAGATGTTCAGGGCAGCGCCCTTAAGCGCTCCCTTCGCAAAGGAAACACCCGTGGCAACATCGGAAAGCGCCATCTTTGAGCCATTATGAGCCATAAAATCGGAAAGATCGATAACGCGAGCGCATGCTTTCATAATCGACAAGGGCACTTCGATAGCATCGATAAGCGCCTTCTGCATTGCTTCGGCGCGCTGCGCCTTTTCTTCTTCGGTGGCACGGGGCATCTTGAAGCATGCCGCCAAAGGGGCAAATGCCTCGGAGTCCTTCTTCGACAAGGCAAGAAGTTCTTCGCGCACCTGCTGAAGCTGTGACAGACATTCCTTCACCTGGTCTTCCACGTCGGCGTAGCTTTTCTTGCCAACCGTCAGGTTTCCCACCATGGAATTCAACGCCGATCCCAAGGCCCCCACATATGCAGCGGCTGCGCCGCCACCAGGAGTCGGGGTGCCAGCAGCAACCTCGTCAATTAATGTCCACTCGCTCAAGATGTTTCCTAATCGTTTATTGCCTACAACAATGATACGGGCCAGCGCACCTGCGCCAGCCCGATAATACCTTTCCAGTATTTCCAGCTATTTTCTAACAGCTTAGAACAAGCCAGAGATCTTGCCCGTTTCATCAACGTCGATCTTAAAGGCAGCAGGAGCCTTGCCCAAACCTGGCATGGTCATGACATTACCAGTAAGGGCAACAACAAAGCCAGCGCCTGCAGATACCTTGACCTGACGAACCGTGATGCGGAAATTGCGCGGAGCGCCAAGCAGTGCAGCATCGTCAGAGAAGCTGTACTGGGTTTTCGCCATACAAACCGGCATAGATCCGAAGCCCAATTCTTCGAGCTGCTTGATTTCCTTCTTCGCAGCCGGAGCAAAGTCTACCCCATCCGCATGGTAAATGCGCTTGGCAACTGCCTCGATCTTTTCCGCGAGGCCCATCTCGTCTTCATAAGTGAAGGTGAGAGAGCTTTCCTGCTCGCACAGACGCATAACTTCTTCGGCAAGCTCTACGCCGCCTTCGCCGCCTTTTGCCCAAACCTGGGAAAGGGCAACGTTAACACCGAGCTCCTGGCACTTGGCGCGAACCAAGTCGATTTCCGCCTGGGTGTCAGTGGGGAATTCGTTGATAGCGACAACGCATGGAAGGCCGAACACCTTGGTAATGTTTTCCACATGCTGAAGCAGGTTGGGAAGACCCTTTTCCAGCGCTTCGAGGTTTTCCTCGTTCAGGTCGGCCTTGGCAACGCCGCCATGGTTCTTCAGCGCACGAACCGTGGCAACCACTACAACAGCATCAGGCTTCAAGCCAGCAAGGCGGCATTTGATGTCCAGGAACTTCTCGGCTCCCAGGTCGGCACCAAAACCAGCTTCAGTTACCGTGTAGTCGCCCAGAGCAAGAGCCATGTTGGTTGCCATGATGGAATTGCAGCCATGTGCGATGTTGGCGAAAGGACCGCCGTGCACGAATGCGGGGGTTCCTTCGAGCGTCTGAACCAAATTGGGCTTCAGCGCATCCTTCAAAAGCGCAGCCATAGCGCCTTCAGCATGAAGGTCATGGGCGGTAACGGGCTTGTCGTCGCGGGTGTAGCCAACAACGATGCGGCCCAAGCGCGCCTTCAGGTCGGTGATGGAGGTTGCCAAGCAGAAGATAGCCATGACCTCGGAAGCAACCGTAATATCGAAGCCGTCTTCACGGGGGACGCCGTTGGCTTTGCCGCCCAAGCCGCACACGATGTTGCGCAGCTGACGGTCGTTCATGTCGACAACGCGCTTCCACGTAATGCGGCGAACGTCGATACCAAGCTCGTTGCCATTGTGGATATGGGCATCAAGCAAAGCGGCAAGCAAATTGTTTGCCGCGCCAATAGCGTGGAAGTCGCCTGTGAAATGCAAGTTGATTTCTTCCATGGGGATTACCTGGGAATAGCCACCGCCTGCGGCGCCGCCCTTGATGCCGAATACCGGCCCCAAGCTAGGCTCGCGCAAAGCGATTACCGTCTTCTTGCCCAAGCGGGAAAGGGCATCGCCCAAGCCGACCGTCGTGGTGGTTTTGCCTTCGCCTGCAGCGGTGGGGTTGATTGCAGTAACCAGCACCAACTTGCCAGGCTTGTGGTCTTCATTGCGGAGTAGGTTGTAGTCAACCTTTGCCTTGGTTTTGCCGTAGCACTCGAGGTACTCTTCCGAGATACCTGCCTTTTCAGCGATTTCGGTAATGGGGCAAGGCGTTGCCGCCTGCGCGATTTCGATATCTGTCAGCATAAACAGTTCGCTTCCTCTTCTTGGCTTATTGCTCTGTCCTACTGGTTTTTACTGGGCAATCTCATCGTAGATCATACGCAAACCCTGCAAAGTGAGTTCAAGGTTGATTTCGGCGATGTGCTTCGTTGCGGGGGCGATGCGGTGAGCTAAGCCGCCGGTTGCCACAACCTTGGCTTCATAACCCAACTGATCGAAGACGCGCTCAACCAAGCCGTCGACACGAGCCGCCTCGCCGTACACCACGCCAACCTTGAGCGCGTCGGCCGTATTGGTTCCGATTGCCGTGCCCGGGTCTTCCAGCTCCACGGAACGCAGCAGCGCCGCACGGGAAAGCAGACTGCGCATGGAAGAATCGACGCCGGGAGCAATGATGCCGCCCACAAACGTGCCCGTTTTGTCGATGATCTCGATATTGGTGGCAGTGCCGAAATCGACCACGATGACAGGCGAACCGTACAGGCATTTCGCAGCGGCAGCATCGGCCACGCGATCGGCGCCCAATTCGGCGAACTTTTCCTGGTCCATGTTGATAAGATGCCCCACCGTTTGAGCGGAAATAACGAGCAACTTAACGCAAAACGAGCGATAGCATGCCTTTTCCCAATTGTGGGTAAGGGCGGGAACCACCGAGGCCAGAATGGCGCCGTCGATGCACTTGGGATCAACGCCTTCTGCAGCCATCAGAACATGCAGTTTTATTCGAAGCTCATCGCTGGTGTGGTCCACGTTGGTAGCCACGCGCCACATATGAACCAAATGCTCGCCATCGTATACACCGAGCACGGTTTGGGTATTTCCCACGTCAATCGCAAGTAACATGTTTCTGACAATCCCTTCAGGTTTAAGCGATACGAGCGAATGCTACCATACTATCGATTTTGGACGGCAATCCCTTAGCCGTAACCGTAATTAACGCATCCGCAGAAGGTGGCGCAATGGAAAATCCCGCTCGCATACTCATCGTAGACGATGAGCCTTCCATCACTGAATTTGTAAGCTATGCCATGCAGAAGGAAGGCTACCTCACCGAGGTGGCTTCCAACGGCGAAGAAGCGCTCGAAAAAATAGAGAGCGACCACTTCGATCTGTTCATTTTAGACATTATGCTGCCCGGTATCGACGGATACGAACTGTGCCGCCGCATCCGCGCGAAGATGACCACGCCCATCCTGTTCCTTTCTGCGCGTGACAGCGAACTGAACAAAGTCGTAGGACTCGAGCTTGGAGCCGACGACTACCTCGCAAAGCCCTTCGGCGTGCGCGAGCTTCTTGCACGCACCCGCGCCCTCCTGCGTCGCAGCCAAGGCCTGGAAAGTGCGCAGCCCACGAATGAAGTAACGGCGAGCGGCATCACCCTGAACGAAGACACGCATGTTGCCCAAGGCGAAAAGGGCCCCATCGACCTCACCCCGCGCGAATTCGAGCTGCTAAGCTGCCTTATGCACAATGCCGGCAAGGTAGTCTCCCGCGAAGATCTTCTCCACGATGCATGGGGATGGGAATTTATCACGGAAACAAAGACGGTCGATACGCATATCAAGCGCCTTCGCGATAAGATCGAAGCAGCTGGATACGATCCGAAGCTTGTTGAAACAGTGCGCGGATACGGCTATCGCTTCAAGAAATAAGGGGCGTTTGCAGACCGGCGCTTACGCCATCTGCCGCTTTGCCGGCGTCGACGTGCTGGAGCAGTCTGCACGCTTGCTGGCCAGCGCATGTGCCATCTGCCGCTTCGAGGGGATTCAATGAGGCTGTTTACCAATATTTCTTTTCTTACCGCTTTGCTGGCTATTTTCGGCTGCTCTGTTACGGCAACTGTTGCCGTACTGGTATTCGGCTGCTCGCACTTCATCCTGGCATTCATCATCCCCGTTTCCTGCCTCTGCTATTTCTTGAGTTTGCTCATTGCGCACTTCATCGCTCAGCCGCTCACTGAATTGGCGCAGAAAACACGCGCTTACCGCGAAGGCGATAAAAGCATTGTGTTCGAGCCAACGGGTGCGCTTTACGAAGTTGACCAGTTGTCCGAAGACTTCCGCGAGCTGAACCGCGCCTACGAGGCAAAACTCGACGAACTTTCGAAAGTGCAAGACCGTCAAGATTCTTTCGTAAGCGATGTTGCCCACGAGTTCCGCACGCCCCTCACCGCCATCAGCGGCAATGCCGAATTGATGCTCGACCCCGATATGCCCCAATCGACGCGTGAACATTTCTGCGAAATTATCCTGAGTGAATCGGAACGCCTGAAGAAGCTCACCAATTCGCTTCTGGCTTTGCAGCATGCCAAAGAAGGCGTGCCTGCAGCAGCCTTGAAGCGTTTGGATATCGCACCCGTTGCCCAAGAGGTTATCGAAATGCTTGAGCCTATCGCCCAAGACAAAAACGTCACCTTAAGCGTAGAGGGCGCCGCCCCCGACATCCTGGGCAACACCGATCGCCTCAAGCAGGCCATCATCAATTTGGTCGACAACGCCATTCGTCACGTCGAAGAAGGCGGGCATGTTCGGGTTCTGCTTTCTGGCGTGAACGACCAGGCAATTATTGCCGTGAAAGATGATGGCTGCGGCATCGAAGATGACCCCTCTCTTCTGTTCAAGCGCTTCTACCGCAGCGATGCCTCGCGCGCTCGCAACAGCGGGGGCGCTGGCCTTGGCTTGGCCATCGTGAAGGAAATCGTAGAGAGCTTCGACGGCACGGTAACGGCATTCAACGCCCCCGAAGGCGGCGCCGTGTTCGTAATGGCCTTCCCCGCCCTGTAACTTTCGTTGCCGCTCTGGCATTCCCGCACAAAGAATGAACCACAACGTTTGCACCCCATGAAGGGCGACCGCAACGCTTGCACCTCCGGGTGGGCCCCATGGTGCTTGCATCCAGGTGGGCCCCATGGTGCTCGCGCCTGTGGGTTAATGCATGGCTTGCCTACGGGCAAAACGCGCCCATGAGCCTGCGTCTCCGGGTTGGCCCCATGAGCTTGCACCTGCGGTTGAGACTCACAACGCTTGCACCTCCACGTGAAGGGGACCGCAACGCTCCGATATCTCAGAATCACAACGCTGGTCGTGCGCCACCCCTCCCTCCGTGCAGAAGGCGGAATCACAAATGAGTGGCAAAATTTGCCCATTGTGCATGATTTGAGGGCTCTGGACGGGAAAAGAGGCCCTTCTGGGCAAGATATTCGCGAGATGTATTCCCTGACGGCATTTTTCACGCCTTTGAGGATACATAGGAAACAAATCTTGCCAAAATTAGCTGATTTTGCATGCATCTCGGCGACATCTTGCCACGAAGGGGCGTTTTTCCCGTCTGGAGCCCTTTCGGGAATACATCGCGATGAAATATTGCCACAGCTTGCCGCTTAGGAATGCACTACAGCTAGATCTTGCCCAGAAAGACGTCTTTCGACTGCGCGAGAATACGCAATGGCTGTTTCTTGCCAGGATTCATCCAGCACTCATGCACAAAAAAGGAGGACCGCATGATGCGATCCTCCTACTTAGCGGTCAATCAGAGCCAGTCTGATATCCGGATTAATCGAAGTCGGTCGATATTCGCAATACAACTTCGATAGCTGCGCCTGCAAACCTAGCGAGCAACCACAGCACTTACTGCCTGGGCAATCAGAACAGCAGCGATCATCTTCATTACGTCAATCAGGACGAAGGGCGCTACTGCAGCGGCAAAAGCAGCCTCGGCGCTAAGATGAGCTGCCAGCATGAGCCATGCCCAGCCAAACACATAGAGGACAGCCAGGAACACCACGCCCATAGCCACATTACGGGCAAGAACACCTGCGGCAATGTGGGTGCCGAAAAAAGATTTCTGCTCCTCGGAAGCAAGCAGAGGGGTGCGCTTCAAC
>ERZ1034969.1319-NODE-1319-length-10478-cov-4.833733_pt1 | contig 10478 bp, 10 predicted proteins | sample MGYA00520624_ERZ1034969 | MGnify/ENA primary metagenome ERZ1034969 (study PRJEB33766, sample SAMN09781776) | gut metagenome | biome: gut microbiome | host: Homo sapiens | place: Madagascar | study: EMG produced TPA metagenomics assembly of the PRJNA485056 data...
TGCAACATACACAGAACCATTAGTGGAAGTGAGGGATTCACTTTGACCTGGCTAATAAGGAGCAGAAGGTCGAAGAATTAGAGCGCGAGATGGAAGCGCCGGATTTCTGGGATGATGCAGAAGTTTCCCAGAAGAAGATGAAAGAATTAAAAGACATGAAGGATGACATGGAGACCTATCAGAGTCTGGTGACACAGATGGAGGATATGGAAACCATGATTGAAATGGGTTATGAGGAGAACGATCCGGAATTGATTCCTGAGATCCAGGAAATGCTAGATGAATTCCAGAGGAACTTTGACAGTATCCGGATCAAGACTCTTCTTTCCGGAGAGTATGACAGTGAGAATGCCATTATCAAGCTGAATGCCGGAGCAGGTGGTACAGAGGCCTGTGACTGGTGTAGTATGCTTTACCGTATGTATTGCCGTTGGGCAGATAAGAAGGGATTTTCCATGGAGGTACTGGATTATCTGGACGGAGATGAGGCTGGTATTAAGTCAGTAACCTTCCAGGTGAACGGAACCAATGCCTATGGATATCTGAAATCTGAGAAGGGTGTACATCGTCTGGTACGTATTTCTCCTTTTAATGCTGCAGGTAAGCGTCAGACTTCTTTTGTATCCTGTGATGTTATGCCGGATATTGAGAAGGATCTGGATGTGGAGATCAATGATGAGGATATCCGTATTGATACCTACCGAAGCAGTGGCGCCGGCGGTCAGCATATCAACAAAACGTCTTCTGCTATCCGTATTACACATTTCCCTACAGGAATTGTGGTACAGTGTCAGAATGAACGTTCCCAGCATATGAATAAGGACAAAGCCATGCAGATGCTGAAAGCCAAACTGTATCTTCTTAAACAGCAGGAGGCGGAAGCAAAGCTTTCCGGTATCCGTGGAGAAGTGACAGATATCGGCTGGGGCAACCAGATCCGTTCTTACGTTATGCAGCCATATACTATGGTCAAGGATCATCGTACCAACGAGGAAACCGGAAATGTGGATGCAGTGCTGGATGGGGGCATTGATCTTTTCATCAATGCATACCTGAAATGGATCGCACTGAAGAAATAAGCGCATTTAGAGATTGAGTGTCTGAAGCTGCTGTCAATGTGTCTGTTGCGGCAGCTTCTTTTATTTATAAAATGATTGCAGATTTAATTCGTGTATGGTAACATATCCAGTGTATAAAAACAAATGTCTTTAAGAAACAGACAGGAGAGAGATATGTCAAAAACTCCAGCAGAAAAGAAGAAATATTATGTGGTGAGGGAGCGGGCAGTGCCTGAAGTCCTTCTGAAAGTAGTAGAGGCGAAAAAGCTTCTGGATTCCGGTAAAGTCAGCACAGTTCAGGACGCAGCAGAGCAGACCGATATCAGCAGGAGCTCCTTTTACAAATATAAGGATGATATATTCCCTTTCCATGAGGAAACCAAGGGAAAAACCATCACATTTATCATCCAGATGGATGATGAGCCCGGACTTTTGTCCGTTGTCCTGCAGACAATTGCTCGGTTTCACGGAAATATCCTTACCATTCATCAGAGTATTCCCATCAATGGAGTGGCAACACTTACATTGAGTGTGGATATTCTTCCGGGTGAGGGAGATGCAGAGGGAATGGTAGATACCATTGAGCACAGTGAGGGAATTCACTATCTGAAAATATTAGGCAGGGAGTAAAAAAATGATCAATGTAGCAGTTTTGGGATACGGCACAGTAGGCAGCGGTGTGGTAGAGGTTATCAATACAAACCACGAGAGTATTAACAAACGTGCCGGACAGGAAATCAATGTTAAATATGTTCTTGATCTGAGGGATTTTCCGGGAGACCCGGTGGAGAAAATCCTGGTTCACGATTACGAACAGATTGTTAATGATCCGGAAGTGGATATTGTTGTGGAAGTAATGGGAGGCGTGGAGCCTGCGTATACTTTTGTCAAAAAAGCACTTCTGGCAGGAAAAAATGTCTGCACCTCCAACAAGGCACTGGTTGCGGACAAGGGACGCGAGCTGATGGATATTGCCAGAGAAAAGAGTATTAATTTCTTATTTGAGGCAAGCTGCGGCGGCGGTATTCCGATTATCCGTGTGATCAATTCTTCTCTTACCGGAGATGAGATCGATGAGGTAACAGGTATCCTTAATGGTACTACGAATTACATGCTTTATAAAATGAGTACAGAGGGCTGTGAGTTTGATACTGTTTTAAAGGAAGCACAGCAGAAGGGTTACGCGGAAGCAGATCCCACAGCAGATGTAGAGGGATATGATGCATGCCGCAAAATAGCAATCTTGTCTTCTCTGGCATACAGTGAATATTTTGATTATAAGGATATTTATACAGAGGGCATCACAAAAATTACGCCTGAGGATATGGAGTATGCTGCAAAGCTGGGCAGAACCATTAAACTTTTGGGCACAAGCCGCAGAAATGCAGATGGTACCTGTTATGCAATGGTAGCTCCCTTCCTGATCGGCAGGGACAGTCCACTTTACAGTGTGAATGATGTATTTAATGCAGTCTTTGTACATGGAAATATGCTGGGAGATGCAATGTTCTATGGAAGTGGTGCAGGTAAGCTTCCTACTGCAAGCGCAGTAGTGGGAGATATTGTAGATGCTGCCAAGCATCTCCATACTAATATTTTTACCAACTGGAACAGTACTCCTGCAAAGCTGAGACCACTGGATCAGGTATCCGGAAGATTTTTTGTAAGAGTCAAAAAAGAAGCTGCAGAGGAAGCGAAGGAAGTATTTGAAAATGCAGAGATGATCTGTCTGGATCAGCTGCCGGAGGAATGTGCCTTTATTACAACGGACATGACACAGGGAGAGTTCTGCGTGAAGGCTGAAAAGCTGGGGGATAAAGTCCTTGCAAAAATCAGAGTGAAAGACTGATATAGGGATAATGGAGGAAGTAAGAAACAATGTTGATTGTCAAGAAATTTGGCGGAACTTCTGTTGCAAATAAAGAACGTATTTTCAATGTGGCTGACCGCTGCGTGGAAGAGTACAGGAAGGGAAACGATGTAGTTGTAGTTCTGTCTGCTATGGGAAAATATACAGATGAACTGATCAGTATGGCAAAGGATGTAAATGACAAACCTCCTAAAAGAGAAATGGATATGCTCCTTACCATCGGAGAGCAGATGTCTGTGGCATTGATGTCTATGGCACTGGACAAACTGGGAATTCCCGCTGTATCCCTGAATGCTTTTCAGGTTTCTATGCATACTACCAGTACCCATGGGAATGCAAGACTGAAAAGAATTGATACAGAACGTATTAAAAGAGAACTGGAAAACAGAAAAATTGTAGTTGTCACCGGTTTTCAGGGAGTCAATAAATATGATGACTATACTACTCTGGGAAGAGGCGGTTCCGATACAACAGCAGTAGCCCTGGCAGCAGCACTCCATGCAGATGCCTGCGAGATCTATACGGATGTGGATGGTGTATACACTGCAGACCCGCGTAAGGTTCCCAAGGCGAGAAAGCTTAAGGAGATCACCTATGATGAGATGCTGGATCTGGCAACTCTGGGTGCAGGGGTACTTCATAACCGTTCTGTGGAAATGGCCAAAAAATACGGAGTGCCGCTGGTTGTGCGCTCCAGCCTGAATAACAACGAGGGAACTGTAGTAAAGGAGGAAGTTACAGTGGAAAGAATGTTGATCAGCGGTGTGGCGCTGGATACAGATGCAGTGCGGATCGCAGTAATCGGATTGAAAGACACCCCCGGTGTTGCTTTTAAATTATTTGATACACTTGCAAAAAAGAATATCAATGTAGATGTGATCCTGCAGTCTATCGGACGTGCGGGCACCAAGGACATCTCCTTTACAGTCAATGAGAATGACTTGGATGATGCCATGGCAGTGCTGGAAGCGAATCAGGCACGTCTGGGATATGCGGAGCTCCATGCGGAGAGAAATATCGCCAAGCTTTCTATCGTAGGAGCGGGGATGATGAGTAATCCCGGTGTTGCCGCAAAAATGTTTGAAAGCCTTTATAATGAGGGCGTGAATATTAATATGATCTCCACCTCTGAGATCCGTGTAACTGTGCTGATCAGTGAGAAGGATGGAGTACGTGCCATGAATGCTGTACATGATGCATTTAATCTGGCAGACTGACAGAACTGAATCAGGCAAATAGCGAAGCGGATGATTTTATCCGCTGATGATAAGAATCCTGCAAAACCTGCGGCGTTATAAAGATTATGACATCGCAGGTTAGTTATTGAAGAGGAGTTTTTCATGACACCAACAAAAGAATTAAAGAAACGTGCCCGGGAGGCATTGGCGGAAAAGATGGGAACCGTGATCCTGGCATTTGTTGTATTGATCATTTTAAGTTTTGGAAGCGGATGGATTTCCAGCGCATTATTTCCGGAAAATTCTAAGCTGAATATAGCTTTGGGATATGTATTCAGTTTTATTATCAGTATTCTGATCAACGTGATTTCGGCAGGAATGATCTATATGTACCTGAATATTGCCAGAAACAAAGCGTTTTCACTGAATGATCTGTTTTATTTCTTTAAGAAATATCCGGACAGAGTGATCACAGCAACCTTTGTGCTGGCATTTATCAATGTGCTGACCATGCTTCCGTATACGATTTATGAATATTCACTTCCTACAGATATCCCAGATATGAATCTGCTGATGGAGATGGCTGCGAAAAGTGGGGTGCTGATGATCATCGGAACTGTTGTTTATGAGATCATTACGATTCCGCTGGAAATGACCTATTATATTCTGGCCGATAATCCTCAGACAAAGGGGATGGATGCACTGAAGGAAAGCATAGAGATGATGAGAGGGAATTTCTGGAGATATTTTCTGCTGAAGCTTAGCTTTGTTCCACTTATGTTCCTTTCTGTTTTTACATTTTATATTGCACTTTTATGGATCCTGCCTTATATGACTATGACAGAGACCATGTTCTACCGTGATCTGAAAGGGGAATTGAAGAAACCGGGAGAAACTGAGCCTCCGACTTATGGTTATCAGTCGGAACCATACTTTAAATCTGTGGATACAGAGGCGGAGGCAATTGTAAATCCAGAGGCAGACCAGGATGACAGAGCTGAGAAGGCAGACTTATGGAATATACAGCCGGATTCTGAATCCCGGGAAAGTGCGGATAACGAAAGCACAGAACAGCCACAGACGGCAGAGGAGATTCAGGAGGAAAAGAAACCTCAGGAAGAACAACCGGAGGAAGAGGACAACGAGCCAAAACCCTGGGATGAATACTTTAACCGAATCAAGTAAGCATTATACAGTAAACCGATAAGAGGAGAATAGAAGAAACTATATGGATATTATTCAGGTAATTACACAGGAATTAAAAGTAGAAAAATGGCAGGTGGAAGCTGCAGTTAAGCTGATTGACGAGGGCAATACGATCCCCTTTATTTCACGATACAGAAAAGAGGCCACAGGTTCTCTGAATGATGAGCAGCTCCGTATCCTTTATGAGAGGCTGTCTTATCTGAGAAATCTGGAGGATAAGAAGAATCAGGTATTAAAGAGCATTGAGGATCAGGGTAAACTGACAGCTGAGCTGAAGAAACAGATTTTGGATGCCCAGACTCTGGTAGTGGTAGAGGATCTTTACCGTCCATACCGTCCGAAACGCCGCACCCGTGCTACCATTGCAAAAGAGAAGGGACTGGAGCCTCTGGCTAATATTATCCTGCAGCAGATGACAGACAAGACAGTGGAAGAGGAAGCAGAAGCCTATGTTTCTGAAGAAAAGGGCGTTAAGAATGTAAAAGAGGCTTTAAACGGCGCAAAAGATATTATTGCAGAGCGTATTTCTGATGAGGCAGATTACCGTATTTATATCCGTAATCTCACAGCGAAAAACGGAAGTATTTCCTCCACAGCCAAGGATCCGAAAGCGCAATCTGTATATGAAATGTATTATGATTTCGAAGAGCCGGTGAAAAAGCTTGCAGGTCACAGAATTCTGGCATTAAACAGAGGAGAAAAGGAAAAATTTATCACTGTAAAGGTGAACGCACCGGAGGAGGATATTCTCCGCTATCTGAACAAAAGAGTGATCACCGGTGATAATCCTAATACTACCCCGATTCTGAAGGAAGTGACAGAGGACAGCTATAAGCGTCTTATTGGTCCGGCAATTGAGAGAGAAATCCGCAGTGACCTTACAGACAAGGCAGAGGATGGTGCTATCCATGTATTTGGCAAAAATCTGGAGCAGCTTCTCATGCAGCCTCCAATTGCAGGGAAAGTTGTGCTGGGCTGGGATCCTGCATTCCGTACAGGCTGCAAGCTGGCTGTTGTAGATGCAACCGGAAAGGTTCTGGATACCACAGTGGTATATCCTACAGCGCCTACCACAGAGAAGAAAATCCGCGCTGCCAAAGATACGGTAGAGAAAATGATCGATAAATATGGGGTTTCCCTGATTTCTGTAGGTAATGGAACTGCCTGCCGTGAATCTGAGCAGGTGATCGTAGATATGCTCAAGGAGATTCCGGAGAAGAAGGTACAGTATGTGATCACTAATGAGGCAGGTGCTTCTGTATATTCTGCAAGTAAGCTTGCCACAGAGGAATTCCCTAACTTTGATGTGGGACAGAGAAGTGCAGCCTCCATTGCCAGACGAGTACAGGATCCACTGGCAGAGCTTGTAAAGATCGATCCCAAATCCATTGGTGTAGGACAGTATCAGCATGATATGAACCAGAAAAAGCTGGATGAGGCTTTGAGCGGTGTGGTAGAAGACAGTGTAAATAAGGTTGGAGTTGATTTGAATACAGCGTCTGCTTCCCTGCTGGAGTATATTTCCGGTATCAGTAAGGTGATCGCGAAGAATATTGTAGCTTACAGAGAGGAAAATGGACAGTTTACAGACCGAAAAGAGCTTCTCAAGGTTGCTAAATTAGGACCAAAGGCATATGAACAGTGTGCCGGTTTCATGCGTATTTCAGGAGGAAAGAATCCGCTGGATGCTACCAGCGTACATCCTGAGAGCTATGCGGCTGCAGGTGCACTTCTGGATAAGCTGGGCTACAAGACAAAGGATGTTGCAGCAGGAAATCTGCTGGGGCTTTCACTTCTGGTAAGGGATTATAAGAAGATGGCCAAAGAACTTGGAATCGGTGAGATCACCCTCAGGGATATTGTGAAGGAGCTGGAGAAGCCGGCCCGTGACCCTCGTGAGGATATGCCTAAGCCAATTCTCCGCTCTGATGTGCTGGAAATGAAAGACCTGAAGGAAGGAATGATTCTGAAGGGAACCGTCCGTAATGTTATTGATTTCGGTGCTTTCGTAGATATCGGCGTACATCAGGACGGTCTGGTACATATCTCCCAGATGACAGAGAGATTCATCAAGCACCCACTGGAAGCAGTGAGCGTGGGAGATGTTGTGGATGTAAAGGTAATTGGCGTGGACCTGAAGAAGAAACGTATCAGCCTGTCTATGAAGGGGCTGAATAAATAAAAGCTTTGCTGTCTGTGTATCTGTTATTCTGCCTTTTCACGGTGTGAGGTAAGGTGTTCTTCCAGGCAGCGGGCAGCAATACTCTGGGGACGTTTTACATTGCGGATCAGACAGATCTTTCGTTCGGGCAGAGCTTCCAGAAGTGGAATCTGCACAACTTTTCCCATGGCAATATGTTCTGCAGCCAGAGCCTCCGGGAAAAAGCCAATGCCCAGGTTGTGCTGGATCAGGGGGAATACCTGATCTGTGGTGGCAACCTCCATATCCGGTGAAAAAGGCAGATTGTGACGCATAAAAAACTGAGTATAAAGCTCATGAGTGCTGGTACCGGGACCGATTCCCACCAGAGGGATATCCTGGAGATCTGCCAGGTGATGAGGAGTGGAGGCTATATCTGCAAATTCCGGTCCTCCCAGCAGAACCTCGCGGAAAGAAAAGAGGGGGATCCTCTGCAGTGGCTTTTTCAGTGCGATAGGTGTGGTGATCACTGCAAAATCCACCAGACCATTTTCCAGAGCCTGTATTGCCTGCGGTGTGGAGTGGTTGGAGATGCGCAGCTTTACATGGGGATACTGGTGATGAAAGGATTCCAGTTCTGTCAGCAGGATCAGGCGGAGGGCAGTTTCGCTGGCTCCGATATTTACCAGACCGCTTTCCAGACCTTTTTCTTTCAGAAGTTCATTTTCTCCGGCCACAAGCTGCTCCATGGCGATGGACACATGGTTATGAAGGCGTTCTCCTTCTACTGTAAGCTGGACACCTCTGTTGGAGCGGATGAACAGTTTGCAGCCCAGCTCATTTTCCAGAATGTTCATACAGCGGGTAATATTGGGCTGATTATTTCCCATTACCTCCGCAGCCTTGGAAAAGCTTTTATACTGAGCGACATAGTAAAAAATACGATAATAATCAAGGATCATGCGTGATAAACTCCTTCTTAAATATATAAATTTGCGATGACTGATATAGAAATTTTATGTTGGTATTCAGATGTGGTAACAAGTATAATACCACGTGGACGAAAAAGCAACAAAAAAGTATAAGATCAGGAGATTATGAAATATGAAAGAGACAAACAAAATGATCAGGATCAATGATGTGGAAGAAGCAAAGAAGCTGGTAAGTGCGGCAATGAAATGTCCCTTTGATATTGATATTGTAGCAAAAGGAAAGTTTTCTATTGATGCCAAGTCTATCCTGGGCGTGTTAAGCCTGGGCGTGGAAGAGCCTCTGGAGTTGAAATATGACGGTTTTGATGAGAATTTTGAGGCAGTTATCCTGAGCCTGCAGAGCTGACGGAAACTGTTCGAACAGGAGGGATTATGACAGGAATAACAGTAGCACAGCCAATCTGGGTGTATCTGATCGCTGTTAATATCTGTACGTTTTTGGTCTATGGTATAGATAAGCAGAGGGCGAGATCGGGCAGATGGCGCATTCCTGAATCCCGGCTGCTGCTTCTGGCAGCAGTAGGAGGTTCCCTGGGAGCCTGGATGGGAATGTATATTTTTCACCACAAAACAAGAAAAGCAAAATTTTATCTGGGTATCCCCCTGATACTGGTTATCCAATGTGCATTAACATTTATATTGGAGAGATAGAGAGTGAATCCCCCGCCGGGCTGGCGGGGATTTTCTCTCTTCAGGTTATTTTAGTACAGGTTCCCGAACAGAAATAAATTCTTGTTACATAGTATGGTCCGTGTTATGCTATCATATTGGAATCAAAAGTTTGCTGACTTTGAAGAACAGGAAAGGGGAGTAGATCATTTGGAACAGGAAGTGCAGCAGGCAGTTAATACATTAGATAATTACAGACAATATTTTACGGATTATATGCCTGAGCTTACGAAATTTGGACTGAAGGTTGTAGCTGCGATCCTAATCTTTATCGGAGGCAGGAAGGTGATCCAGTGGATCATTTATCTGATCAAGGCCTCTATGGAGAAGGCTTCTGTAGATAAAGGAGTTGTGCAGTTTATCGGCTCTCTGCTAAGAGTCTGTCTCTATATTCTGCTGGTATTTACCATCGCCACTCATTTCGGAGTGAAAGAGTCTTCGGTTGCGGCTCTTCTGGGTACTGCCGGTGTGACGGTAGGTCTGGCTTTGCAGGGTGGTCTGGCAAATATTGCAGGCGGGATCCTTCTTCTTACTTTTAAGCCATTTCAGGTAGGAGATTATATTATCATTGCCCAGCAGAATGGATGTGAGGGTACAGTATATAAAATTGAAATCTGCTATACCACTCTGATTTCTATTGATAATAAGCATATTGTGATCCCAAACGGAACCCTGTCAAGCAGTATTATTACCAATGTAACTGCCAGGGATCTGCGAAAGTTGGAGATCAAGGTGGGAATTTCCTATGATGCAGATATCCATAAAGCAAAAGAGCTTCTGGAGGATATCCTCCACAATGATGAAGATACCAAGGATGACAAGGGAATGGTGGTATTTGTGGATGAGCTGGGAGAAAGTGCTGTAATCATGGGATTACGGGTGTGGGTGGCCACAGATAAATACTGGCCGGCAAAATGGCGCCTGAATGAGCTGATCAAGGAATCCTTTGACGCAAATGGTATTGAGATTCCCTATAATCAGCTGCAGATTCATGTTAAAAAACAGAAAACAGAAGCATAAGATGATGGATAATCATTAACAACGATTTCTTTTATTTACAAAGTAGTTCAGGATGCCTCCGCCTATTATGATCACCAATGCCACTGCAACAACTCTTTTGGCTGCTTCCTGGGGCATCTGGCTTTTGGAGCCGATGGAGGCAGAGTAGAAGGTAAGAGTATACTGGATCTCCCTGGGAGCACCCATAGCTGTAGTGTCTGCGATCACCGGCATTTCCTCGTCTACAGCCAGGATCGGGATTTCAAAAACAGAATTTCCGCCGTCCTCATTGACAGGCAGATATTTCTCACCGTCTACGATCATATAATCATAATTAGAGCTGCTCCACTGAATCCTGGCGGTGGC
>ERZ1034969.1323-NODE-1323-length-10459-cov-4.951365_pt1 | contig 10459 bp, 7 predicted proteins | sample MGYA00520624_ERZ1034969 | MGnify/ENA primary metagenome ERZ1034969 (study PRJEB33766, sample SAMN09781776) | gut metagenome | biome: gut microbiome | host: Homo sapiens | place: Madagascar | study: EMG produced TPA metagenomics assembly of the PRJNA485056 data...
GAAGAAACACGTGCGCTTCTGAAATATAAGCTTCCATTAAATGAGATCATCTACGATTTCTTTGATGCTCTGAAATCCCGTTCCAGAGGTTATGCTTCCCTGGACTATGAACTCTGTGGATATGAGAGAAGTGAACTTGTGAAGCTGGATATTCTGGTAAATAAAGAAGAGGTGGATGCCCTTTCTTTTATTGTACATGCAGATACTGCCTATGAGAGAGGCCGTAAGATGTGCGAGAAACTGAAGGATGAGATTCCGCGTCAGCTCTTTGAAATTCCCATCCAGGCTGCCATCGGAAGCAAGATCATTGCAAGAGAAACGGTACGTGCTATGCGTAAGGACGTTCTTGCCAAATGTTACGGTGGTGATATTTCCCGTAAGAAGAAACTTCTGGAGAAACAGAAGGAAGGTAAGAAGCGTATGCGCCAGGTAGGTAATGTGGAAATCCCGCAGAAAGCCTTTATGAGTGTACTGAAGCTGGATGATAAATAAAAACCGCACAGAAGAATAGAGGGTGTTTGGCATGATAAAAATAAATAGAAGGGCAGTGGTCATTTTACTGACAGGTTTATCCTGTGTCATAATAGCTGGCTGTGGAGAAAAGAAGGAATTGGATGCGGCTTCTTCCAAGGTGCTGCCTATTACTGTGGCGGCGCCTTCTAATACACCTACTCCTTCTGTGGAAGAGGTGGACTCTGCAGCGGTTACTACAAACGGAAATCTGACAATGGTGAATGAATATCTGGCAGGGGAAAATGAAGAATAGGAAAGAAAATTCTCCCATGGAAATCTATATCCACATTCCGTTCTGTATCAGAAAATGTGATTACTGTGATTTCCTTTCCGGGCCTTCGGGACCAGAAGAGCAGGCTGATTATGTACAGGCTCTTCTGAGGGAAGTACAGGCAGTAGAGGAAGGTGAAGGAAGGAGTGTATCCTCCATATTTATTGGAGGAGGCACTCCTTCTGTGCTGGATGAGAGACTGCTGGGAGATATACTGAGAGAAATCAGAAACAGATTAAAAATGGAAGAGGATGCAGAGATTACCATAGAGGTAAATCCGGGAACAGCAAATATTGGAAAGCTTCAGGCATACAGAGAAATGGGAATCAACCGATTGAGTATAGGACTGCAGTCCCCTGAGGACAGGGAGTTGAAAATTCTGGGAAGGATTCATAATTACGGGCAGTTTTTGGAAACCTATCAAGAGGCAAGGACAGTTGGATTTGACAATATTAACATTGATTTAATGAGTGCGATCCCGGATCAGACCTATGAGGGATGGGTGAAAAATCTGCGCACAGTTGCAGAATTGGAACCGGAACATATTTCTGCATATAGCCTGATCGTGGAAGAGGGGACACCTTTTGCTGCGCGGAAGCTTAATCTGCCTGATGAAGATACAGAATACAATATGTATGAGGCAACTGCGCAGATCCTGAAGGAATATGGGTTTGAACAGTATGAGATTTCCAATTATGCCAGAAAAGGAAGGGAATGCAGACATAACGTAGGCTACTGGACCAGACAGGATTACCTGGGATTTGGTCTGGGAGCTTCTTCTCTTTATGGAAAAGAACGCTTTGCCAATACGGCAGATATGAAAAAATATCTGGAAAACAGCAAAAATCCGGAAAAAATAAGGGAAAAAGAGCCATCCCTCACAAGAGAAGATGAGATGGCAGAGTTTATGTTTCTTGGGCTTCGTATGACGAAGGGAATCTCAAAGGCTGATTTTCAGAGGTGTTTTGGCTGTACAATAGAGTCAGTATATGGAGAGGTTCTGGAGAAATATGAGTCCATGGAACTGCTGTTGGAGAAAGATGGCAGGATTTTCCTGAGCAGGGAAGGAATCCATGTAAGTAATTCGATTATGGCAGAATTTTTGCTGTAAACAGCTTGACGAACAAATGTTCCTATATTATACTGGGAACAGAATTCGGAAATGAAGTGGTGGAATGAAGTACTATAGGAAACAGGAGGCAGAAATGGCTGCGGATACAACGAAGAAACAATTTATCAGAATCAGAGGCGCCAATGTAAACAATCTTAAGAATTTAAGTGTGGATATTCCCAGAGACCAGTTTGTGGTGCTTACCGGACTGAGCGGTTCCGGCAAGTCATCACTGGCTTTTGATACCATTTATGCAGAGGGACAGAGACGATATATGGAATCCCTTTCTTCTTATGCGAGACAGTTCCTGGGGCAGATGGAGAAGCCGGATGTGGAGAGTATCGAGGGCTTGCCCCCTGCCATTTCCATTGATCAGAAATCGACTAACCGCAATCCACGTTCCACAGTAGGGACTGTGACGGAGATTTATGACTATTTCAGACTTCTGTATGCCAGAGTGGGAATTCCCCATTGTCCCAAATGCGGAAGAGAGATTAAGAAGCAGACAGTAGACCAGATGGTGGACAGCATTATGTCTTTTCCTGAGAGAACAAAGATTCAACTGCTGGCTCCTGTTGTGAGAGGACGTAAGGGAACCCATGTCAAGCTTCTGGAGCAGGCCAAGCGAAGCGGTTACGTCCGTGTGCAGATTGATGGAAATATGTACGAATTATCTGAGGAGATCAGTCTGGATAAGAATATCAAACATAATATAGAGATCGTTGTAGACCGTCTGATCGTAAAGCCGGGGATCGAGAAGAGGCTGTCCGATTCCATTGAGACTGTACTGGAACTGGCAGAAGGGCTTTTGATGGTAGATACCATGGATGGGAATATCCATAATTTCAGCCAGAGTTTCTCCTGTCCGGACTGTGAAGTGAGTATTGATGAGATCGAGCCCAGAAGTTTTTCCTTCAACAATCCCTTTGGTGCCTGCCCGGACTGTCTGGGACTGGGATATAAGATGGAATTTGACATTGATCTGATGATTCCGGATAAATCATTGAGTATCCTTGAGGGTGCCATTGTGGTGACAGGATGGCAGTCATGCACAAGCGAGGGCAGTTTTTCCAGGGCAATCCTGGATGCACTTGCCAGGGAATATGATTTCAGTCTGGCAACCCCATTTGAGAAGTATCCGGAGAAGATCAAGGATATCCTGATTAATGGAACCAATGGGCATTCAGTTAAGGTTTATTATAAAGGCCAGCGCGGAGAGGGTGTTTATGATGTAGCATTCCCGGGACTGATCCGAAATGTGGAGCAGAGATACCGGGAGACAGGCTCAGATACCATGAAGCAGGAGTATGAGTCTTTTATGCGCATCACTCCCTGTAAAACCTGTAAAGGACAGAGACTGAAGAAAGAATCCCTGGCTGTAACAGTGGCAGATAAGAATATCTATGAGATTACCAATCTTTCTATAGAGAAGCTGAAGGCTTTCCTGACAGATATGCAGTTATCGGAACAGCAGTTGCTGATCGGTAAGCAGATACTGAAGGAGATCAGAGCGAGAGTCAGCTTTCTGTCTGATGTAGGTCTGGATTATTTGTCCCTGGGCCGTGCTACAGGTACTCTTTCCGGCGGGGAAGCACAAAGAATCCGCCTGGCTACACAGATCGGCTCCGGTCTGGTAGGTGTTGCTTATATTCTGGATGAGCCCAGTATCGGACTTCATCAGAGAGACAATGACAGACTTCTCAGTTCCCTGATGAAGCTTCGTGATCTAGGAAACAGCCTGATCGTTGTAGAACATGATGAGGATACCATGCGTGCTGCAGACTGTATTGTGGACATCGGGCCGGGAGCAGGAGAGCATGGTGGACAGCTGGTTGCCATGGGAACTGCCGAAGATTTGATGAAGAATGAAAATTCTATTACAGGAGCTTATTTAAGTGGGAAATTAAAGATTCCGGTACCGGCAGAAAGACGTAAACCCACCGGGTTCCTTACGATCAAAGGGGCAGCAGAGAATAATTTTAAGAATATTGATGTGAAAGTTCCACTGGGGATTATGACCTGCATTACCGGAGTTTCCGGATCAGGTAAGAGTTCTCTGATCAATGAGATTCTGTATAAGCGTCTGGCCAGAGACCTGAACCGGGCCAGAGTGATTCCCGGTAAACATAAGGATATTCTGGGAGTAGATCAGCTTGATAAGGTGATCAATATTGATCAGTCACCGATCGGGCGTACACCCAGATCCAATCCTGCAACTTATACCGGAGTGTTTGATCAGATCAGGGATCTTTTTGCGGCCACAGCAGATGCCAAGGCGAGAGGTTACAAGAAAGGACGCTTCAGCTTTAATGTGAAAGGCGGAAGATGTGAAGCCTGCAGTGGTGATGGTATTATTAAGATTGAGATGCATTTTCTTCCGGATGTATATGTGCCCTGTGAGGTCTGCAAGGGAAAACGCTATAACAGAGAAACTCTGGAAGTAAAATATAAGGACAAGAGTATTTACGATGTACTGAATATGACTGTGGAGGAGGCACTGACCTTTTTTGAAAATGTTCCTTCGATTAAAAGAAAGATCCAGACCCTTTATGATGTGGGCCTTTCTTATATCCGTCTGGGACAGCCTTCTACAGAGCTTTCCGGAGGAGAAGCCCAGAGGATCAAGCTTGCCACAGAATTGAGTAAGAGAAGTACAGGTAAAACCATCTATATTCTGGATGAGCCCACAACAGGCCTTCATTTTGCTGATGTGCATAAACTTGTGGAGATTCTGAAACGATTATCAGAGGGCGGCAATACGGTAGTAGTCATCGAACATAATCTGGATGTGATCAAGACAGCCGATTATATTATTGATATTGGTCCGGAAGGGGGCGACAAGGGAGGTACGGTAGTTGCCTGTGGAACACCGGAGGAAGTAGCACAGTCACCGGTTTCTTATACCGGAAAATATGTGAAAAAATACCTGGAATAATATCTGAAATAACATTGCAGGGCTTTCTTTTTCAATAAAAGTTGTATATAATGAATACGCAAACAGCAGAGCGGATGATTTTAGCCGCTTGATCAAAATAGAAAGAAAGGGGATTCCTATGCCTGCAAGTGATATTGGAATTGACCTGGGAACCAGGAACAGTCTGGCTTATTCTACAACAAGAGGTCTGGTGCTTAATGAGCCTTCCGTTGTAGTTTATGATAAAAATACAGAGAAGATCAGAGCAATCGGTGAAGAAGCACGCAGTGCGGAGGCACACATTACTTCTGATATGGAGATTATCCGCCCTATCCGACAGGGCGTGATCGTAGATTATAATGTTATGGAAAAAATGCTGAAATATTTTATTTCCAAAGCAATGGGAAGGCGTGCTTTCCGTAAGCCCAGGATCAGTATTTGTGTTCCAAGCGGAATTACAGAGATTGAGAGAAAGGCAGTAGAGGAAGCTACTTATCAGGCGGGAGCCAGGAATGTTTATATGGTAGAGGAGCCTATTGCGGCAGCCATCGGAGCAGGACTGGATGTGACCAAGCCTTTTGGAAATCTGGTAGTAGATATTGGAGCCGGAACTACAGATGTTGCAGTGATTTCCATGGGAGGAGTAGTTGTTTCTGCTTCTATCAAGGTGGCCGGGGATATTTTTAACCAGGCGATCATGAATTATGCCAGAAAAAGTCATGGCCTTTTTATAGGAGAAGATATGGCAGAGAAGATTAAAATACAGATCGGAACTGCCTGTGAGGAACCAGACCCCAGAACTATGGAGGTAAAGGGACGTAATGTAAACACAGGACTTCCAAAAGTTGTTACACTTACCTCAGAGGAAATCCGTGTGGCCCTTAAGGATGCTACAGGACAGATCGTGGAAGCAGTTCATGGGGTCCTTGAGAAGACTCCTCCGGAACTGGCAGCAGATATTGTGGACAGGGGAATTGTTCTTACCGGAGGTGGGGCATTACTTCATGGAATGGATACACTGATCGAGCAGAGAACCGGTGTGAGCACGCTGACAGTGCAGAATGCAATGGGTGTAGTTGCAGTAGGTACAGGAAAATATGCAGAAGTCGTGGCCAGGCTCGACGGATAAATGAAAGAGGGTTGCCGGAGTAAGCATTTTTGGATATTATTATGCTTATATGGCAGCCTTTTTGCTTTAGGGGTAGGTTATGGCTTCAATGGCAAACAGTAATTTGCCTCTGTTATCATAGATTGGACGGATCAGGGAAAGGAAGAAAATAAATGAGTGAAACTGTTACGGGATATATAGATCACATCATTTTCAGAAATGAAGAAAATGGTTATACAGTTATGGTGGTGAAAAATTCAGAAAATGAGGAAGAACTAACCTGTGTGGGAAGCTTCCCGGCTATATCGCAGGGGACAACCATCCAGGCATCCGGGATTTATACCCATCATCCTGTATATGGAAAACAGTTTCAGATTTCATCTTTTGTAGAGAAGATTCCAGAGGATACATATGCTATGGAACGATATCTGGGCTCCGGAGCGATCAAAGGTATTGGTGCAGCACTGGCTGCCAGGATTGTGCGCAGGTTTGGCGAGGATACCATCCGGATTGTGGAAGAGGAACCGGAGCGTCTGGCTGAAGTGAAGGGAATCAGCGAAAAGAAGGCCAGAGAAATTGCGGCTCAGGTAACAGAAAAAACAGAAATGCGCAAGGCTATGATTTTTTTGCAGAAGTATGGGATTTCTCTGAATCTGGGAGCTAAAATATATCAGAAGTACAAGGATTCCCTTTATACAGTACTGCAGGAAAATCCCTACAGACTGGCAGAGGACATTTCGGGGGTAGGATTTAAGATCGCAGATGAGATTGCAGCCAGAATAGGAATCCATGCAGATTCAGATTACAGAATCCGCAGTGGAATGTTGTATACTTTGCTGCAGGCTTCGGGAGAAGGGCATACGTACCTTCCCAAGGAACAGCTTTTTGCCAGATGTGCAAAGCTTCTGGGAGTGGATGAATCTTATATGGAGAAGCATCTAATGGATATGCTTCTGGACAGAAAGCTGGTAATGCAGGAAAAGAAGGGCGAAAAAATCATTTATCCCAGCCAGTATTATTATCTGGAGTTGAATACTGCCAGAATGCTTTGTGAGTTGAATATTTGCTGTCCTGAGGATGAGAATATTGTAGAAAAGAGGATTGCATCCATTGAAAAGGAAACCGGTACAGTGCTGGATGAGATGCAGAAAAAAGCAGTGACAGAAGCAGCCGGCCATGGACTTTTCATACTGACCGGAGGACCAGGTACAGGAAAAACAACTACGATCAATGCAATCATCCGATTTTTTGAGGGAGAAGGTGCTGAGCTTCGGCTGGCTGCACCTACAGGCAGGGCAGCCAAACGAATGACAGAGGCTACCGGATATGAAGCACAGACCATCCACAGACTTCTGGAGCTGAATGGGATGCCAGAGGATGACAGAAGCGCCGGGGCTGTACATTTCGAGAGAAATGCACAGAATCCTCTGGAGGCAGATGTGATCATTATTGATGAGATGTCCATGGTGGATATTCATCTGATGCATTCTCTGCTTCTGGCAATTACAGCGGGAACCAGACTGATTCTGGTAGGGGACGAAAACCAGCTCCCCAGTGTGGGACCGGGAAATGTGCTGAGAGATATTATCCACAGCGGCTGCTTTCCGGTAATAGAGCTGACCAAGATCTTCCGTCAGGCTTCTGAAAGTGACATTGTAGTAAATGCCCATAAGATCAACCGCGGAGAACCGGTAGAGATTCATAATAAAAGCCGGGATTTCTTTTTCCTGAAGAGATATGATGCGGATATGATCATCCGTGTGGTGATCGCGCTGATCCAGGATAAGCTGCCCAGATATGTAAATGCCAGACCTTTTGAAATCCAGGTACTGACACCCATGCGAAAAGGTCTTCTGGGAGTGGAACGGTTAAACCAGATGCTCCAGAGATATCTGAATCCTCAGGATGGTTCCAAAAAGGAAAAAACACTGGGAGATCGCCTGTTCCGTCAGGGGGATAAGGTAATGCAGATCAAGAATGATTATCAGATGGAATGGGAGGTCAGAGGAAGATACGGGATTCCGGTAGAAAAGGGAGTTGGAGTTTTTAACGGTGATACCGGAATTTTACGTGAGATTAATGAATTTGCCGAAACTGCGGAGGTTGAGTTTGAGGATGGACGTTTTGCAACCTATTCTTTTAAGCAGCTGGAGGAGCTGGAGCTGGCCTACGCCATTACCATACATAAATCCCAGGGTTCGGAATATCCGGCAGTGATCCTGCCTGTTTTGTCCGGCCCTCAGATGCTTTTAAACAGAAACCTTTTGTATACTGCTGTGACCAGAGCCAGGAAATGTGTAACTGTGGTAGGCAGTGAGGAAACCTTTGCGGAGATGATCCGCAATGAAAAACAGCAGAAACGTTACAGTGCCCTGGATGAGCGGATCCGGGAGTTAAATGAGTCAATAAAGAAAGGCGAAGAGTGAATTCACTGCTGAGAAATATCTTAAATGTTTTTTACCTCAGATGTTGTCCGGTGTGTCAGAAAATACTAAAGGATCAGAACAGACTGATCTGTCCGGAATGTGAAAAAAAACTGAAACCTATCGGTCAGCCCAGATGCTATTTGTGTGGGAAGCCTGTGGAAAAAGGGGAATACTGTGCAGATTGTCTCAGGCATCCTCATATTTTTGATCAGGGCAGAGGTATCTTTGTATATGATGACAGGATGCGAAAATCTGTTCTCAGATATAAATACAGCGGATGCAGGGAATATGGAGAGTTTTATGCCAGGGCAATGTATCTTTATGGCAGCAGGGATGTGAGAGACTGGAATCCGGATCTGATCGTACCTGTGCCTGTACATCGTACAAAGCTTCGGATGCGGGGATTTAATCAGGCTGCATTTCTGGCAGAAAAACTGGGCGATTACACAGGAATTCCTGTCAGGCAGGAGATGGTTCTCAAAATTCGGAAGACAAAGTCTCAGAAAAAGCTGACTGCTGTGCAGAGAAGAAAAAATCTGGAGGAAGCTTTTCTGGTTAATGGAGAGGTGAATGGAAAGAGGATTCTGGTGGTGGATGATGTTTATACTACCGGCAGTACTGTAGATGCCATGGCGTCCTGTCTGAAGAAAAAAGGTGCATCGGCAGTTTATTTTCTCACTGTGTGTATCGGCAGGATATAAATTAGATTTAAGGCTTTCATTAACAGATGATGTATGATACAATTAATCTGTATGATTACAAGTTCACGTGCGTTTAAGGAGTTATTTATGTTAAATGAAGAAAAGATAAAAATCATGAATAAGCTTGCAATGTATGAACAAGGAGAGGGAAAAAAATACCTTCCGGTGAGCAAATATTACAGAAGTGATTACATTGGTCTGGCTCTGATCAAGAATTTTTTCCTTGTGACCATAGGATATGGCCTGGCACTGGCCGGAGTTGCGGCATATTTCGGAGAATACCTGATGGAGAATATCCATAAAATGAATCTGGTAAAGCTGGGAACAGAGATTGTTGTGGGGTATGTTGCTGTGTTGATCGTTTTTTCACTGCTCACATACATACAGTATTCTGTGAAATATCACCGTGCAAAAAAAAGTGTGAAAAAATATTACAGTGAACTGATACAGTTGAACAGGATATATGGACGTGAAGAGAAAAAATCCTCGGCCAGAGGAATTCCAGGAGGATATAGAAAATGACAGCATTACTTGAATTAAAACAGAAGATTAAGAATTTATATGGACAGCATGAAATTTATATCCTGCCGGTGCTTCGTTGTATTCTGGCATTTTTATATTTTACATGGATCAATGTAAACATGGGATATATGAGCCAGCTCAATAATATATTTATTGTTCTCATCCTGGCCCTGATCTGTTCGATTTTACCTTCCGGAGTTATGATTTTTGCAGGTTTTGCCCTGATGATCGCTCACGGTTATGCCCTGGGGATAGAGGTAGCAGGTTTTCTGCTGGTACTGATCTTGTTTATGCTGATTCTTTTTCTTCGATTCAGCGCAGGCACAAATCTGGTACTGGTATTTACCCCTCTTTCTTTCGGATTCAGTATACCGGCTCTTCTTCCTATTGGAAGTGGTTTGTTAAGCAGTGCAGTTTCTGCGCTTCCGGCAGGCTGTGGAGTAATTGTTTATTATTTTATTCGTTTTCTGAAGGTGCAGCATAAGCTTCTGGAGAATCCGGATGTTCTTATGACAGATAAGCTGAAGCTTCTGGCAGACGGAGTAGTACAGAACTGGGGAATGTGGATCACAGTGGTGGCTTTTGTGGCGGTGATCCTCCTTGTGAATCTGATCCGTACCCGTTCTTTTGATTATGCATGGAGAATTTCCATTGTAATGGGCGGCGTGGTTTATGTGCTCATAATTCTGGCCGGTGGTTTCTATTTTGGACTGAATATTAATATTGTACAGACTATTATTTATACAGTAGTATCTGTAGTTGTAGGATTACTTCTGGAATTTCTGGTATTTGGTGGAGATTATAGCCGGACCGAGAGACTGGAATATGAGGATGATGAGTATTATTACTATGTGAAAGCTGTTCCCAAGGCAGCGGTAGCTACTTCTGAGCGG
>ERZ1034969.1326-NODE-1326-length-10442-cov-7.754693_pt1 | contig 10442 bp, 10 predicted proteins | sample MGYA00520624_ERZ1034969 | MGnify/ENA primary metagenome ERZ1034969 (study PRJEB33766, sample SAMN09781776) | gut metagenome | biome: gut microbiome | host: Homo sapiens | place: Madagascar | study: EMG produced TPA metagenomics assembly of the PRJNA485056 data...
CAAGGAAAAGATGACTCCGCGCCACCTGACCATCGTTTCCGTGGCACTGGGCGTGGGCTACGGTATGGGCGCCAACAGCGGCATTCTGGCACAGGCTCCGCAGGCCTTCCAGCTGATCTGCGGCGAGTCCGGCATTGTTCCGGCCGCCTTTGTGGCAATTCTGCTGAACGTGCTGCTGCCCAAGAACGATATGGCAGAATAAATTTTAAATTTTTTGCCGGGCAAGGGCTTTCAGCTGCTGCAACACCTCCGGGGTGTCTGCATCCAGCAGCTCTGCGCTGTCCGCAATGTAGACCGTGCGCACCTGCGCAGGGTACTTTTTAAGCAGTACGTTGCCGCCTTTATTTTCCGGCAGGGTGAGCAGTTCCGGAAAGAAACTGCTTCCAAACAGAACGGGACTTCCAACAAGAGGTGCCGGGTCGTTTTCGGCCACGGCTCCCAGACGGAAGATCTCCCGTTCTGTTTCTTTTTGCCATTCTGCCGGGGAGGACTGCTCGCAGCAGAAGCGTTCTGTCATGGCTTCTACCGTCTCCCGGCGCAGCAGGGGCTGATCCCCGGGTAGAAACATACAGCCGCTAAGCTCCGGCAGCTGCTCCAGCAGCGCTGAAAGCCCCAGCCGAACGGTATCGTTGCGGCCAAGCAGGCTGTGCAGCAGCACTGGGACGCCCTGAGCCCTGCACAGCGCCTGAACCTTCTCCGAGCGGGTCACCACAATGCGGGCGGCAATACCGGGTGTGGCGGTAGCGGCAAAGGCCCGGCAGAGCATGGGCTGGCCGCAAAAATCTGCCAGCAGCTTGTTTGCGCCAAAACGGCGGCTCAGCCCGGAAGCCATGATCACGCAGCCGACTGTAAGCGACTTTTTCATACAAATACACCCCTTCAGCAGCATTTTATAATAGTATTATACTGAAAGCTGTGCTAAAATAAAAGCAGAGATATCGCAGCGATAGAAAAGAGAGGTACTGCACATGATGACGATCCGAGAATACAAGCGGGCAGAAAGTCTGGAGGAAGCGTGGCAGCTGAACCAGAAAAAACAAAACCGCATTTTGGGCGGCATGATCTGGCTGAAGATGGAAACCATCAATGTCGGCACCGCCATCGACCTTTCCGGTCTGGGGCTGGATACCATTGAGGAGACCGAGGATAGCTTTTCCATCGGCGCTATGGTCACCCTGCGTCAGCTGGAACAGCACCCGGGACTTGCCGCCTACACCCACGGCGCTATGCGGGAGGCTGTGCGCCATATCGTGGGCGTGCAGCTGCGCAATCTGGCAACTGTGGGCGGCAGCATTTACAGCCGGTTCGGCTTTTCGGATGTGCTGACCATGTTCCTTGCCATGGATTGTGATGTAGAGCTGTACAAGGGCGGCATCCTGCCGCTGCAGGAATATGCACAGCGCCCCTACGACCGGGACGTTCTGGTGCGGCTGATCGTAAAAAAGACACCGATGCAGCTTTATTACCAGTCGGTGCGCAACAGCCAGACCGATATCCCGGTGCTGACCTGTGCCGCCGCCCGGATGGAGACCGGCGATTACCGCATCCTGATCGGTGCGCGTCCGCTGCGCGCCGTGCGGTTCGAACTCCCGGCAGAGCCTGCCCTTGCGGCAGAACAGCTTGCCGCACAGTTTGCCGAAAACGTAAAGGCGCAGATCGTTACCGGCTCCAATATGCGCGGCAGCGCCGAGTACCGCAAGCATCTGGCAGGCGTGCTGACAAAGCGCGCAGTGCTGGAGCTGGAACAGCGTAAAATGCAGGAGGAAAAGTAAATGCAGATCACACTTACCTTGAACGGCATCCGGGTGTCCGAGGAGATCGCCCCGGATATGCTTTTGATCGATTTTGTCCGTGCACACGGCTGCAAGAGCGTCAAGCGCGGCTGCGAAACTTCCAACTGCGGTCTGTGCACCGTATTTATGGACGATAAGCCGGTGCTGTCCTGCTCCGTGCTGGCAGCCCGCGCCGATGGGCACAAGATCACCACGCTGGAGGGTCTGCAGGAGGAGGCTGCCGAGTTCGGTGCCTTTATTGCAGATCAGGGTGCAGAGCAGTGCGGCTTCTGCAACCCGGGCTTTATTATGAACGCGCTGGCTTTATTCCGGGAGCAGCCGTACCCCACCGAAGAGCAGGTGAAGGAATACCTTGCCGGAAACCTGTGCCGCTGCTCCGGCTACGAAGGCCAGCTGCGCGGTATTATGAGCTTTCTGGCATGGAAAAAGCAGAAGGAGGGCGTACAGTGAAAACCGTCAACAAACCGTTCCGCAAAAAAGACGCGATGCAGTTGGTCACCGGCCAGCCTGTCTATATGGATGACATCATCCCGCAGGACTGCCTGATCGTCAAGCTGCTGCGCTCGCCCCATGCAAATGCCATCGTCCGCACCATCAACACCACCGTTGCCAAAAAAGTGCCCGGCATCGAAGCCATCTTCACTTGGGAGGATGTGCCGCAGGATGCCCGCCGTTACACGCAGGCCGGTCAGACCTACCCGGAAGCCAGTCCCTACGACCGTCTGCTGATCGATCGCCACGTCCGCTTTGTGGGAGACGTTGTGGCCATCGTAGCCGGTAAGGACGAAAAGTGCGTGGACAAGGCGCTCAAGCTTATTAAAGTGGATTATGAGGTGCTGGAAGCTGTGCTGGATTTCCACACCGCCAAGGATAACCCTATCCTTGTGCACCCGGAGGATAACTGGGAAAGCCTTGCCCCCGTGGGTGCTGACAACAAGCGCAACCTCTGCGCCCATGATGAATGCGGCAACGGCGACATCGACGCTGTGTTGGCCGGATGTGATGTGGTCATTGACCATGTATACCACACCAAGGCCTGCCAGCAGGCTATGATGGAGACCTTCCGCACCTATTGCTCCATTGATACTTACGGGCGGTTGAATGTGCTCAGCTCTACCCAGATCGTGTTCCATGCCCGCCGCAACATCGCCAATGCACTGCACATTCCCAAGTCCATGGTGCGTGTCTCCAAGCCCCGCATCGGCGGCGGCTTTGGCGCTAAGCAGACCGCTGTCAGCGAGGTGTACCCGGCTTTTGTGACTTGGATGACCAAAAAGCCTTCCAAGCTCATCTTTAGCCGCGTGGAAAGCCAGACGGCTTCCTCGCCGCGCCACGAGATGGAGATGCACGTCCGTCTGGGCGCTACCAAGGATGGCATTGTGAAGGGTATCGACCTGTACACCCTGTCCAACACCGGCGCTTACGGCGAGCACGGTCCCACTACCGTGGGCCTGTCCGGTCATAAGTCCATCCCGCTGTACGGCAAGGCCGAAGCCTTCCGCTTTGTCAGTGATGTGGTATATACCAACCACATGTCTGCCGGTGCATACCGCGGCTATGGTGCTACACAGGGCCTGTTTGCGGTGGAGTCTGCGGTGAACGAGCTGGCACACAAGCTGAACATGGATCCCATTGCACTGCGCCTGAAGAACACCGTGCAGGAGGGCGATGTGATGCCCGCCTACTACGGTGCGGTGAATACCAGCTGCGCACTGGACCGGTGTGTGCTTAAGGTGCGCGAGATGATCGACTGGGAGCACAAGTATCCCGCCCGGGATATGGGCAACGGCAAGATCCGTGCCGTGGGCATGGGTATGGCGATGCAGGGCTCCGGTATTTCCGGCATGGATGTGGGCAGTGCTACCCTCAAGCTGAACGATGACGGCTTTTATACCCTTATGATCGGTGCAGCCGATATGGGCACCGGCTGCGACACCACGCTGGCGCAGATCGCTGCCGAGGTTCTGGACTGCCCGCTGGATAATATTACCGTCTTTGGTGCGGATACGGATTCTTCCCCCTACGATTCCGGCTCCTACGCCTCCAGCACCACCTATGTCACCGGCAAGGCCACTGAGAAGTGCGCCATGAAGCTGCGGGAACAGATCTGCAAGCTGGGCGCAGAGCTGCTGGACTGCCCGGTGGATGCCGTGGAGTTTGACGGCAAGGTCGTGTTTGAAAGTGCCGACCCCACCCGGCAAAAGACTCTGTCCGAGATCGCCTTTGCTTCTCAGTTCGGCCATAAGATCCCGCTGGAATTTACCGAGACCCACACCTCGCCTTTGTCGCCGCCGCCGTATATGGTGGGCGCTGCCGAGGTAGAGGTGGATACCGAGACCGGCGAGGTGAAGGTGCTGGAATTTGACGCCTGCGTGGACTGCGGCACCCCCATCAACCCCAACCTGACCCGGGTGCAGGCCGAAGGCGGCATTCTGCAGGGCATCGGTATGACCCTGACCGAGAACATCACCTACGACAAAAACGGCTACCCGGAGGAGAACTCTCTGTTCCAGTACAAGATCCCTGCCCGCAACGATATCGGCCATATCCATGTGGAGTTTGAGAATAGCTACGAGCCCAACGGCCCCTTTGGCGCAAAGTCCATCGGCGAGGTGGTCATCAATACGCCGCTGCCCGCCATCTCGGACGCCATCTACAACGCCATCGGCACCCGCTTCTACGAGCTGCCCATCACCCCGGAGCAGATTGCAATGGCAGTTGCAGCCAAGCAGTAAAAGCAGATGCTGAACGAAAAAGAGTTTCCGTTTCTGGCAGAGAAAGGGCATATCGTTTCTCTGGTAGGCGGCGGGGGCAAAACGACCCTGCTGTATGCCATGGCAGACCACTGTGCCCGCAAGGGATGGCGGGTGCTTGTGACTACGACTACCCACATCCGGCAACCGGCAGCCTGCTATGCACCGGATGACGCAGCGCTTACCGCCTTATGGCAAGCAGGTCGCTATGCAGTGATCGGAACCCCGGCTGAAAACGGAAAGCTGACTTTGCCGCAGCCGCAGCTTTTGCGCCGGATGGCGCAGGCGGATGCGGTATTCATTGAGGCGGACGGGGCAAAGCACTACCCCTGCAAGCTCCCGGCGGCGCACGAGCCGGTGCTGCTGTCGCAAAGCGATATCGTTTTGGCAGTGGCAGGGCTTTCGGCGCTGGATAGGCCCTTGCGGGAGGTCTGCTTCCGTTATGATACCATCCGTCCGCAGTTTTTAGCGCCTGCGCCGGATGCGCCTCTTACACCGTCTGTGCTGGCACAGCTGCTTGCAAGCGCGCAGGGTGGCCGCAAGGCGGTGGGTGACCGGCAGTTTTATGCCGTACTCAATCAGGCCGATACGCCGGAATTGCAGCAGAATGGCATACAGATACAACAGCTTTTGCGTCAGCAGGGCGTACCGTGCGTACTGACGCATTTTAAAGAGGAAGAACGTGCATGAGCAAGGAAGATAAGATCGTATTCTGTACCGGGGGCGGCTGCACCGCAAAGCTGGGTGCCGGAGTGTTGAGCCGTATTCTGGAAAAGCTGCCCCGGGGCGAAAAAGACCCGGATCTTCTGGTTGGCTACGACAGCCGGGACGATGCCGCAGTCTACCGCATTACGGACGACATTGCACTGGTGCAGACCGTGGACTTTTTTCCGCCGATGGTGGACGACCCCTACACCTTTGGGCAGATCGCTGCCACAAACGCCCTGAGCGATGTCTACGCCATGGGCGGCGAGGTAAAGACCGCCCTGAATCTGGTCTGTTTTCCGGAGGATATGGACTTGAATGTGCTGGGCGAGATTTTGCGCGGCGGTGCTGAAAAGGTGGCAGAAGCCGGCGGAAGTCTTGCAGGCGGGCACTCCATTGCGGATAGCGGGGTAAAATATGGTCTTTCTGTAACCGGCCTTGTAGACCCGCACCGGATGTATACGAACGACACCGGTATGCCGGGCGACAAGCTGGTATTGACCAAGGCTTTGGGTGTGGGGCTGCTGTGCACGGCAAACCGTGTGGGCGAAGCCTCTCCGGAGGAGATGGAAGCCGCCATCCGCTCCATGACCACCCTGAACAAAACGGCAGCAGAACTCAGCCGCAAATACCGCGTCCATGCCGCTACGGATGTGACTGGCTTTAGCTTTCTGGGGCATCTGCACGAGATGATGGGCGGCAAACTTTCCTGCATCATCCATGTAGATGCCGTGCCGGTGCTGCCGGGTGCGGAAAAAGCGGCGGATGCGTTTTTGTACACCGCCGCCGGGCAGCGCAACCGCAACTATACTGGGCCGTTCGTCCGGTTTGAAAACGTAAGCTTTGCCATGGAGGAGGTCTTGTTTGATCCGCAGACCTCCGGCGGGCTGCTGCTGGCGGTAGACCCGGCAGATGCAGAGGCTCTGGAACAGGAACTGCGCGCCGCAGGGCTGCCCGCAAGTATCGTTGGAGAGATCCTGCCCAAGCAGGAAATTGAGATCACTGTAACAGGCAAATGAGAGGAGTAATCAGCATGGCTGAATTTATCAAGGTAGATGCACTGGGCGATGCCTGCCCGCTGCCTGTTGTCAAGGCAAAAAAGGCGATTTCCGAGCTGCAGGGCGCGGGACAGGTAGAGGTTCTGGTGGACAACGAAATCGCTGTACAGAACCTGACCAAGATGGCACAGCAGAAGGACTATCAGTACAGCGCGGAAAAGCTGGAAGAGCGCAAATACCACGTGCTGTTCACGCTGGGCGAAGCAGCAGGCGCCCCGGCAGAGCAGGCTCCTGTCTGCGTACCGGATGCCCGCACCGATACGGTGGTGGCTATTTCCGCTGCCGTTATGGGCGATGGCAGCGAGGAGCTGGGCAAGACCCTGCTCAAGGCCTTTGTATTTGCACTGACCCAGCAGGACAAGCTGCCCAAGACCATTCTGTTCTATAACGGCGGCGCAGCACTGAGCTGTGAGGGCTCTGCCATGCTGGAAGATCTCAAGGCGCTGGAAGCACAGGGCGTGGAGATCCTGACCTGCGGTACCTGCCTGAACTTTTACGGCCTTACCGAGAAGCTGGCTGTGGGCAGCGTGACCAATATGTACACCATTGCCGAAAAGCTGACGCAGGCCGGAAACGTGGTAAAGCCGTGATCTATCTGGACAACGCGGCCACCACTCTGCATAAACCACCGCAGGTGGAACAGGCTATTCTGGAGGCACTGCATACAGCAGGCAACCCCGGGCGCGGCGCACACGAGCCCACCCTTCACGCCGCACGGATCGTGCTGGACACCCGTCTGGCGCTGGCGGAGCTTTTCCATGCGCCGGACCCCTCCTGCATTGTTTTTGCCGCCAATGCGACCATGGCGCTGAACACAGTACTGAACGGCGTGCTGCGCCCGGGCGACCATGTCATCACAACGGTATGCGAGCATAATTCTGTTCTGCGTCCGCTGTACCGGCTGCGGGCACAGGGAGTAGAGGTCTCCTTTACCGGGGTGGATGTTGCTGCGCGGCTGTGCTACGATCAGTGGGAAGCGCTGCTGCGTCCCACGACTCGGGCACTGGTGGTGACAGGGGCTTCCAACGTGACCGGCAATGGCACCGACCTTGCCCGCGCAGCGGACTTTGCCCACCGGCACGGTCTGCTGCTGATCGTGGATGCAGCCCAGACTGCCGGAGCACAGCCCATTGATGTGCAGCGGCTGGGTATAGATGCCCTCTGCTTTACCGGCCACAAGGCACTTCTGGGACCGCAGGGCACCGGCGGAGCTTATGTGCGCCCCGGGTTACAAATTGCGCCGCTCCTTGTGGGCGGCAGCGGCGTGCACAGTTTTGATGAAACGCACCCCTTGCGGATGCCCACCGCACTGGAGGCTGGCACACTGAACGTGCACGGCCTTGCAGGGCTGTGTGCCGGGGTGCGTTGGCTGTTGGAACAGGGCGTAGAAAGCCTTGCCGACCGGGAAAACGCCCTTGCCCGCCTGTTTTATGAGCAGGTGCGTACTGCGCCTGGTGTAACGGTGTATGGTGATATGACCATGCAGCCCCGTGCGCCTATTGTGGCACTGAACATCGCACAGGAGGATTCTGCCCGGGTGGCAGATATTTTGTGGGAAGACTACGGCATCTGCGTGCGTGCCGGAGCGCACTGTGCTCCGCTGATGCACAAGGCGCTTGGCACTGTGGAGCAGGGCGTAGTACGGTTCAGCTTTTCCCACTTCAATACCGAACAGGAGGTGCAGCAGGCAGCGCAGGCAGTTTGCGCACTTGCCCGGGAGATTTTATGCGAGTAAAACGAAGCTATATCGTGCTTTCCTTCCGCACCACCTTAGAGGCTATGGAGTGGGAAAAGCAATGCAATGCCCGGCAGGTGCCCGGGCGGCTGATCCCGCTGCCGCGTGAGATCTCGGCAGGGTGCGGACTTGCATGGCGTATGCTGCCGGAGGACTGGCAAAGCTGGCAGGCAGAACTGGATCAGACACAGTTTGATAAGGTAACACCTGTGGAGCAATAATTAAGGGAGAAAAACACCAATGAACAGACAAACGCTTGCAGACGTTCTGCAAAGTACAAACCAGACCGGCAGCTATACGCTGGCTACCGTGCTGGAAGGCGCAGAGGCAGGCAGTCAGCTGCTGCTGCGGGACGGAGACGCCCTGTGGCAGACCCAGAGCGCCGGGCTTTTGCAGCGTCAGCTTACCGTCCTGCAGGCCTGTACCGCTACGGGCTTTCTTACACTGGACGGGCAGCGGGTATTTGCTGAGCGCTTTGGTGCGGTTCCGCAGCTGGTGGTCTGCGGCGGCGGTCATGTTGCTGCTGCCCTTGTAAAGCAGGCAAAGCTTCTCGGCATGCCAGTGCTTGCCATAGATGACCGGGAGGAATTTGCCCAGCAGCTGCGCGCCGCCGGAGCGGATACCGTACTTTGCGCTCCCTTTGCGCAGGCGCTTCAGGATGTGCCCGGCGGGGCAGAGACCTATTTTGCGGTGCTGACCCGCTCCCACGTCTTTGATCTGGACTGCCTTACCCGGATTCTGCAAAAGCCTGCGGCCTATGTGGGCATGATGGGCAGCCGAGGCCGCGCCGCATTGGTGCGCCGTCAGCTGTTGGAGAACGGTCTGGACAGCCAGCGGATCGATGCACTCTGCGCACCCATCGGCCTTGCCATTGGTGCACAGACGGCTGCGGAGATCGCGCTTTCCATTCTGGCGCAGATCATACAGGTCAAAAATGCCCGCCCCCAGACCGAGGGCTATCCCGTCGCATTGCTGGATGCGATGGTGCAGGCAGAAAAAGCCCATACCCCGGCGGTATTGGCTACTATTATTGCGCGGCACGGCTCCACCCCGCGGGATGTTGGCGCAAAAATGCTCGTTCTGCCCGATGGCAGTATAGTGGGCAGTGTGGGCGGCGGCATTATGGAGCATTACACGGTACAGGCGGCTCAGAAGCTGTTAGCACAGGCTGTGCCCGCCCTGCAATGCCTGCAGCTTTCGGCTGACGGCAAAAACGAGGATGCAGCTGTTGCTGCCTGCGGCGGCTCCATGGAGGTGCTGTTGCAGACACTTTTCCCCGGGGAGGAAGCAAAGTGAAAAAGGACGCCCTAATTATCGTGCGCGGCGGCGGCGACCTTGCCACCGGTACCATCCACCGGTTGTGGAGCGCCGGGCTGCGAGTGCTGGTATTGGAAACGACACAGCCCGCAGCCATCCGCCGTCAGGTAGCTCTGTGTGAAGCAGTGTATGAAGGTGAAGCCACTGTTGAGGGTCTGCGCGCCGTCCGCATTGAAGCGTTGGAGCAGGCACAGTCCGTCTGGGCGCAGGGCGCTGTTCCGGTGCTCGTTGACCCGGAAGGAGCCTGTATTGCCCGGGCAAAGCCGGAGGTCGTAGTGGATGCCATTCTGGCCAAGCGCAACCTTGGCACCCGCCGGGATATGGCACCGCTGACCATTGCCCTCGGTCCCGGCTTTGTAGCCGGGCAGGACGTGGACGCCGTGGTAGAAACCAAGCGCGGCCACCGGCTTGGCCGGATCATCCGGGAGGGGAGTGCTATCCCTAATACCGGCATTCCCGGCGTCATTGGAGGGTATGGTGCAGAGCGGGTGATCCATGCACAGGCTGGCGGTGTTTTTATGAATGTGCGTAAAATTGGCGATTTGGTAGAGAAGAGTGAAGTTATTGCTACCATCCGCACCCCGGAGGGAACGGACATCCCAGTCACAGCACAGATTCCCGGCATCCTGCGGGGACTGCTGCGCAGCGGCTATCCGGTCACACCGGGCTTTAAGATCGCAGATATCGACCCCCGGCGGGAGGAACTTTCCAACTGCTTCCTGATCTCGGATAAATCCCGTTGCATCGCCGGTAGTGTATTGGAACTTGTCTGTGCGCAGGTGTGGCAGTAAAGCCTATATAACAAAAATACCCCCTGCCGTTTTGCAAAAAAGGCTGCAAATACGGCAGGGGGTTATGGTTTTATGTTAATTGCGGTAGCAGCGGTCCTGCCCCACAAGCCAGTTTTCGCACAGACGCTGGGCTTCCTCAAGACTGCGGCTCTCGCAGTCGAAGAAGGCACCGCGCATAGAGCGGTAGGAGTAGTGTACCTTAGGAACACCGTTGCCATCCTTGAAGCGCTCGTACCGTTCTTCACCGGGCATCAGAAAAAGCTGTTCCATGGTTCCTTCTCCTTTGTGTT
>ERZ1034969.1329-NODE-1329-length-10396-cov-38.919060_pt1 | contig 10396 bp, 6 predicted proteins | sample MGYA00520624_ERZ1034969 | MGnify/ENA primary metagenome ERZ1034969 (study PRJEB33766, sample SAMN09781776) | gut metagenome | biome: gut microbiome | host: Homo sapiens | place: Madagascar | study: EMG produced TPA metagenomics assembly of the PRJNA485056 data...
CAACGGCGCGACACCGGATATCCGCAGTCCTGCTTACCTGAATAAAACCCGGGGTATTGATTGTGAGCGGTGGGACGAAATCGCACGGAGGTGTCAATCAACCACACGCGTGTGTCGTCTCCGTATTTATCAGTGTCTCAGGACGGTTAATCCCGGGGGCAACATTTATGGAGGCCCAGTGCGCGCTGATGACCGTCACTTCTGACCTGCTCCCGATATGCCGGAATATAACGGTCAGAGAGGCATATTTCGATGCCCCTATTCTGGATCAGTTGGTTATGGATGCCATAGGCTATGTAAGCGCTTTGTGTCACCGGACGAAACGGCGCAGTACCAGAAGCACCCAGGATGTGGAACAGGTTTATTGGTTACCTGACAGCGAAGATAGACTCAAAGAGTAGTCCTGAACGTTCAGTGATTTTTCCTGCGTTCGTCGTGGTGTACGCAATCAGGAATCTCGTTATCTCATTGTGAAATGCAAGAAGTGCGACTGAAGGTGAATGCGCCCAAAATCCGTTCGAGAGTACAAAATCATTTTTATGAAAAACATGTATTGTACATCGAAAATCTTACTTATGGCGCTTGGCTACAATTGCATGCTTGGTAATATAGATTATAAAACACCAGACTAGCTGCCTAGTAAGTAATGTAATAGCAGAGGAAATATCACGATGGATCTTGTAGATAGTGTCGAAGCTGGTAAGCTGACGATCAGAGAATTGATTGATGCCCTGGTGAAAGATAAAAATTACACAGCTTCCAAGTGGGAGCAGCGATACCGGGAATTTACGACCTTGCTACAACAAACCTCAACTTTTGCTGAGCCTGAAACGGATGATTTAGTCAAGAGGCTCTGGTATGAACGTGATAACGGTATTGCCAGTATTCGTCAGGGCGTTCCATCATTAGCAGAATATCAGCAAAGCCTCCCATTGCTTAGAGAACTCACCGAACGTGTTCGTCAACAACCAAATGAAGCTACCTACCAATACGTAGGCAGTGCACTGCAGCAGGCCAAAGAGATCGGACAGCTTAAACGCATGTATTGGAGTTTAAGAAATCGTGTCTTTGCCGCGTTCTCGCCAGAAAACTACACCAGTACTGTGGATGAGAATGCTTTCAATAAAGCAGCAGAATTCCTAAATCAACGCTTCCATCTCGGTTTGGTACTGACTGGAAATTGGTTACAGAAAAACTATGAATTGAAACAAGCCATACACGCCCAATCTCCTGACACAGATCCCTATTACGTGAATATGGCTATCTGGCATATCTATGAATTGCTCCGTGAGCGCGATAATGAACAGAAGCAAGAGAAAGTAGCAAGCAGTGAGCCCATCGAGAACAAGACTATTCCACATTCACCAACTAACGTGATCTTCTTTGGCCCCCCAGGCACTGGCAAGACCTTCACGTTGCAGCAAAAAATGAAAGAGTATACTTCTCATGCAGTTCCTGCTGATCGTGAAGCTTGGCTGGATTCTCGTCTTGAATCGTTGAACTGGATGCAGGTTATAACGCTGGTGCTGCTCGATCTTGGGAAACCAGCCAAAGTTCGCCAAATTATTGAACATATGTGGTTTCGACGTAAGGCATTATTAAACGGTCGTAATGGCAATCTATCGAATACTGCCTGGGAGGCTTTGCAAGCCTATACAATTCCCGAATCGTTAACTGTTGATTATAAAAATCGGCGTGAGCCTGCCGTATTTGACAAAACAAATAACAGCGAATGGTTTCTAGTTGATTCACAGCTCGAGCAAGTGGAGGATTTGTTAGCGCTCCACGCCGAACTTAAACGTGGTCCAAAATCTGCCGAAGCCATCCAGCGTTTTGCGGTGGTTACGTTCCACCAATCTTACGGCTATGAAGAATTTATTGAAGGTATGCGTGCACGCTCTGACGAGAGTGGCAATATATCTTATCCCATTGAGCCGGGTATTTTTATGCGCCTTTGCCAACGTGCTAATGCCGATCCAGCACATCGCTACGCCATTTTCATTGATGAGATCAATCGCGGAAACATATCCAAGATCTTTGGCGAACTAATCTCACTCATTGAAGTAGACAAGCGTGCGGGTATGCCCAATGCAATGAGTCTGCAACTGTCTTATAGCGGTGATCACTTTAGCGTGCCCGCCAATGTCGACATCATCGGAGCCATGAATACAGCAGACCGTTCTTTAGCTCTGCTGGACACGGCTTTGCGCCGTCGCTTTGACTTTGTCGAAATGATGCCAGATCTTTCTTTACTGAGTGGAGCTAAGGTGAAAGGCATAGAGCTTGAGTCGTTGTTAGAAAAACTCAATAGCCGCATCGAAGCTCTTTACGATCGTGAGCATACACTAGGACATGCATTCTTTATGCCGGTAAAAAATGCTCTCGATACCGGTGATGAAGAAACTGCGTTTAAACAATTGAAGATCGCATTTCAGAAAAAGATCATTCCGCTTTTACAGGAATACTTTTTCGATGACTGGAACAAGATCCGGTTGGTGCTGGCAGACAATCAAAAGCAAGACGACAACCAGCAATTCGTGATTGAGAAAACTGACGATCTCGATACGCTTTTTGGTAACAACCATGGTTTACGACGCCATAATCAGCAATCAACAACTTACGAGCTCAAAGATTTCGATCAAGGGGTCTGGAATATGCCAAAGGCTTATCGTTCAATTTATCAGCCACAGCGGACCACTCCTGATGAGCAGGTCGTAAACCATGAGTGAAGTTATCTCAATTTTTGAATATGACCTGTTGGGGAGTGGAAAAGCGGCTTCAGTTGGCGCAAAGTTGGTGCCTCAACAGGTCTTTGATTATTTAGAAACACTTAGCCTAACAAGTGAGCAAGGAAGCCAGTTTCTTAAACTCACCTCTCGTTCAGGTTTCAAATTGCTGCAGGTGCAAAACTACGCGGGGATGCTTTCTACACCTCACGGTTTGCAGCTTGAGATACTGCCCAAGATTGGTAAAAACCTCACGCTTGCGAGTGCGCGAGAAACATTCATTACGATGCTAAGTCACCTGCCTGGGTTTCGACACATTCAAACCCAGCAGGCCACTATTCAGGCGCAACGCATGCCTTTACTCGAGATTTTTATCAGCCAATTTTTGCAAAGCGTCAGCCAATTGCTTAAACAAGGTTTACGCTCCGACTATGTGAGCGAGAAAGGTAATCTGGCTTTTATGAAGGGCAAACTGATGCTCTCTGCACAACTGCGACATAACGCGGTAAATCGCCATAAGTTTTGTGTCGATTATGATGAGTATATGCCTGATTGTGCTGCCAATCGGCTCTTACACTCCACACTGGATAAGTTACTTAGTCTGAAGCTGTCATCAGAGAATCAACGCTGGCTTTACGAACTGTGCTTTGCTTTTGACGGTATTCCACTTAGTAGGGATATAGAGAGCGATCTGAACAGCTTACGCATTGAGCGTGGTATGACTCATTACAGCGAGCCAATAGCTTGGGCGCAGTTGATCCTGAGAGGAATGAGCCCAAGTGCATTGCAAGGAAACACCAAAGCGATATCACTTTTGTTTCCTATGGAAGCGGTATTTGAATCCTTTGTGGCACAGACCCTACCCTACGAATTACCTTCTCACCTAAAAGTTTTTTCTCAAGCAGCAACGTATTCTTTGGTAAAGCATGGACTTAAAGATTGCTTTAAGCTTCGCCCAGACTTGCTGATTCAATCTCGGCAACCGATTCAAACCAAAATGGTGATGGATACAAAATGGAAGCAGGTGAATAGCAGCCAGCAAAAAAAATCACTTTATGGGCTAGCGCAATCCGACTTCTATCAAATGTTTGCCTACGGCCAAAAATACCTTGGCGGAACAGGCGAAATGTACCTGATTTACCCTGCGCATGATGACTTTAGCCAACCGATACCGCAGCACTTTGCTTTTTCAGAGACTTTAAAATTATGGGTTGTGCCATACCGGATAATGGCAAAACGTGGTGAGAGGATGATGTGGGCAAGTGATGTGTTAGCTACATAGTGACTAAGCCATTTGGAATGGGCCAGTCCAAAACATCGACGCTGTCTCAGGCAAAGTGGTTGTGTTGACAGGAATGGAGACAGTAGTCCCTCATTAACCCTGACTCGAAGCCACTGCCGCTAGCAAGACGCTCTTATCAAAAGTACAATCAAAACCCTAAAACAGCCCTTTTAGAATTACGTTTAACAGGATTTATAGTGAATAAACAACAGATTGCTGCAAAAATCTGGGAATCTGCCAACCAGATGCGGTCTAAAATTGAAGTTAATGAATACAAAGATTACATACTCGGTTTTATCTTCTACAAGTACCTAAGCGACCAGTTGGTGCGGTTTGTCACCAGACAAGGTGATGACACCCGAAGCTGGATCGTCGTTCATCGGACTGTGAAGACATACTTAAAGAGCTGATATGGGCGTTCAGTGATTTCGTCCGCGATCGTCGTGGTGTGCGCGATCCGGAAGCCCTTTATCTCATTGGAATACTTGCTATACCACACTTTCCTTGCAGTCATCATCGAAAAGCCACCTATTGGTAGTGTTACTGTGGTTTTGAGGTAAAAATAGTGACAGCAAAATCTGAGCAGCACAACAAGAGACGTAAAGAACGGAACTGTTAGGATAACTTGACTAACAATACTTCGGCACAAGAATTACAATCATTAGAAATCTACTTTTTGATAAATATCGTTGTGAGAAATAGATGAATAAAAAAGATCAGTTACAAAGACTAATTGATAAATACAAAAGCGATATTGATTATTATCGTTCTGCCAGATACAACGAAACTCAACTAAGAACGGATTTTTTAGATCAACTATTCCTTATTCTCGGTTGGGACATAACGAACGCAGCAGGAAAACCAACAAACGAACGCGAAGTGCTTGTAGAGGAAGGTTTAAAAGCCCGAGCAGGCGAAAATACTAAAAAGCCAGACTACACGTTTAGACTCTTCTCTGAGCGTAAATTTTTCCTTGAAGCCAAAAAGCCTAGTGTTGATATATCAACTACTATAGAACCAGCTCTACAAGTTAGACGATACGGATTCACAGCCAAATTAAAAATTTCTGTGTTGTCGAATTTTGAGTATACGGCAATTTATGATTGCTCTAATCAGGTTAAAGAAACTGATTCAGTAGCAAACTCTAGAATCAAGTTGTATCACTTCACTGAACTCGTAGATAAGTTTGATGAAATTAATAACCTTATCGGTCGAGAAAGTGTTTACACTGGTCATTTTGACAATGAATGGTCAGAAATTGAAAATAAGATACTGAGATTCAGTGTTGATGATCTATTCCTCAGGCAAATTAATGATTGGCGCTTACTTCTTGCTAATGAATTTTTGCAGATAAAAAACGAACTTCCAGAAGAAAAATTAAATGATCTTGTACAAAATTATATTAACAGTATTGTTTTCCTTAGAGTCTGTGAAGATAGAGACTTGGAAGAATACGAAACTCTTTATCACTTTGCACAAGATAAGGATTTTCAATCTTTAGCCAAAAAATTGAAATCCTCAGACAAGAAATATAATTCAGGATTATTCTCGCTAGAATATATTGATGAGTTATTAAGCAATGCTAACTCTTGCATTTGGAGCATCATAGAACAATTATACTTCCCACAAAGCACATACTCTTTCTCTGTTTTCTCTTCTGATATTTTAGGTAATATATATGAAATATTCCTGAGTGAGAAAGTTCGTGTTGATGAACTCGGAAACGTTAAGATTCAACCGAAAGAGGAACATATCGATAGAGACGTTGTCACTACACCAACTCACATTGTAAAAGAAATCATTAGAAATACTGTCGTAGAATATTGCAAAGGCAAGTCAGATATTGAGATATTGAATTCAAAATTTGCTGATATCGCTTGTGGCTCAGGTGCTTTTATTATTGAGGCATTCCAATTCATCCAGAATATTCTTATTGATTATTATATACAAAATGACAAATCTAAACTTCAGCAAATATCTGAACATACATACAAACTTAAATTTGAAGTAAAAAGAGAAATTCTATGTAAATGTATATATGGGATTGATAAAGACTATAACGCAACAAAAGCTTGTACCTTTGGTTTATTGCTAAAGCTTCTCGAAGGCGAAACTACAGAAACCATTGGTAAAGACACCCCTATTTTGCCTGCACTGGATACGAACATTCTATTCGGGAATAGCTTGATAGATAGTGGAGACAAAGTTAAACAAGAAGATATTTTTTCAATTAATCCATTTGATTTGACTAACTACCAATTTGATGTGATTGTTGGAAATCCTCCTTATATGGCGACTGAGCATATGAATCAGTTAACACCAAAGGAATTAGATATTTACAAGAGGAAATATAAATCTGCTTATAAGCAATTCGATAAATACTTTTTATTTATTGAGCGTTCAATACAAATTCTTAAAGATCACGGCTATTTAGGCTATATTCTTCCGTCTAGGTTCATAAAAGTAGATGCAGGTAAAAAACTACGCAAGTTTTTATCAGAAAATAAATATTTATCTAAACTTATTTCTTTTGGTTCTCATCAAGTATTCAAGAATAAAACGACTTACACTTGTTTGTTATTTTTAAATAAAGAAAATCACGATAACTTTTCTTTTTATGAAGTAAAAGACTTCAAGAAGTGGTTAACTCGTGAAGATAAATATTTATTATCAAGCACATATCAAACCAGTTCTCTTGATTCTGACACTTGGGTTCTAGAAAAGAAAACCAATGACATTTTGAAGCTAATGTTTTCAAAATCTGAACAGCTAGGCAACATTGTAGGAAAAGGTAATGTTGCAAATGGTATTCAGACAAGTGCAAATAAATACTACATTCATAAAGAAATCAAATCTGAAAATGGTTTTATTTATTTTGAATATGATGGAATTGAATACCACATTGAAAAAGAATTAACTCGCCCTTACTTCGAAACGAATCGTTCAGGTGATGATAGTTTCTATACTTATAAAGACGTTGAACCTAATTCATTTGTTGTTTACCCATACAAGAAAGTGGGTGAAAGAATCCAGTTCATTGAATACGATGAACTAAAACGTCAATATCCTAAGTTATTTGAGTTCCTGCAGGTTGTAAAAGTCCATTTGAATGATAATAAACGCTCTATTAAGCCTGACCCAACTGGACCTAATGAATGGTACAGATACGGACGTAGCCAAGCATTAGAAAACTGCGATGTTGATCAAAAGCTGATTGTTGGTATTCTATCTAATGGATATAAGTACAGCATTGATAACCATAGAACTTTTGTTTCTTCTGGAGGCACTGCGGGCTATAGCATTATCAACGTTCCTAATAACGTTAGATACTCTATCTATTATATCCAAGCAATCCTTACATCAAAGTACCTTGAGTGGTTTGCTTCAATATATGGTGATATTTTTAGAGGTAGATTTGTTGCTCGTGGGACAAAAGTTCAAACTAGAATGCCTATTCCTACTATTGATTTTGATGATCCAAAACAGAAAGAAATACATGATACGATCAGTTCAAAGCAACAGTATTTGAATAAACTGTATAGCCAAACTCAAAAATCAGCTGATAGAGATAAAATCATATTCGAAAGGCAATTTGAACAAGAAAAAATCCAAATGGATTATTTGATTAAAAATCTTTTTGACTTGGGGGATTTAGATTCCGAGATTCCAACAGTAGAAGATCTATACAAAAACCTATAAGGTTACCAGATAAAATCAATGCAGCTAAAAGCTGCATTGATTTTTTATGAGCCCCCTACTTTTTAAACCCTACTTACGTAGCCTTCTATCTCTAAGCTTCTTCCATATTTCTACAAGTTTTTCATTTTCTTCTTGAGTGAAACCAAGCTTGTCTAAGATTAGTGAACCTTGTTGTCGAATTACCCTCTCTATTTGACCATCTTTAATCAATAGGTTGAGTTCTTCAACGTTATGTTCTAATCCTTCAACGATAGGGATATATAGTTTTTCTATCTCGGATGGGACAAGTTCAAGAACGCCACCGCCGTAAAAGCGTCCTTCGAGTTCGGCTGTAATGACCGTTATAGGGTTCAAAAAACTACACACTAAGTTCTCAGTACTAGTAACTGTTGAAGAAACTCTATATGCAGTATCAGTGGTATATGCTCTAACTCTGTTATGAATTAAGCGTGGCGCATCGTGACAACGCTTTAACATTCCAATCTCTGTGCTATATACAGATGGGACCTTGAACCAAGGCTTACGTATACGGCACTTATAACGCTTGTGGTATTCCTCTACTTCACCTAACTTTATGTAATTTTTGACACTTTTAGAAAGATATTCAAACTCTTCATCTATATATAAAAAATTGGTTGGTAAACCCTTTTCCTGGTTTTCAACGTGCTGCTTCTCATCATAAATAATGCCGGGGCAATGTTGGCTTCTGCCAAACATAGGGTGAGCAAAACGTTCTAATTTATATAATTTAACTGTTTCATTATCAACAAGAAAATAATTGTTGGCCCCCGTCACAATACCTACATCAACTTTAGCTATATCTTTAAATTTACGAACATCTGGATGAGCAATTACCCGTTTAATTAGCTGAAGCTCGTCAATACTGAGTGTTGCTTTAGTCCATTTACCTTCAACTGTTTCACCATTTATTCCTGCCGTATCATTAAACAGAACGTTTGGATCTTCTTGAAGGAATTCAAAACCACTAACACTAACAATACCTACACCTTGCGATGCTTCATCTGGATATTGCTTTTTCTCTGCAAGGAGAATAACGGCCCCCTGTAATGTATCTTCAAACCAAATCTCTTTAGGGTCAATGATGACAATCTTAGAGCAAACATGACCTAAGTAGCTTCTCAATGATTGAGCGTGCATTACATGACTAATCTCCGATGGTATGACCATCCCTATTCTTCCACCTTGTTTGAGAAGGGCTAATGAAGAAAGTAAGAATGGAACCCAAGCATTAGTGTGCTTTGTAAATTTTAGATCTAAATGTTCGAAGACCAACTGAGCTTGTTCTTGGAAATTTCTTTCAAGGAACTGATAACGGATGAATGGAGGATTACCTAAAGCTCCATCAAATATCTGCTTATTTTTCTTAAGACATTCATTAGCCCAGACTAGAAAATCCCCCTCAGTAATCGTTGCATTAGAAAAATTGTTCAGTTTACAGCGTTCGAGAGCCTTAGATGCTTCAGTGTCGAACAATTCAAAGCAAAATAACTCAATGTTAGAGTTATAACCATTATTAGCAATAGCCTGAATAAACACACCATCACCACAACTCGGCTCAAGTATGGTTTTAGGATTCTTACTTAAGACCCATTTAGTTACATAATCAGCTAAATTTTGTGGGGTGTAATAGCCACCTCTAAGTTTTTGTGAGGTTTGATCTGCTTTAAATTTCATTGTCTACCTTCGAAAATCTCTCTATGAGCTCTGATTTTTTCTCGCATATATGTTCTTGAGCCTTATCAACAAACCAGTCTTTAAGAGTTTTTTGTTCCATTGCAAGAACTGAATAGAGAGCTTTTTTTAGTTCTGGCTCAACTTCTAGGACGATGCGTCCTGATTCACCTTTTGCCATATTAACACCCATGTACTATATGTTATGTTACATATAGTACATGGGTTTTCAGAGCAACTAAAGAAAAAACTGGCAGCCTTTCAGCATTCTTTTCAACCGTTTGAAAAGTCAGAAGAATTCCTAGCCAATATGGTAAGGGGAAGGCTCTGCAGAGCCAGAGAGCTTAGCAGTACAGCCGAACGGAATAAAAGTGTAAGGCTATACCGCTCTGAATATACTAAAGATACTGCCAAAATCGGGCCGCAGTAGCACTGCATTATCCAAGTTGCAGTTTTGCATAACTCAATATCCACCATCTTTAATCTTTCTCAATCTTCCTTCAAGCGCCAGCATATCAGGCCGGTACTGTGAACTCTGTGGCCAAAAAAAGTTCTAGTAAACTGTGCAGAGGTTCGTAGATTTCCGACCATAATCGAAAAGACGTGGCTGTTCATTTATGTATTCCGCTAATATATAGCAATAACAATGGATTATGTGGCGCGCGCTGTTCACCCTTGTGCCAGATTTTTATATTGGCAATTGCCTGCTGTAGCGATTTACTAAAAACCAATTATCCCTAGCAGAGAAATAATTGCGCTCATGTTCGCAAAATTTCTATTGGGAATAGAAGCGATTTTTCTGTTTGGGAATCATGTCGATTAGTTACATTCCCCCAAATGATGAATCAATTGAAATTCGGCCTAAAACCACACTTTAAGCTCCTGCTGAGATAGTCATTCGATGTCAGCTATTACGTCGAATGCTAAGTGTCTCTTTAGGGAGAACTGATCCTACCCACGTAATATGGACACAGGCCTAAGCGAGGTTCTTGTTTTC
>ERZ1034969.1330-NODE-1330-length-10392-cov-4.657831_pt1 | contig 10392 bp, 13 predicted proteins | sample MGYA00520624_ERZ1034969 | MGnify/ENA primary metagenome ERZ1034969 (study PRJEB33766, sample SAMN09781776) | gut metagenome | biome: gut microbiome | host: Homo sapiens | place: Madagascar | study: EMG produced TPA metagenomics assembly of the PRJNA485056 data...
CTTATATCCTGTCCCCGGCTGTGATACAATGACACTGAAATTCAATATTTATTATAGAATAAGGAGTGCATCCTATGAATCATTGGAAACGAAGTTTCACACTGACCTGCTTATGGGCCGTATTGACAGCCGGCAGTCTGGCAGCTGCCCAGGAACCACGGATGGCCGCAGCCGTACAGATGGCCATGGGCAACGCCTATGCCCGTGGCGACAAAACGAAAAATGCCCCGGAAATCATCCCCCAGGGCCAGCGCGTCTCGTACACGTATGAAGGCTTCACGGTATCTTTCATCCTTCCAGCGAACGGACAACCACAGCCAGCTGACTGACAGCCTGGCGGAATTCTTCCGGCGTCGTATAGGCATAGGACAGACGCAGAGACTGGGTGTGGCGGCTGGAATAGATATCGCCGGGATTGATGAGGACGCCAGCCGATACGGCTTTGCGGAAGAGCAGTTCCATGGGAAGTCTGCTGCGGAAGGTAAGCCAAATATAGAAACCGCCCTGCGGCACCTGCCAGTCTGCCATGTCCGCAAAGACTTCGGCCAAGGACTGACAGGCTGCCTGGCAGCGCCGCTGCAATTCACAGCGCAGCCCATCCAGATACTGTTCATAACGACCGCTGGTCAGGAACCGGGCCAATACCTGTTGAGACAGGGAGCTGGCGCCATAGTCGATCTGCATCTTGACATCGCCCAGGCGCTGTACGACTGGTTCCGGCGCAATCATCCAGCCGATGCGCAGCCCTGGCGCCAAAGATTTGGAAACACTTCCCAGATAGAGGACCCGGCCGCCAGGGTCCAGGCTTTTCAGAGATGGCGGCGGCGTTCCGTCAAAGGTCAGTTCTTCATACGCCCCATCTTCAATAATGGGCAGATCATAGCGGTTGCATAATTCCAGAAGCTGGATGCGGCGCCGACGGCTTAGGGTCCGGCCTGTCGGATTGTGGTTCGTCGGGATGGTATAGAGGACACTGTTCCCCCTATCCGAAGACTGGCGCAAGTGTTTTTCCAGGGCTTCCAGCGACAGGCCCTGGTCATCCATGGGCAGGCCGCAGAGGCGGAGATGGGCAGACTGAAAGACCTGGAGCGACTTGACATATGTCGGGTCCTCGACGTAAACTGTCGCCCCGCCGCGAAGAAGGCCAGCCGATATGAGCTGGAGCCCCTGTAGGGCGCCAGACGTAATCAAGATGGACGACGGCGCCACGATCAGCCCCCGCTTCCGGGCATAGTCTGCCAGGGCCTGACGCAGGGTGGGCATTCCTAACGGTTCGACATAGCCCAAAGACGTAATAGTGTCGGCCACGTCCCGCATCGTCTGGCGGAAGGCATCCTGCGGGAACAGCCTGGGGTCCAGTTCGCCCGTACCGAGACGGACCAGGCGGTCATCGAACTCCAGGGTATTGATGGCCTGGACGACTTCCTGATTGGCCCGAAAATAGCCAGCCGTCATGTAACGGTTCCAATCCGGCTGAACCGGCAGGCGCAGGGACCAGGCCGTACTGGCTACGACCGTCCCCTGGCTGCCCCGGCCCTGGAGTACGCCCGCTTCCAATAGCGGCTTCAGAGCCTGGTTCAGAGTACTCCGGTTCACCTGGAAATGCCGGGCCATCTCGCGCTGAGACGGCAGGCGCGTCCCGGCCGGCCATTCACCGCTTTCTATTTTTCCATACATCCATTCGAGGATCTGCCGGTATACCGGTACAGGCTGCGCCGGGTCTGGATGCCATTCGATTTGCACGGGAATATGCCGCTTCATCACATCGTCTCCTTTTGGTCGGTATAATTCACATCGCTTTGGCGGGTTGGAATCCTGCATAGCTCTGTTATACTGTCATTATACCACACGAACCAACTTGCTTTGGTTGGAAAATAAGGAGGCTTTTTTTTATGTTCTTTTTCCAGGGCCTGACCATGGGGCTGGCTTACGTCGCCCCCATTGGCATGCAGAATCTTTTCGTCATCCATTCGGCGTTATCCCATTCCCTGCGCCGCGCTATCGTGACGGCGTTCATCGTCATCTTCTTCGACATCAGCCTGTCGCTGAGCTGCTTTTACGGCATCGGCACTTTGCTGGATCACGTTACCTGGCTCCAGGCCGTCATTCTCGGTGTCGGGACCTTACTCGTCCTCTATATCGCTTACGGCATGATTCGCGACATCCCGGACCCGATTTCCCTCAAAGACCAGCCCGCGTCCTTGCGCCAGACCATGTCCAAAGCCTGTATCGTCACTTGGATGAACCCCCAGGCCATCTTAGATGGCACGATGCTCCTCGGCGCCTTCCGCGTCACCTTGCCGGCAGCGGAATCCACCCCCTTCCTGACCGGTGTTCTCCTGGCCTCATGCCTGTGGTTCCTCTCGCTCACGGGCTGCGTCGCCGCCTTCCGCCACGCCATTACGCCCCGCATCCTGCGCGCCATCAACGTTCTCTGCGGCACGGTCCTCATGCTGTACGGCCTCCATTTAGGCTATACCTTCGTGCAGTTCTTTCAAATCTGAGACGGATTCTCCATGATATGGAGGATTTCTGCATCGAATCGCTGTCTCATATGCTTATCCCCTTCAAAATAAATTATATTTTGAAGCACAAAGTTTGTAGTTCACATGGAAACCATTTATACTTCCCTGTAGGAAGTATCTTCCCTAAAAGTGCGTACTTTCTGTATCAGACATTCTATGCTATAGTGAAAGTGAAGTAAAAAGTAGACATCGAATATCGTCTCAAAGGACGGAAAAGGAGCGATTATCATGGCAAAAATCATAGCGTTGAATGGAAGTCCCCGACGGAACGGCACGACGGTGAAACTGTTGAACCGGGCTTTGGAAGGTGCCCGAAAAGCCGGGGCCGAAACGGAATTGATTCATTTATATACTTTAAAATTTACGGGCTGCCTGAGCTGCTTCTACTGTAAGCGTAAGGACGTCGAACACGGTCATTGTGCACTTCGCGATGATTTGACGCCGGTCTTGCAACGCATGAAAGAAGCCGACGCCATTGTCATCGGGACGCCTATATATATTTTCAATATCACGGCGAATACACAGGCACTGCTAGAACGCTTCCTCTTTTCCAATATGTTGTACAGCCAAAAAGATTTTGTCACCTTAGGGAAAAAAATGCGCGCTGGCATCATTTACAGCATGGGCATGTCACAACGAAGGTTCAATGACAGCCATTTCGGAGATAAGATGAATTTAATGGAACACAGCCTGGCTACGATTACTGGGAATCCCCTGCAAAAACTCTATTCTTACGATGGCATCCAATTCCAAGACTATTCAAAATACGAAGCCGACCGCCTGCCAGAAGCCGAACGGAGGGAATATTTAGCCCACCAGTTCCCGAAAGACCTGGAGCAGGCTGAAACGATGGGCTATCAACTCATCCATGGCTAAACAGAAACGAAAAATATTCACTAAAAACTACAAACTGCAAACTTAATACTCAAAAAGGCACTGTCTTCATGCGACAGTGCCTTTTTGTTACTGTACAGCCCGTTTCCGGCTCATCCACAGGCCGATGGCGATGACGCCGCCAGCTAATACGGCCTGAAGGGTCATGGGTGCCCAGGCACCGGCCATTTGCTGCATCAGGGTCCCCAAGATTTTATCGTGGCCGATCATGGAACCGGCTGTCCAGCCCAGCAACCCGGCGCCGGCATAGAGGATGACCGGGAAGCGGTCCATGAGCTTGCCGATGACCGTACTGCCGCCGACGATGATGGGGATGCTGATGAGGAAGCCGCAGGCGACGAGAAGGAAGCTGCCGTGCGAAGCCCCGGCGATGGCTAGGACGTTGTCGACGCCCATGGCTGCGTCGGCGATGATGATGGTCTTGATGGCTCCCATGAGGCTGTCCGAAGCCGTCACGTTCTCATCGTGTTCTTCCGGAATGAGCAATTTCACAGCAATGGGCAGCAGGATGAGGCCGCCTAAGGCCTGTAAAAAGGGAATCGTCAACAGCCAGACGGCGATGAGAGTCATGACCAGACGGATGACGACAGCACCGCCGGTCCCGATGAGGATGGCTTTACGGCGCAGATTGGCCGGCAGCTTATTGGCCGCCATGGCGATGACGACGGCATTATCGCCGCCGAGGAGGATATCCAGTAAAATGATAGAGCCTAAAGCCATGAAAAATTGCATCGATAAGATTTCCATAATATACCTCTTTCTCTGAAAAATAAAAGAGACTTCCGCATGGTATCAGCAAAACTGGTATCATGCGAAAGTCTCACCCATTGCGATAGCAACGCTGCCACCAGCCGGTCAATGACGGCACGATGTTGATGACAACTGACGAGAGGTTACTCCCCTTCGCGATTCGATTGTAGATTAAGTATACCAGGCCTGGACCCACCTTGTCAATATCGTTTCTTCCTGTTCCATGTTATAATAAAAGCAAAAAACCAGGAGGTATCATCATGAGTACACAACGAATCGGCTTCATCGGAACCGGCGTCATGGGCAGCGGCATGATCCGGAATCTACAGAAAGCCGGCTATCCCGTCAACATCAACACGCGGACGAAGGACAAGGCCGAAAAGCTCATCCAGGAAGGCGGCCGCTGGTTCGATTCGCAGGCAGAATTAGCCGCCCAATCGGACATCGTCATTACCATGGTCGGTTATCCCCAAGACGTGGAAGCCGTCTATTTCGGTGACCAAGGCATATTTCACGGCAAACAGGGCGGTTTCGTCATCGACATGACCACGTCCAGTCCCTCCCTGGCCAAGCGCATCTACGCCCAGGCCAAAAAACAGGGCATCGAAGCCTTGGATGCGCCCGTTTCCGGTGGCGACATCGGTGCTCGTCAAGGGACACTGGCCATCATGGCCGGCGGCGAAGAAGCGGCCTTTGAAGCCATGAAGCCTATTTTCTCGGCTATGGGCCAGACCCTGACCTATTTCGGCCCAGCCGGCAGCGGCCAGTATGCCAAGATGAGCAACCAAATCGCCATCGCCTCGAACATGATGGGCGTCTGCGAAGCCATGGCCTATGCGAAAAAAAGCGGCCTCGACCCGGAAAAAGTCATCGCCACCTTATCGGCCGGAGCTGCCGGCTCCTGGTCCCTGGCCAACCTGGCGCCACGTATGCTGAAAGGCGACACCAAGCCGGGCTTTTACATCAAGCATTTCCTCAAGGACATGCGCATCGCCATCGAATCGGCCGAAGAAATGGGACTGGACCTGCCAGGTCTCTGCTTAGCCAAAAAACTCTACGACCAGCTGGCCGCCCAGGGCATGGAAAACTGCGGGACCCAGGCCTTGTTCCAGTGGTATGACAGACAATAAGGAGTCCTGACCATGGACATCCATGCTATCCGCTGCTTTCAGCGGGTCTTTGAAAAAGAGAGCATACACCAGGCGGCCAAGGACCTGTGCCTGACGCCGCAGGGCGTGAGCCGGGTCATCACTGCCTTGGAAGGGGAAATGCAGACGCCTCTCTTTGGCCGCAGCCGCAAAGGCATGGAAGCGACGCCGGAGGGACGGTATTTTTACGAGCACACCCAGGAACTGACACGACAGCTCCTGGACCTGCAGCTGGGGATGCAGGCGTTGAAGCGGAAAAAAGCAGGCCTGCACATCGGCTTCTCCTGCGGCGTACTGAATATCCTGTCTATCCATGTCTTGAAAGATGTCATGGCCCGCCATCCGGACAAGTCCCTGGAATGGGTCGAGGATTTCAATGAAAAGATTGTCCAGCTCATTGCCGAAGACAGCTTGTCCTGCGGCTTCTGTATCGGCCCAATCCGGTCAGATGCCTTTTTCCAGCAGGAAATCTATCGCACTGGCATCGAAGCCGTCGTCTATGAGGGCCATCCTTTTTATGACCGGCCGTCCATCACTATTGAAGACCTGAAAGGGCAGCCCCTCGTCGGCCTGAACGAGCATTTCTCCTTATTCCATAGCATCGTCAGGCGCTGTGCCGATTTCGGCTTTACGCCGCAGTTCGTCGTCAAGACCATGGAGAGCCGCCTCATCTATCACTTCTGTCAGGAACGCGTCGGCATCGGCATTGACGTGAACATCCATGCCGCCCCTCCGCCGCTCCGTTACGTCCCCATCACGGAAGGGACGCCGTGGCGCATCTTCTTTGTCTGTAAAAAAGAAAAACGCGATGATTCCTTATTCCAGGAAATCATCGCGGCCCTGACCTCGCATCTGCAACTATAGCAACAAATCGTTGACACCTGCTGTCGTTCCTTTGATGGACGGCAGCTCTTTTTTTATGATACTGTAGAGGAGAAATACAGAGACACTATCACGCTGATTACAGGAGGTTCCTCATGACTCGAAAATTCCCGCACGTATCCAGTCCCATCACCATTGGCCGCACGACCTTCCGCAACCGTATCTTTTCGGCCCCCATGGGTGGCACGGACATTACCAACGACGGCTGTATCGGCCCGAAATCGACAGCCTTTTACGAATTGCGCGCCAAAGGCGGTGCCGCTGCCGTCACGGTTTCCGAATTGATGGTCCATCCCCAGACCGACGGCTCTCACGCTTACCATCTGGACGAATCGATTCTCAATTCCCTGGCCGCAGCTACCTACACGGCCGATGCCATCCGCCGCCACGGAGCCATCCCCTCGCTGGAATTATCCCATTCTGGCCAATTCGCCGGAACCTATATGACTGACAAAAGCCGTCAGCACGGGCTCTGCCAGTGGGGTCCCAGTGAAGGGATGCGCCCTGATGGCGTCCCGGTCAAAGCCCTGACCCAGGAACTGATCGACGATATCGTGAAAGCCTATGGTCACGCTGCGGGCCTGGCCAAACGTGCCGGTTTTGAAATGGTCATGATCCACGGCGGCCACGGCTGGCTCATCAACCAGTTCCTCTCGCCCTTGTTCAACCATCGCAGCGACCGATACGGCGGCTCCCTGGAAAACCGCGTCCGTTTCGCCATCGAAGTCCTGCAATCGGTCCGCGCCGCTGTCGGCCCCTTTTTCCCCATCGAATTCCGCATGAGCGGCGCCGAATTCACTGAAGGCGGCTACGACCTGGAAGAAGGCATCCAGATTGCCCAGGACATCGAAGCCTACGCCGATATCATCCATGTATCGGCCGGTACATATCAGAAAACCTTTGGCATCACTCACCCTTCGATGTTTGAAGCCCACGGGCGCAACGTCTATTTAGCCGCGGAAATCAAGAAGCACGTCAGCAAGCCCGTAGCGACTATCGGCGGCCTGACCGACCCGGCCATGATGGAAGACATCATCGCTTCAGGGAAAGCCGACATCGTCTACATGGCCCGGCAGCTGCTGGCCGATCCCGAAACGCCGCAGAAAATCATGGAAGGCCGGGACGCCGACATCGTCCACTGCCTGCGCTGTTTCACCTGTATGGCTGAACGGGCGGCGACTGCCACGCGCCGCTGCACCGTCAATCCCCTCATCGGCCGGGAACTGGACGGGACGGAAATCCAGCCGGCACCGGTCAAAAAGAAAGTCCTCGTCGCCGGCGCCGGCCCTGGTGGATTGTATGCAGCCTATACGGCAGCCCGCCGCGGTCATCACGTCATCCTATGTGAAAAAGAAAGCGAAGTCGGCGGCATTCTGAAAAGCGAACAGGCCATCCCTTTCAAACGGGAAATGTATGAATTGGGAAAAACTTATGAACGCCTGGCCCGCCAGGCCGGTGTCGAAATCCGCCTGAATACGGAAGTAACGCCGGCATACGCTGCCAAAGAAAAGCCGCAGGCCCTGATCATCGCCGCAGGGTCACGTCCCCTCGTCCCGCCGATCAAAGGCTTGGACGGCGACAACGTCATCATCGTGAACCAATACTATAAAGAAAAAGCCAAAGTCGGGAATCACGTCATCGTCTTCGGCGGCGGCCTGGCAGGCTGCGAATGTGCCATCCACCTCGGCCAGGAAGGCAAAGAAGTTGAACTCATCGAAATGCGCCCGGCCCTGGCACCGGATGCCAATGTCCGCCACCGCCCCCTGCTCCTGGCTCAAATCGAAAAGTACGTCCACGTCCATACGCAGTATAAGGGCCTCGAAGTCACGCCAGAAGGCGTCCTCTGCCAGGACCCGCAGGATCAGCGCGTCCTCGTCTCTGGCGATACGGTCATCTGTGCCTTAGGACAGCGGTCCCGTACCGACGTCGTAGAAGCCCTGCGGGACAGTGCGCCTTTCGTCCGCGTCATCGGCGATGCGGCCAAAGTATCTACCATCACCAACGCCGTCTATTGGGGGTACTGGGCTACCCTCGATATCTGAGCCGGGTCAGTCTTCATACCAGCCAAACAGGGTTTTCCCCGTTTCTAACTGCTGAATCCGGGCCATGTCGTCCGGTGTCAGGGTGACGTCGAAAATATCGAGATTCTCCACCATCCGCTCCCGATGGGACGATTTCGGGATGACGCCGATGCCCTGCTGAACCAGGTACTGCAAGGCAATCTGTGCGGCCGTCTTGCCGTATTTCTCGCCGACAGCCTGTAAAATGGGCTCCTGGAATATGGGCTTTTTCCCTTCTGTAAAAGGGCTCCATGCCTGCATTTGTGTCCCCTGTGCCACAAGTGCCTGCTGGAGCTCTTTTCGTCTGTAATAGATGTGGCACTCGACTTGGTTGACCATGGGGATAATATCACAACTTCCGATAAAATCAAGATATTCCCGGGCATTGAAATTAGAAATGCCAATGGCCCGGACCACGCCCTGGCGGTAAGCTTCGGTCAAGGCCCGATACATATCCAAAGCCTCGTTGTAAGGCTCATGGATGAGCAGCAAGTCGATATAGTCGGTCTGCAATCGGTCCAGCGATTCTTCGATGCCCTGCCAGGCCAGCTCATAACCGGCCCGGGTCTGGCACAGTTTCGTCGTAATGAAGACATCCTCCCGGCGAAGGCCGCTTTCGGCCACGGCCTGGCCGACGATGGCTTCGTTATCGTACATGTGGGCCGTATCGATGAGACGGTAGCCGACGGATAAGGCCTCCCGGATAGCCTGCTTCCCCGTTTCGCCTTTCAGCATCCACGTACCAAAACCAACAGCCGGCATAGTCAGACCATTATTCAAAATGATGTGCTTGTGCATGCTACTCCTCCATTCATCCTACAAATTCAAAAAAAAGGAACTGCGCATGATACGCACTTCATGCCACAGTCCCTGTCTTACTTATCCTAGTTCAAGCCGCTGAATGATAATTAACAACAGCAATTTCCGTCATAGAATTACGAACGGAATCAGCAATTTTATATAATTGCTGCATGACTTCTGTCGAGTAATATGTTTCTCCGCACTGAGTGCACACTTGAGACGGCACATTGCGAATAATCACAATACAGGAGTCAAGATCAATAGTAAAAGTGGTCAAAGCATCTTGTAAATCACCTTTGCAAAATGTGCAGTTCATCATCATGTATCCCTCCGTTTCGTAAATGTTTCATTCCATTTATTGAAATCTGGCTCGTATGCGGTGATGATAGTCAGGGTATCGTCATTCACAATGATACAAACAATATGCAGCTTTCTATTTTGAACCGTACACCCAAAAACAAGACAGCTAGGAAAAGGATAATCTGATGGATAATCTTCAATAATCCTTCCGTTGGACAAAGCCTGTAATACTTCATTAGGTGATATATGCCGACTGATTAATCGCTTGGCAACATGCTCTGTCCATTTTATTTTACCAGAGTCAACCGAATCTTTAATTATCGGTAATAATAGGCTATTAATTATACAATACCATGTTACCTGGCCAAAATCAACTTTTTCAAAATAATTGTTTGCTCTAAACTTATTATACACCAAGGAGCTCCTTCTCTTTTTATGTTTTCTTTAATGCATTAAAGTTTCCCCACAATTATTTTACACCATCCAATTTGGGAAATATCTTAAGGCAGCTATGTAATTATAAAGGGGGGTGAGATTATAGAAGGGCATCTTATGCCCAACCATGTACATATGTTAGTAAGCATTTCTCCGAAATTGAGCGTTTCTTCATTCATGGGATACTTAAAAGGAAAATCGGCACTAATGATGTTCGATAGGCACGCCAATCTCAAGTATAAGTTTGGGAACCGTCATTTTTGGGCGGAAGGGTATTACGTCAGCACCGTAGAGCTTAATGAAAAAACAATCCGAAAATATATCCAAGACCAAGAAAGAGCGGATATTATCCAGGATAAATTAAGTGTAAAAATATGAAGATCCGTTCAAACACTGATTTGTGTTGGGGCAATCCCTTTAGGGATACGTGACGAGTGAAATGCACAGTGGCTTGAACAAAGTGAAAGCCAGCGCCTTGAGACGCTGGCTTTCAGCAACAAAGGCTTATAGCCGTCAGCCGAGCCACCCGTTTTACGGGTGGCGGCGACTGGTTAGCAGTTGGCTTTAAATTTAAAGTTCTTCTCTGAAATTGTAATG
>ERZ1034969.1336-NODE-1336-length-10353-cov-14.391338_pt1 | contig 10353 bp, 10 predicted proteins | sample MGYA00520624_ERZ1034969 | MGnify/ENA primary metagenome ERZ1034969 (study PRJEB33766, sample SAMN09781776) | gut metagenome | biome: gut microbiome | host: Homo sapiens | place: Madagascar | study: EMG produced TPA metagenomics assembly of the PRJNA485056 data...
CCAAGCATACAGAAAATTTTCTTTTTTATCTGTATACTTCAAGGGCATTATAACCCGTAACCGAGGGCTGCATTTTACGGGCAAATCTTAAAAATCGACATTTTGACCGTAAAGGGGGGCTGCATTTTACGGGCAAATCTCAAAAATCGACATTTTGCCCGTAACGGGGGACTGGATTTTACGGGCAGATTCCAAGAATCGCCCATTTACCCGTAACGGGGGGCTGCATTTTACGGGCAAATCTCAAGAATCGCCGTTTTGCCCGTAACGGGTATCTGTATTTTACGGGCAAATCCCAGAAATCGACATTTTGCCCGTAACGGGGATCTGCATTTTACTGGCAAATTCCAAGAATCGCCCATTTGCCCGTAACGAGGGGCTGCATTTTACGGGCAAATCTCAAGAATCGCCCATTTGCCCGTAATCCACGGCAGCCTTTTAAGCTCATCACGACAATCCCCCAAATTCTCATCCGCAAACGCAAAAACAGAACTTTTGGAGCATTCAAACTTCTCCAAAAGTTCTGCGTTTTTGCTTGATCATCCCGCAATCAAACGGGTTATTTTTTCAAAAGCTTTTCTCTGATTTCATCCAGGTGCGGTGCTTCCAGAAGTTTCATCTTAGGGAAGCTTTTGAGCATACGGCGCTCATTGAAATTAAATGAGGCATCGAGTCGATGCAAAATCGTTTCGTGCCATTTTTCAATATGATTTTGAATGGCCGCACTCTTGCTTTCAAAACTGGCAAGCTTGAAGTATGGGCGTTCTTCAATGATGTGCTCAGCTTCATTTTTCAAACGCAAGCGCTCAATCTGAATCATTTGCTCAAGCACGAGGGCATGGGCTCTGAATTTTTGCATATTGAAAATAGTAATTGCCGCATCGCTGCCCATGACGACGATTACGAACAAATCAGCGAGCATGCCCGTCTTAGCCTCCAGAAAATCAACGAAGCGCATAACGTGCGGCTGAACGAAAGCAGTCAAGACAACCGTGCTGATGCCCCAAAACAATGAGATGAACGGGGCGATGCGTCCTTTGACGTTGCCGGGATGTTTAGAATAGTCCCAAAGCTTGAGATGAAAGATGTTTTCCAAAAAAGCACCGGCAAGATACTCGAACACGGTTGAAACAACAGTGCCGACCAAAAACAGCAGCACGAAATTGTCGGCAAATTTCTGCGTAAAAAGAAGCACCGAACTGACTGCAAAGCCGTATACCGGGCAATACGGCCCAAACAAAAAGCCGCGATAAACAAAATGACCTTCTTTACTTGAACAATATACCGTTTCCCAAAGCCAACCAACGAACGAATAGATAAAAAACAGCAAAATAAGATCATTTATCGTATACATGCCTACTCCTCTTTTGCGGATTCACGATTGGCAAGAATCCGGTTCAATGCATCGCTTGCAGCCAAAGCCACCGTTTTCTGGCCGTGGTCTTTGATGAACTCGGAAGCAGGAGAGATGCGCATGATCTTGAAATCGGACTCGTTTAGCAAACGTCCCTTTGCGATAAAATACACGATGACAGGCACTTCTGCTTCAAGATCATCGAAGAAATTGTCCACGCGCTTGATATTTTCAAACGGCAAGTTGATAATTCCGGTCTCAAGCATGATGCTGATGCGATCTTCACCATCTCCGATCACCAATTCCGTTTCGGCAAGCTCTTCTTTGCTGATCGCATCAACCATCTTGTCAATCAGCGGGAAAACCGCTTGATCGACGTTTTGGAGCACGTCTTCTTCCTTATCGGCCAGAATCGTTTCGTGCCGATAAGCCTGATTTTCAATTTTTTCAATAAAGTCCTTGACTTTAATCTGCATGACTTCACTTCCTAATAACATCAAAGATTAATATCCATATTAAATGTCAATTTGGAAAGCGTCAAGCCTTCAGTAATGAAATTGCCGATTTGACTCATCGTGCGTGCCTTCATGTCGGCAACCATTTCGTGATTTCTCTTCGTTAAAAATGCAGTGAGTTCAGCACCGGAGTAATTCCTGGCATCCTGAATCGTTTCTTCTACCAGGCGGTGCTGCTGTTCTCTTGCCTGAGTCAAATAATCGCGACATTCCTGGACAAATTTGCTATAGTGAGATTCCGTCAGCATTGATAACGTGCGATACATCCAGTATGCGCTGTTGATGTCATACTCAAGCGGCGTGTTGCTGTAGCTGTCGTCCGTATCCTCTGCATTTGTAAAGAACGGCACGTACGGTGTAAACGACGGGATGCCAAAGCAGATCCACATGAGTGCGGAAACTTCTTCCGGCACGTCGTTTCTGATCTGAAGAACGTGAGAATTTTGCGTTCTGTTGAGCGAGATCGGTCTGAACTTTAATTTATCCTCATCCGAACCGTGTCCCAGCGGATCATACTTCGTTTCGTTATAATGCGATGCAAGCACGTATTCCAAATCTTCAACCGAAAGCAGACGATTGGCCTTGCAGATAAACGGCAGGTCGCTTGACTGCGGATCCTGCAAAACGTCAGGCGTAAAGCATTTTTGACCATACCAAACACGCGGCGTGTTGTAATGGCGATCTTTTTCGTTGTCGGTGCCAAAAATTTTTCTGAAATTGAACGTTTCAGGATGCGGATTCAAGTGATGCTCTTCTACGAATTCCTGCAGACCTTCAGACCACATGTAGTTTTTCGGATCGTCAAAATCGATGAAATCCTGTGCCACTTGGTTTGCGGCTATCGCATAAGAGTCATCCGGAATTCTCGTTGCTGCCCAATGATGTCCGGTGACGATTTCCATGTACCAAACATCGTCTCTGTCAGAAAACAGGACTCCGTTTCCCTCAGGAGAACCGTACTTTTTAATCAAGCGACCAAGATATTCGACGCCTTCTTTTGCGGAGTTGATGTACGGAGCCACCATGTTTTGGAGCGAGTCTTCAGCCAAGCCGTCCTTGACCCACGGATCATATGCCAATGCGTGCTCGTTTCCGTAGACTGATTCAGTTGCAGACATCGCAACGTTTTTTTCGTTGATCGAGCTTTCGCCGAACACGCCGCACTTGTCCACATCGGCATTCGGCGTCATCGTCGTTTTATAACCGTTCTCAGGCAACGGGGCCTGAAAGCCGTTCTTGTTTGATTTCCAAATTTCTTTTTTGCCAGAATATGCCTGTTGCATTTCAAAGCGCTGCGGGGTAAGCGGCAAAAACGTATCGTCATTGCGCGCAATCATGGTCGAACCGTCAATTGTTGCCTTCTTGCCGACCAAGATCGTCGTGCATGCCTGTTCCATCATTTGAATCACCTCAATATTTTCTACATTTTACAGTTTACGCCATTTCTAAAAATTAGCAAATATTTTATAATTTTTCAATTATTTATTGCACTCTCCCTTCAAAATTATGTATGATTGATTTTAGAGATTATATGGAACAAAGGAAGCATTTAGCATGAATAACAAACAACTCCCAAAGCATGGCAAGAACTCAAACAGGAATTTCTTCGCATTTCTTGCACTGGTTCTTGTCATCGGGGCAGCTGGCATTGCCTATGTTCAGCACTTAGACGATGCAAACCGGCAGAAACTCGAATCCAAAGCTTCGTCAAAAAAGAAATCGACAAGTTCTTCTCATCAAAACTTGTTCGTCAAAAAGAAAAGCAGTTCGACTTCAAAAATCAAAAGCAGCTCCACAACTGAAAAATCAGTCATGCGTACTCCGATTGATTGGCAAAAATCATCCGAGACGGTCGATTATCCCGATTTAAACAAGGTCGAAAACCTATGGATCGAAGTCCGACTCAGCTCAAACCGAACGCTTTTAAAAGACGGCGACAAAACGATCTATACCATGTATTCATCGGGCGGAAAGTACCACGATGTTGACGGCAAGCAGGTCAGCTACACTCCGACGGGCACGTATTACATCGAAAACGAGCGCGGAGAAAGCTTCTTCAACAACAGCCTCAACGAAGGCGCCAGATACTACATTTCATGGCTCAACCATGGCGAGTATCTTTTCCACACCGTCCCGACGAACGCCCAAGGAGAGTATGACGTCAAAGAGTGCGAAAAGCTTGGCAAACAGCCCGCATCCCACGGCTGCATCAGGCTTTCCGTTCCCGATGCGATCTGGCTTTACAATAATCTGCCAGTCGGCACGAAAGTCGTCATCAACGACAAATAATCACAGAAGACTGGAAAAAGTCCCTGTTATCGCTTGAATTGAACGAAATACCGAACAATGGCGGTCGATTTGCGACTGCTTTTGTCCGGTATTTTTAATACAGTGCTGATCAGCTGATTCAGCCAAAATTTCATCCAGCTTTACGGACAAATGGCCATTTTTTTGCTAATTTGTCCGTAAGTAAAACGCATTTTACGGACAGACCGGCATTTTCCGGTGATTTGTCCGTAAATTTTTGCCCATTATGATGTTGATTTACGGACAAAAGCGGCTTTTTGGAGCATTTGTCCGTAAAAACGAGTCCGAAACGTCTGAATTTTTACGGACAAACCGGCATTTTTGCCCAATTTGTCCGTAATCGCCTTTTTTCGAGCAGGCCAATTACGGACAAAGTACCCATTTCCTTCGGTTTGTCCGTAAACGGCAGTGATTTTGCCAAATGCAGCGCGCTAAATCAGTGCGTCAAGCTCTCAGTCAAATTTACCGCCAGACTGTTTTTTGTCATTTCAGTCATGGCAAGCGATTGTCATGCATACGAAAAAAAACGGATCAGATTTGCATTTGAGACTTCATGACACAAAAGCAGCCAACCGCACTGCATTTTCATGCATAAAAAAACTCGCCCGAAAACGAGCGAGAATCACGTTCCTATGAACGATTGTTTCTTTCTTTCGTATCCTTTCGATAATACGGCAGACTGGCCATCACTCCCAAAAAGAGCACTACCGTGGCAATCGTCGTGTTTCTTGAAAAGCAATAGATCAAAAACGCCAACAGCACGCCGCCATAGCACAAAATATCGCCCTTGTCCCTGGCGCTGATCGAGCCTTTTCTTCGTTCTTCTCCTTGATAAGTCTGCGTATCTTCAGAAATCACGTTGCCTTCGATCAGTTCTGAACGGAGTCGTTTCGGATACTGCGAATTGATCAGCAAAACCGCAATCAAAGCTGCGGCGGCACCGACCAGTGATGATATTCCGCCATTGAACTTCAAGGCAACGGCAAAAAACATGCAGATTCCGGCCGCGGTCGCAAAGAATCCGTAAAAAATCGCCGCCATGGAAACGCCCCAGATATTCGTCGGAAGCATGCGCGGCTTCTTTTCATTGCCGATTTCGATGATTTTCTTCGGATTTTCCTGCGCCATTTTTTTGATGACGCCAAAAAGCATCCTGGCAAAGGCCAAAAGCAAAAGACCGCTTGGCAGACAAAGGCCAAGATAGGTTGCCGTAACGTCGACTTTTTCAGTCAGTCCCATCGTAAACAACAGTCCATCAATGATTGCAATGAATAAAACGACAACGATTCCGCCCGCATAAACCAGAATCGAGGCATCTTTTTCGAGAAATTTTTGCGCAATTGTATATTCAATAACCAAAATTGATAACGCAAACAATATAGCTAAAAATATCATTTCTAAAACCCTTTCTAGCGTTAATCACAATAGTATAGTAACATTTTTTTACAGCGCTATCAAATGCAGTGCTGCGCATCGTCTGCTCAATCAGTACACAAGCCATGATTACGGGCAAATCCTCGTTTTTTCAAATCTGCCCGTAAAATCCAGTCACCCGTTACGGGCAAAACGGTGATTCTTGAGATTTGCCCGTAAAAGCTAGTCACCCGTTACGGGCAAAACGGCGATTTTTGAGATTTGCCCGTAAAAGCCAGTCACCCGTTACGGGCAAAACGACGATTCTTGAGATTTGCCCGTAAAATGCAGATCCCCGTTACGGGCAAAACAACGATTTTTGAGATTTGCCCGTAAAATCCAGTCACCCGTTACGGGTAAAACGGCGATTTTTGAGATTTGCCCGTAAATCTTTGCTTATTCCCATCATAACGGGGAAATTGTCCCGCATACGCAAAAACCCGGATGAGATTTACAATTAATGCAAATCATCCGGGTTTTAGTTCGAGGCCTGGTTTTCTAACCTGCCTTGATTTAGTCTACTTTGAGATATTCCCATGCATCCCGCTTGTCATCTTGCGAATCAATCACGACGCGCGTTTTTGCCGGGATGTTTTCTTCGATCCACTGAGCATCCGGAACCGACAGGCGAATTGAACCATAGGCTTTGATGTTGTGCTTTTTAGTTACCTTTTGCCCGAGTTTTTCGGCTTCTGCTTTGATTACCTTGCCGTTTTCGTCAAAAGGAACCGATTCAAACCGATAGAGTCCGTCATCCTTGAATGCCGTCCAATATCTGGCACCATAACCGCGTGTTGGATCATAATACGAAACCCCGCGCCGCTTTTCAATTTTGAAATGTCCGATTGGCGTACGCTGATAGTCTTTGGTTTTTTCGTAATTTTTGCCAACGGATGCGTACATCGTATAGAGCGTGTACGGTCCTCTTCTGATGTAAACGCGCTGCTTGCGCAAGTTGACCTCGATCCAGATACGTTCTTCCTTCTTTTTGGCATGGGCATATTTGCTGATATCAGGATAACCGCCGCTTAAAGTCGGCTTGTCCCAGGATGCCGGTTTGATCAGGCGATTCTTTTGATCAGCCAAAAGGCGCTTTTGCTGTGCATCTTCTTCGGCTTGTTTTCGTGATTCGGACTGCATTTTGACGTCATTTACCTGTCTTGCGTTGTGGACATGAACCGTGCTGTATGCCGTCACCAGAACCAAAACGAGCGCAACGGCCCAGTAGATGATATTCTTCTTTTTCATTTTAAGGTTGCAACCCCTTTACAATTGCGTACAATTCAAATATACGTGTCGAATCAGCGAATGTCAAGAACACGGATGCACCGAACCCTTACTTGTTGAGGCGAATCTGCTCGACATCAAAGATTCTGTCTGTCCAGCCGTCGTAAAACGATGCTTCGTGCGTAACCAGCAAAACGTTGCCGGGATAACTGATCAGCGCATCCCGCAAGGCGTTTTTCGTTTCGTCATCGAGGTGATTCGTCGGTTCATCCAGAATCAGAAAGTTGCTTGGCTTCAATTCCATGATGCAAAGCTTGACCTTCGTCTGCTCGCCACCGCTCAAGAGATTCATCGGTTTCATCGTATTCGAGGCATTTATTCCGGCACGGGCAAGGCGCTGCCTGATCGTTTTCGGTTCAAGTTTCGGATAAATGTCCTGCAGCGTTTGGAGCGGTGTTTTCGTCGGATCGTCCCATTCGAGATTCTGATCGAAATAATTGACGATGCAGGCATCGACAAAGTGAACGGATCCGGAAAAACTCGGAATGATTCCTAAAATCGACTTGATCAGAGTGGATTTGCCGACACCGTTAAACCCCTTCAAAACAACTTTTTGACCGTGACTCATCGAAAACGTCACGGGAGAAAGCAACGGCGTCTCGTATCCAACCGAAAGTCCGCTGACGGTCAGAGTCGATGCGGACAAAAGCTCAATATACGGGAATTTGAAATGTGCCTGCAGATTGTCTGACGGCGGATCGATGCGTTCAAGCTTATCCAAACGTTTCTGGCGCGATTTGGCCATCGTCGACCGCGTTCCGGCCTTGTTCTTTCTGATATAGGCCTCGTCCTTTTCGATCTGGCGTCGCTGTTTCTCATAGGCTTTGAGCTGCACGGCCTTTTTTTCTTCTTTTTGCTTGATTGCTTTCCTGAAGCTGCCAGTGTATTTTGTGATCTTGCCAAATGCAACGTCGACGATCGTGTTGGTGATTCTCTCCAAAAAATCATAGTCGTGCGAAATGACCATGAAACATCCTTCAAAACCGTTCAGATAATCGATCAGCCACTCTATATGCTCCGTATCAAGGTAGTTCGTCGGTTCGTCCAACAGCAGGACATCCGGCTTTTCAAGCAGGAGTTTGGCCAAAATGATTTTTGAACGCTGTCCGCCGGAACATTCGCTTACTTGCCGATCGCTTCCCAACGCATCGATTCCAAGCCCGCTCATGACCTGATCGATTTTCGTCTGAATCCCGTAAAAGTCGTTTGCTTCAAGAATTTCCTGACAGCGTCCGGCCTTTTCAAGCAGAGAATCGTCCATTTTTTCGGCATATTCTTCATAATACTTCGTTTGTCTTTCCTGAACTTCAAACAGTTCTTTGAAAGCACTTTGCAAAAAAGCTCCGATCGTCAGGTCGTGTGCCGACTCGGCATACTGGTCGAGATAGCCGATTCTGACGCCCCTCTGCCATTTGATCCGGCCCTCGTCAGGCAGCCTTGAACCCGTCAGAATTTTGATCAAGGTGGATTTGCCGGCACCGTTTTGACCGATGATTCCCATGTGATCTTCCTTATTCAATCTGAACGAGGCATCCTTATAAAGCTGCTTGTCGTCAAACGACATCGACAGTCCCTCAACTTCTAAAATACTCATCTCTCTAGCGTCCTTCCCTTTTCGTCAGTTAAATTATATCATCAATGCTTGATTTTCTGAAAGCAAAGGCTTCATAATATAATGTAAGGGAGTGTATTTCATATGACTTTCATAGTTTCCGCAAAACAAATCGTGATCATGTTCCTCTTGATGCTGCTCGGCTTTCTAACCGGCAGACTTGGCATGATTCATAAAGAAACGGCTAAGGATCTGACCAATTTCCTGTTGTACATAATTTCGCCGTGCCTGATCGTCAACGCGTATCTCGTCGGCTTTTCCATGAAAAGACTGATTGAATTCTTTCAGGCAATCGTGGCAGTCACGCTGGTCTATAGCGTCAGCATCATCGTTTCTCACCTGATAATCAACAAAAAATTTTTCAAAGACCAGGAAACGCGCTCCGTGCTGCTTTATGGTTCGGCCTATTCAAATGCAGGGTTTATGGGCATCCCGCTCGTTTCTGCCATTCTTGGCGAAAGCGCGGTCTTTTTTTCAGTGCCTTACCTTGTCGTTTGCAACTTTTTCATGTGGACGCACGGCGTTGCTTTGTTTTCAATCGAACACAAGCGTTCCTTGCGTCTCAGATTCCTGGATGCTTTGAAAAATCCCAACGTCATTGCCGCATTTATCGGTTTTGTCATCTTCGTTTCAGGCATCAAACTGCCCGAACTCGTTTTGACGCCGATCAAGTCGCTCGTTTCGGTCAACACCCCGCTCAGCATGGTCGTCGTCGGAACAAATCTCGGCGCGATTTCTTTTTCAAGCAAAAAAAATCTCAAGACGGTCGTGTTCGGAACTTTTGCCAGAAACATCCTGATTCCGCTGATCTGCCTGTTTATTTTGCTCAGCGTGCCGATTTCCGGTCAGGCTGCCTGGGCGATTCTTATCATGGCTTCCTGTCCGGTTCCTGCCGTTGTTGTTTTGTTTTCATTGCTGAACAATTTTGATACGGAAGTTCCGACAAGCTACCTTTGTCTTTCAACGCTTTGCACGATTTTCACGCTGCCGTTGATTATTTTGGTCGCCCAAAGCCTTGGTTATGGCGGTTAAATTCAGAAAAACTTGCATTATTCGTCATTTTCGGCTACAATGGATAAATGCATGAATGATGAAAGGAGTGAAAAACATGTCACAAAACGTACACGTAGGCGTTGCTAACGATCGCCGCCCCGTAAACCAAAAGAATATCAAAAAGCGTCGTGCACAACACCAAGCTGTTTTGTCATTCTTGAAGGAACGCGAAGAAGCTGACAAGGCTGCAAAATAATTGAGCGAAGCGCGCATGCGTGGAGCTCGACCGTTTCAATCATGCTGACTCGAGAGCACTGCAACGGGAAAGTTCAATTATAATTGGATAAAGATAGCTCCACATGAGCCGCTTTCAAGTGCGCACATGTGGATTTATTTTGCTCAAAATTTCAGCCAACACTTAAAATTGCGTGTCATTTTTCACGAAATCAGTCGCTTGATTTGTCCCAACGAAGAGACTGGGAAAAAAGTCCCGTTTCTTAATCGAATTAAATGAAATGTCGAACGAAGGCAGTCTGTTTTTGATTGACTTTGCAAGACGTTTCTTTAATTTTCCACATATAAAAAACCATCTTTTTAAAACGATGCTGCTCAACCATTCAGCCAAGATTTCATTCAAAATTACGGACAAAGCGTCCATTTTTGATGATTTGTCCGTAAGCAAAACGCATTTTACGGACAAACCGGCATTTCCCAGTGATTTGTCCGTAAATTTTTGGCCATTATGATGATGATTTACGGACAAAAGCCGCTTTTTGGATCATTTGTCCGTAAAACCGAGGTCGAAACCTTCAAAATCTTACGGACAAACGGCCATTTTTGACCATTTTGTCCGTAATCGCCATTTTTCGAGC
>ERZ1034969.1343-NODE-1343-length-10302-cov-7.107934_pt1 | contig 10302 bp, 13 predicted proteins | sample MGYA00520624_ERZ1034969 | MGnify/ENA primary metagenome ERZ1034969 (study PRJEB33766, sample SAMN09781776) | gut metagenome | biome: gut microbiome | host: Homo sapiens | place: Madagascar | study: EMG produced TPA metagenomics assembly of the PRJNA485056 data...
ATAACAAAAAAATTTAAAGATGATACCTATGGGGTGTCCATTACAGAGCTAAATGATAAAAGAATTTGTTTTTTATTGTTGAATACAGCATGGAGCTGTCTTGGGGATAAAGATGAACGAAAGTTGAGATTTGGAAAGTTCCAGCTTGACACAATAAAGCAGGAGTATGAAAAAAATAAAGGAGACAAGGGGTACGATTTGGTTATTGCACTAGCACATCATCCTTTGAACTGGCTTACAGGAGAAGAGGAAACTATGGTGCAAGAAAATCTTTTGTCAAATTATGAACTTAATTGCAATATCTATATTAGTGGACATATTCACAACCGTGATGTTATTAATTGGCAAAGTACAAGACATTCGTTGACAACTTTGGTATCAGGTTTGGGATGGCCTGATGAAGAAGATAAAGATAAGCAGCATCCATATGCACATACATATTCTGGATACACGTTTAATTTAGACATTAATTCAATTGATGTGTATGTAAGAAGTACGAATGATAATAGTATTTTTGATCCGGATTTCAGAATTTATACAAAGAGAAAAGAAAGCCAAAGTAATAAAATCGTGATGCCGATTGATAGCAATAAAACACAGGCTTTTTTAAATCTAGGAACAGTAATAGGGAGATCATCAAAGTCATATTATATAACAGAAGAAGTGATAGAGTTGATTAGAATGTGTATGGGGATATTTAGTAAGTTTCAAAGAGAAACATACGCAACCTTAAATCTAATAAAACGAGATTTTTTGAAACAGCTAGATAAAGATGCTTCGTATTATAAAGTTGAAAAGTATTTTTTTGAAGGTCAAGAACGTTCTGATGAGCTTCTGAAGTTTATTGGAGAACAGGAAGAATCAGTAAATAGAAGCTATGTTTCATATTTGCAAAATATATGTTGCAAATTGGAAAATCTGTTAGAAGAGGGAATGAAGTCAAGGCAGATAAATAGTATTGAAAACGAAGCAAAGCAGTGTATTCCATGGGAAACCGTTAGAGTTCATTTTCGATATTATAATGTCTCTGATGATAGTTATGAACAATTGTGTCTTGCTGAGTCTAAAATATGGTCAGGATATAAAATGGAACCGCTGAAATGGGGACAATTATTAGAGGAAGCGTATAAGGCAAAGCATGCATTGGTGGCATCGATAAATAAGAAATATTGTGAGGAGAGTAATAAGAAAAATGCTGGACGTGTAAATACGGTGTATAAATGGTCTGATTTTTTAACATATATTCCTGATTTTAAAGAGAATAACTATAAAGAGTATAAAGGATATATGGGAGAACTGTCAAAGGAAAGACCATGGATTTCGTTTGGTATTACTGTCTATAATGAACAAAGTAGAAAAATCCTTTATATATTGGATTATTTGAATATTGGCCAAATAATAAGCGATTGTCTCAAAGAGTTCATTTATTATATTCCTGTGGACATGGAAAAATTTGTTGACACAAAAATGAAAGAAAGGTGGTAGTAAAAATGAGACACGAAGATGAATACGTAGAACTGTCAGGAGAATGTGTTAAGAAGAAACGAAATGATGAAACCATACTGGTTAATGTAAATCGCTTATATGAGATGATGTCATTAGCTATGCGAAGTATAGAGAATGAAAGCACTAGAAAAAAAATTGTTGAGGTACAATATACAGCAATATCGAAAGCGAGAAATCAGGATGAAATGTTTGTACCGATGTCAATAGAAGAAGTGATGACTAGTTTTGGCAGTAAAATAGAGGGAATGCCGAGAAATACATTTATAGAAATGAAAAAAGTAATGAGTGCTTGATATTGGGTGCATTGCGTGTGAGCCCCCGGTATTAAACTGTAAACGCAAAATGAACAAAATATGACTAAAAAGTCGAATACTGTCGAATTGATGTCTGCATTAGGCGAAATAAAGACCGTGTGAGCAATCACACGGTAGCTGCTCAAATCTTCACACACCTCTCCGTGGTGAGCAGCAGGCAACGGTTTTATGACTGGCTGAGATGTGAAGAAATACAAATGCGAGGTACGGTATATGAAAAATGTTTCAAGAGTAGGTGTTTATGAAATTGGCTCTATTTTTGAACACATAGACTTCGCATTTAGAGAACAACCGATTGAAGATTACGGAATTGATGCGATTATTGAAGAAAGAACATCAAAAGCACTGAGCGGCAAATTGATCGGTGTTCAAATAAAAAGTGGTTCTTCTGATTATTGAATGAATTTGGTTTTGAATATGGAGGAAGTAAATATATGCCGTATCAGTTTCTTGAGCATTCCATTGACTTTGGAGATGTGCATTCTTCCGAAGAAGAAATTAAAAGTACATGGGACGATTTTCGAGATGCACTGAAAAATAAAGAGTTTACATACGAAGAAGTGTCAAAAGCAACTGCTAGTGGATTTCTGAAAACTTTCGATGAACTTTTGACGCTTTGTACAGATCGTTTTGAGTGTTCGCTCAAGGATGTGAAAAAAGGTCGTATTTTAAACGAGGTACAATTCTAAAAGAAACGGAATCTGTTACCGCAGAACGCTTTTTACCAAAGGCAGAATTTATAAAGCAAAGCAATCGCTTTAGTCCGATAGGGGTTGAATGGCTATACTTAGCGGTGTCGCGTCGCGAGACACGTGCTGAGAAATGCACGATGAAGGAATGTAGAGCGTCTTCTGGAAATAGATTTGGAATTTGTACATTTGCAATCAAGCGCGAAATTGAGAATAAAAAGATAGTTGACTTAACATTTGCAGATGACCTGACATATGAGAGCATTAATTCCGGACTTGAACGTACTTATAAAGAAATTCGTGATGCACGAATGAAGAAAAGCCGAAGAAAAAAGAAGTTGGCTACTACTACGCAGGCGGAACAAAACAAGTTAAAAAGCGCAGTAGTTGACTGGACGGTAAAAACCTATTTGAAATTAATGTCTGAACAGATTTTTAAACCGTTAGAAGATACTGATGATAGAGAGCTTATGTATGCCCCGTTTCAATGTATCGCACAGTACTTTTTAGACAAGGGATATAGCGGAATTAAATATAAAAGTACTGTATGTGATAGTGCAAAAAACATTGTGTTGTTTGACAAGACTTATGCGGAGCCGGTTGGAGATATAAAGGATTTTATAATTTGAGCAAAATGAAGAACAACGAAGCGATAGAAAGAATATGTATCGATTGCGGGAGAAAATTTTTAATTTATCCTGATGCGCAGAATTTTTTTAAATCCCGTGGATTGGATCTTCCTAAACGATGCAGGGCTTGCAGAGAACAGAGGAAACAGGCGAAAAAAGCTGAAGAGGCAGCCAAGAAGTTCGAAGCAGAACTGGAAACATTTAAGTATACAGTAATAAAAATTTCAGATATTGAAGTCAGCTCGCCCGCAACAACGCTTTATGTGATGGGAAACGGTTTCGATTTGGCACATGGTGTTCCATCGTCTTACTCTAAGTTCCGGGATTGGCTCGGAAGGCGCAGTAATCTTAGAAAAACTTTGGAAACGTACATCAGAAATGATGCATTGTGGTGGAATTTAGAAGAAGCATTGGCTGATCTTGATTTGGATATGCCTTCAATGGCAATTCCGGAAATGCTGGATGCTTTTGGGGCATATGATCCTGACGCACAGATGGCGGATTACTATGCGGCAATCGATATGGCAATGCTACCAGTTGACACCATTACAAATGAACTTCCTAAAAAGTTCCGTAAGTGGGTTGAATCTCTGAGAGTGGATTCAAGTGTGAAACCATTACGCAATGTGGTAAAGCCAGGAGCAAAATATCTTAATTTTAATTACACAGAATTTGCAGAAACATTGTATGGTGCCAAAAATGTGTGCTACATACATGGGAGCAGAAAGAACCGTAAGGCAAAATTGATTCTTGGTCACTCCTATAAAAAGTATGTACCGGATGTCAGTGTCAAAATGCCGAGATTCAAAGACGGCTTCAAACGGACAATGGTGAATGTTGCTTTTGATGATGCTATGGTTCACGCTGGGTGGTATGATCAAGTGACAACCAAAAACAGCAGACAGATTATAAAAGACAACAAGAGTTTCTTTGACGCACTTTCCGATATTGATACTATTATCGTGATAGGGCACTCACTTTCAGAAGTTGATATGGAATATTTCGAGAAAATCCGTAGTGTAGCTCACAGTGATGCAAAGTGGATTTTTAGTTGTCATGACTCTGGTGGCTTGAAAGCAGTCGATGCATTTGCAAAGATGATGGGCATTAGCGCAGATAAGGTTACAGTATTTAGGCTGTAAAAGTGCAGAGAAGGGGGAGCAACTTATGGACCAAGAATTATTTAACCCGCAATCCTCGTCCGTGACCTCCTCCCGAATCCTGTACACACCGTCCACGTTTGCGCGGACATCGTTACTGCATCTGCAGGAGGTCGGATCGTTGCAGGCTATCCATCCGCATACCTCGACGAGAACAAATTTGACCTCATTCCTTTGTTTTGCTGTTCTGTCAGGCACAGGGAGCCTGACCTATGAAGGAACGACCTATGAGCTGTTAGCTGGGGACTGTGTGTTCATCGACTGCCGGAAAGCGTATAGTCATTCGACCGGGTATAACGCTGGTAGCAACAATACCAGTGTGAACATCGACAGCACACCTGCCTGCGTAAACAAGACTACCTGTGAGAAAGATACAGCTAATCCCCACACCAATCCCTCCACTTCTCTTTGGTCTCTTCAATGGTGTCACTTCTATGCACCGTTCCTTCCAGCTGTATATGAGAAATACAAGGAGCGCGGCGGTCGGCCAGTGTTTCATCCAGATGATCTAACACCCTTCACATTACTCCTAACAGACCTCTATAACGTAGCTTCCTCATCCGATTACATCCGGGATATGCGAATCAATGAGAAGTTGGGGACGCTGTTGACTCTCCTGATGGAACAGTCTTGGCATCCAGAGAGTATGACTGTGAGCCGAAAACGGCTGGAACTGGCAGCTGTGAAGGAGTATCTGGACGAGCATTATACGGAGAAAATCGCACTGGCTGATCTGTCTGAACACTTCTTTATCAACAAGTTCTATCTATCAAAAATTTTTAAAGAATCCTACGGAACTACGATCAACAGTTATCTCATCTCGAAAAGAATCACCAGAGCCAAGCAGTTGCTTCGCTTCACAGATATGACTGTGGATGAAATCGGTGCGGCAGTAGGAATGGCGGATGCAAACTACTTCAGCCGCATGTTCCGAAAAGTGGAAGGAATCAGCCCAAAGGAGTACAGAAAACAATGGTAGATAAACCGGTAATAATTGAGACTCAGCGCTTTGAAGACTTTCGGGGCTGGCTGTCGGTGTCAGCAGAGGGATTTCACGTAGTTCAAATCAACCAAGGGTTCAGCAAGAAAGCCGGAACGCTGCGTGGACTACACTTCCAAGAGGGAGAGCACTCGCAGGCAAAACTGATATCCTGCCTACATGGTTCGATTTTCAATGTTGCCGTGGATATCAGACCGGGAGATACTTTTGGATACGCCTATGGCGAGATTCTTTCCTTTGAAAATCAGAAACAGATGCTAATTCCCCGTGGATTTGCACATGGCTACCTGACACTGGAAGATGACACCCTGATGCAGTGGTGCGTGGATAATGATTTTTGCGGTGAAGCTGCCAAGACGGTTCGGTTTGATGACCCGGATATCAAATGGCAGACAGTGCCGTGGCCGAAAGCTGAGTATATTCTATCGGAAAAAGATAAACGTGCGATGCATTTCAGAGAATTGATGTAAATGAACGATGATAAATAAAAATCATCCATTCAGTTTAGGACGATCAGCCATGCGTTCACATGGCTGCGCTGCTCAGATGTGCTGCCTCTACGTGGCGGATGGCAGGCAACGGAGTGTGTCCTTAAAGCACCTTCCGGCTAAAGCATAACTACTATTTTGAAGCGGAGGGAGAAATAAAACATCTAGACTTAGAAAGGACGGTTTGAAAAGCTAAAAACCAATGAACGACTTCAGCCCGAAGCGCCCGATGTCGGAAAGTGCTGAAATTGCACCTACTGGCATCGTAAAAGCGAAGCGCGGCCGACCGAAGAAAAAGCCTGATTATGACCGGGAGAAAGAGATTGAGGCACTACAGCAGAAGGTGATTGATCTGTTCGGTGAGCCCTACGATGACAGAATCGAACGATCTGAAGACGCTCCGAGCATCCGAGATGTAGCAAGAGCTATGGATACCACGCTGTTAAGGGTGCGGAAGATGTTGGTTACAGCTGGGGTTTATAGTACAGAACTGAGCCGTAAGGTGCAGAGTCTGTATGAGGATGGATGTACGATTCAACAGATCATGAATGAAACTGGTCTGAAAAAATCTTCAGTCCATGGCTACTTACCGTAAGCTGCCGATTGTGAGCGACGGTAATGCACCGGTGCGCATTGACCCGGCAGAGATAAAGCTGCTCCTGATACTTGCAACACCGGAAGAAACCGTGCTGCGCAGACTGGACATTGCCGAAGACACCGTAGACTTGATGCTGTTGAAAGCAGAGGTGGTGGTGGATTTCAGTGCGTTCCATCCGTTGATTACGGTCGTGCGAACTGCAGATACAGAGAAAGTAGTAAGACTCTTGATAGACAGCGTGGTGGACAGGTTCTCTGCCGCCGCAGCCACAAGGCCGGTGTTGGTCGTGATGCCGTTTGCCAGACTCTGCATGAAGTCCGGTATCCGGCTTTCCATATCTGCCAAAGATCCTTCATCCGGTACAGAGAAGTGCAGGAAGGAATGGATACGGTCTGCCACTCACGATACGACACTTGCCGCATCCTGAATCCTCGACTGGATACCCGATACAATGATGCCGATCATGTCAGAACCCTACGAAAATGCCTGCCCAGCTAGCCCCTTGATAAGGGAGACTGCGCTGCTAACGCCGCTCGTGATGGAGGACATAATACCGGAGATCGTGGAAGAAATCCTGGATTTCATCGAGTTAAAAGCTGTGGTCGCCGCGCTCTTAATGCTGTTACTGAGGGACGATTCTGTAGATTTCATGGCATTTCAGCCGAAGGAAACCACCGATTTGATGCCATTTACCACGCCGGAGATCTTGCTGCTAATGGCAGTCCAGATGGACGAAACTGTGGTCCGGATTGCAGAAAGGACAGCCGCAAGGACCGTCTTGATTGCATTCCATGCCGTGCTCATCCGGATCTGGATACCATTTGGCAGCGGAGACAGGAAGGATACAACTGCATTCCACACTGTCATCACTGCTGTCTGGATCGCAGTCAGTAGGCAGCTCAAATATTCGCTGTTATTTTGCAGGTAAGTGGCTCAAGTATATATTAGCATTCACAGAAATTCCTGAGAGTGAACAAGAAAAGTATCTGGCCAAGTCACAGTAATTGCATTCTTGTTACAAAATGGGTTTAAAAGAGCCCTTTGGTAGTCATGCAAATAGATAATTTGAGTAACAAATATTAAAAAAATGCCATGCCCACGCATGGCTATGCTGTCCGAAAATGCTGCCTCTACGTGGCGGACGGCAGGCAACGGAGTATGTCTAAACACCTCTGGCTAAAGCATCATGTTCTTTGTAATAAATAGCACATTTATAACTAACTAACTAAAGAAATAAAGAAATAAGCTTGATAAAAGTTCTTCAAAAAAATAGATAGTCTTTAGGTATGAGGTAAATGATGAGCAATGATAAAAAAGAGATGAAATACAGCCCAGATGCAGAGTGTGAAAAGATGATGCAAAAACTCGAGCTTATTAAACAAGCAAAGCGTCTTTCAATCCAAAAACTTGCAGAAGAAGCTGAAATTGCACCGTCAACGCTAAATGAGCTCTTACATCGACGTACCAGGCCGCAGCTTTATACAATATATAAAATATGCAATGCACTGAATATCTCAATATATGAGTTGCTTGAAGATACACCTTTGACTGTGGACAGCGAGGAAAAGGAGTTCATGATAAAATATAGAAGCCTTCCTAAATGGAAGTTCCAAATGTTAGAAGAGTATTTAGAGATGCTTATCCAATACTCAAAGGGAGGTAAGCAGAATGATCCTTGGAAAACAGGAACAACAGAATAATCTCATGAAGAGTGGGACTTTTATGCAATAAAACGGAAAACCGAATGGCGGTTCGTCGAAACGATATAGATGGGAATCAAAAAGATGGTATAATAAAAGAAAAAACCGTGTTTTGACATACTGATGGAGTGTAATGCAGTACATTTTGAATTGGGATTGCCAAGACGAGCAAAGAAATATTGCTCTATCAAGTTAAGGAAGTTTGAAAACTACCTTAGTTGATAGAGCTTTTTTGTTTAGTAGGGTATATATGTTTTGGGAGGTCAAAAATGGCTAGACGGTTTACACATTATGACATAGTAATTTCTTGTCCATCAGATATGACCGAAGAACGAGCAACAGTTCAGAGAGCTGTAGATGATGTTAATGAACGGAATGCCAATTATCGGGGACTGCATTTTGATGTAAAATATTGGGATAAAGACGTTCTGTTTTGTTCAGGTGATCCGCAGATAATTATAAATAACACGCTTATTCAGAATGCTGATTTGATTGTGGCTTTATTCGGGAAAAAACTTGGAACACCTACTGAAAGAGCAAAGTCGGGTACAATTGAAGAAATTGAAATGATGATAAAAGAGGGAAAACAAGTATTTGTATGTTTTGATGAGCGTGACGTTGTTATTAATGGTACAACATCTGATGCGGAGATTGAGGATCTAATCAAAGTCCGTGATTTCAAGAAGAACTACAAAGGACTTTATATTGAATTTAAAAGTAGAGAAGATCTAATTGAAAGGCTGAAAAATCAATTACGACTTTATATAGAATCCTTGGGTACATATGATGATCCATGTGTCTGCAATCTGCCGGTAACTTTTCAAGAGCTGAAAGGAAATCGAAAGGGAATAGAGAGAGCTAAGAAGATTATATGTGTAATTAGGACTGGAAAAATATTTTTGGGAAAATACTATAATCATATTGAGAAGATGTTGGACAACGGTGGAGAATTCCACTATATTTCGTCTAAGGATTATAATGTTGGAGGTGATACGGCGGAATTTAGTAGCAATCAAACTTATGTTATAGAACGATTAAAAAGTCTTCAGAAAAGATATGGAAAGGCTGTGAAAATATATTATGTCCAGCATCCGGTGAATTGCTCGATGATATATATTGAAAATGGTGAACATGAAAAATGCATTAATGTCAAATTTAATTTTCAGACAAGGATGAAAGGAAATCACCCGATGTTTGATATCTATATTAACAATCCTTTGTTTCCAATATTTAGACAGGAAATTAATGGAATTTTGAACGCAGCTGAATTAGTTGAATTTGATAATTAAAGGAGAAATACAATGAAGGCGTTTCATGAATGTGAACTGAAGCTGAAAATTGATGATTCAGAGATGGAAAATAAGATTGTATCAAAGATAGAATATGAGGGCTATGTTAAAAGTGAACAAAGCATAGAAACGGATTATATTATGGAGACGGAAAGAAGGGATTTTGATAATCAATTATTTCGTGTGAGAAGCTATTTGAGCGAAGAAAAGGAAGATCTAATTTTCACAATAAAGATAAAAGGCGGTGCAGGAACTTTTCAAGATAATATGGAATATGAGATATGTGCTAGTCAGTGCGAGATGGGTGACGCAAAAACCATGAAAAACCTCATCAAGGAGTTGACCGGAATCTCCGTCTCTGAAAGAGTCTTTTTTGAAAGAAATGTCATAGAGGTCCTTGAGATATTAAGGAAGGCTGGATTTTATATCAAAAGAGTGATTCAAAAAAAACGCAACGAGTATGTTGGTGAAAAAGCTAAAATTATGTTTGACGTATTTCCAGAACCTGTTGGAACATATTTGGAAATTGAAGCGGGAAGTGAGGAGGCTTTAAAAAACGAAGTAAAGCGTATCGGCGTTGAAAATCTCTCACTGGAAAAAAGAAATTATGGACAAATAATTAGAGAAGCTACTAATGGGAAAAATCGGTTGACATTTGATTAATGTGTATAATAACAAGGTGAGCAAGATGAGAATCATTATAGACGGAACTGTCGGCGCAGGGAAAACAACGTTAATAATTGGTTCTTCGCAAAGAGATCCTAAAAAGGAAAGGTATCCTTCTCTTTCAGACGGTGGCTATCCAACGTTTACGGATATGATGGCGAGAGTTATCAGAATGATGAGAAATAATGGACTTAGCGGTCCAGAACAAGATTGGGACTCTTTTTTTGAAATAGCAGTTGATAGGTGCATGGATGATTATAATA
>ERZ1034969.1346-NODE-1346-length-10275-cov-7.111840_pt1 | contig 10275 bp, 12 predicted proteins | sample MGYA00520624_ERZ1034969 | MGnify/ENA primary metagenome ERZ1034969 (study PRJEB33766, sample SAMN09781776) | gut metagenome | biome: gut microbiome | host: Homo sapiens | place: Madagascar | study: EMG produced TPA metagenomics assembly of the PRJNA485056 data...
ATGCCAATAAGCGTACCGCGCTAAACAGTGCGCTGCTATTTCTACGCCGTAACGGTATACAGGTATATGATTCTCCCGTGCTGGTGGAACTTGCGGTGGGGGCCGCAACTGGTGAAATCCCCGTATCTTCAGTAGCGGAAAAACTACGTGAATTATTTGGTTCCAATATTTGAAAAGAAGCCCGCTCAACCAGGCGGGCTTCCTACTATCACTCAATGATTTTTTCTGCTGTCAGCCAGCTAATTCGGTGATGTTTTTAGGCGTCAGCATCAGCATCCTCCGCTACCTCTGCTTCCACATCAGCCACGGCTTCATCGGACGGTTCTTCTTTGGCCTGATCTGCAATCGCCGCACGGCATTTCGCCCTGGCTGTAGCGATTGCTTCAGCTCGCACATCATCAGGAATCGTTGACGTGATATACATATCCAGTTCTTCGGCGCGGAACACTGTTTGGTCCAGATATTCGCGTAGCATCCAGGTAAATTCGAAATCACACGCGATAATCTCTGCGCTACCTTCCGCACCATTAGGGAAGTGGATAAACGCTTGTTTGGCTAAACCAATAACACGACATGCGGTTGCCAAAACAGCGACAACCAGGTTTACATTTTCACACGCTACGGGCTGATTAACGCCGGAGATTACTCCATTTAACTGTCGGTTATATGGAAGGTAGTTTGAGATGCGTTCTACGCGCCATGTGCCAGTCAGGCTGCCATTTCTAAAGATGATTGGGGTAACGGACAGCCCAAGCTCGCGGATAAGTCGTTGCGCTATAGCATGATCATTAAACAGGTCCAATGCTACACATTCGAAAGACTGTGCAAGGGTAAACAGTTCTTCCAGAGAGTAGTCTTTTCCTCTGGCTGTAATATGACGACGAGCGCCGTTATCTGCATCGCTCCATATAGCTACGCCATGCTCTTCATTCAGTTCTTCATTAAAGCCGAGATACGTCATGATAGTGCGTTCAATCGTGTCAAACGGCAGTGACATGTCGGCGTTAACAGCCACCAGCAGGCCATTACGCAAGCGGTATTGAATTGCTTTAGTATTTTCCACGTTAAATCACTCCACCACAAACCAGTCACATGCCAGTAAGTCGCCTACAGAAGGAACCCACGGAACAACTACACCTTGTGCATTTTTTAAGGCGAAATAAGCACCATACGGAACGAGGTCGCCGGGGAAATATCCCTTAATGGCTTCCATTCGTGCCGGGTACTGTCCTTCAGGAACCAGCCAGCAGAATTGGTTTTCGCCGTTCCACCCGCGCCGGGCAACTTTCTTGCCATCCTTCAGCCACATCAGCGCGTCAGAAAAGTCGGCTGCTTCAAGGTCGATTTCTTCTTGTTTGGTAATGATGCCACCGGCAGCAATAGTTACGTCCCTGGCTGTAATGAATGTCACACCATTGTGATCAATGCTGAGCGATACCCCATTTTCGAAGAAGTCGTTAGTCCGACTAAAGCCTTCTTCAAATGTTTTTTCTGGTGAATAGGACAGACAACCATCTTGATCAACGAGCAGATACCCGCCAATCTCTGGTCTGTATTTTTGTAGAAACATTGCATCAACACGAACCGTTACGCCTTTTGGCTCAGTGACTGTGATATCACCCCAAAGAGTAAATGTGCCAATCAGATTGATCTTTTTGATTTTCGATGCGCGAATGATTCCGTGGTGTTTGTACTTAGGGAGCGTCTTTAAAAGCTCTTTCGTTGCTATGTTGTCCATAGTCTTTCCCCTGCTTAAAACTTTTCGTACTTATGCGGTTGGCGCTTGATTTCAAAGTGGTCTTACGATGTGCTACCAAAGCCACCAGCACCACGTTCCGTTTCGTTGAGTTCTTCAGCCTCGACTAGTGAGACTTGTTCAACACGCTCAAAAATGCCTTGCATGACAGCCATTCCAGGCTTGAGACAAACGCCTTCCCCGCCGGGATCAGTAATTAGTTTTGCCATGATTTCGCCGCGATAATCGGAGTCGATAATTCCTACGCAGTTAGCCAGGCGAGTATGTTTTTTGCAGCCCAATCCGGATCGCGGATAGAGTTTCAGACACCAGCCGGGCGGGATCTCCATAGCCAGTCCGGTATACACCCACCAGCTTGAGGAAATTGCACCATTGCTATCGACGCATGGTGTTATTTCAACAGCCTCAAAATCCATTGCTGCCGATCCTGCGGTGGCATAGAACGGCAGTTTTGCACCAGGATGCAGGCGCTTCACTTTTACGTTAATCATGCTTCTTTGCTCTTTTGGTGAAGGTGTAAATTCGACGTTTAATATGCGGGGCAGTCGGTACGGATACGTTTGTGGATTCGATAATGCCTTGCTCTTCAAGAGAGCGAACGGCACGCAGGAACTGAGACGCATCGCCGCCACCGGACAGCCAGAATTTACGGGCGTAAATGCTGCCGTTACGGATAATTTCAGCAACGACACGAGACTGGGTTTGTGTTTCACGATAGGCAAACAGTTGCCGGGCTTCTTCCGGCGTAATAGCCAGTTGATAGCCTTTCCCCTTATGGGCGCGAAGAAAACCAAACGACACCAGGTGTTTTAGTTCCCTGCGCGTAGTCTCATAACCGTATTCCTGTATCTGGAGATTGAGATCGGCGGGCTTTAGCCATGCTTCCGGCGACTCAGTAAGAAGCACCAGCAACTTACCGGATAGCTCAGGGGAGGAAGACGGGTAACAGTTAAGAGATGGGTAATAGTGTTTCATTTGCGCCCCCTTACTGGATAATGAGAGCGGGCATCAACCGGAGCAATGAATCCGGTTGTAGGGCGGGAAAATACGAGATCAATCTTCTCGGTCATGGCGCGATAGTTTTCCTGATAGTGGGCCAGGAGTTTTTCAGCAGCAATGACGGTTACTCGCCGGACGTAGCTTTCAGCTTCGCCCAGGTTTGACCATTTCTTTTCGAGGGTAAGTACAGGTACGGTCTCAAGCCCTGTCATGATTCCAAACACCACGACAGCCTCGCCGCGCTTAACGCCAGCAGCAAAGGTTACGGTGTAACCGTCAACCGTGAAACGCCTTGATTCCGTGATACGACTCTGCAAAGTACCCCCAGAAAAAACAGGCGTACTTTACAGTAAAATGCAGTGTTAAAAAAGGGTGTTAGAAATTTAATCTCATGAATCCATGAGGCGGCTATTGGCACCTGCTGTCACACCGCCACGACGAAGATAACGCATCAGTGTTTCGGGCTTCTTCCATGTACCTTCCTGCATAATTTCAACCAAAGACACCTGTTTTTCAGCCATATCTATGGCGGCACCAACACGCGCACTGTGGCCTGTCCACGTCCGGTAACGGCCTTTATTGGGGGTGGCATCACTCTTACCCAGCAGCGCCCAGGCGTCACTGAAAATCTTCTCCATCGCGGGCACGGTTAATGGCGTGGTGGTGATCCGCGCTTTGTTGCTCCGGTGTACTGGCGGGAAAAGTATCGCATCCGGGTGCTCACGTAGTCCGGACGCGTCCAGCCAGTCATTGAGAACCGCAGTTGTCCAGCGGGAGAGCACCTTATCAAGTCCGGCGGCGGTCGTGATGGTTTTGGTGTGGGATACGTGAAGCGTTACAGTGTCACCAGTCTGTTCCAGATCGCGAACACGCACGCGGGACATTTCAGCCATACGCAACAGGGTATTGTAGGCCAGGAACAGAAAAGCCCGGTTGCGCAGATCCACCAGCCTGTCAGAGCGGGAGAGCAGCACGTCGAGCAGTTTCAGGTCATCCCAGCGCAGGGGCACTGCCTGGCCTGTGCGTTCGCCTTTTTCGGTTGCAGCTTCGCGCCGGATGCGCCGCATCGCCAGGGATACGCTTTTGTCATCAGAGAGTTGCGGCAGTCCGCATTGTGACAACAGCATATTGAGCATGGCGTAATGCTTTTCAATGGTGGTTGAAGCCAGATCCGCATCATGCAGTTGAAGCAGGTATTCGCGGGCAGCTTCCGGGGAGATCGGAAACCACGCAAGACCACGAGCGTGGCACCATCGCGCCCAGGAGTGAAAGACCAGGCGCAGATCGCGCAGTGTATTAGGTGAGTAAGCACCCTGGTCATTAAGGAACTGCATGAAATTTTTGGCGGCTTCCTGGTACTCAGCACCAATATCACGAAGAAACATGCCAGGATTACCGGAGATAATAAGTTTACTCATGTAATCATTTCACCTCTATAAATTGGTGTCGCTACGCGAAAAAACAAAAAATGACAGGCTAGTTATCCGTGAGAATTTAAAATTTAAGCCCTTGATTCGAACCATGACTTTTTGAGTCTGTCAATACTGATCGTTTGATCATTATTATATACTAACTTTAAATAATGCCAATTATCTAAAGTTAGAAAGGGAGAAAATTTTTTTGAAAAAAAGGATCAAGTGATCAAAAAAGAAACCGTGCTATTAGTGGTAGTTAGACGCTTAAACCCAGGATTTTGAAGAAGGTTTTCTAAGAAGAACAATAAAAAATTCCATGTTGATCCTTTACTCATCGTGTTGTACCGCTTAAATTTGAGTACATAATTTTATGTTAGAAAACTAATTCGAGTAGGAAGGATGAATAAAAGAACAATCGAGAAAGAGTACAAACAGTTCCGGTCTGTTGCTGAACGTTGGAAGGAGCTGGTGGTATCAAACTCAGTGTTCCATGACACCAGTTATAACGGAGAGGAATTCCGTCATGTTGCTTTGACACATGATCCAGACGTCTTGAAAGAAGCCGAAGAATGCCTGGTCGCCTGGAAAGCATTTGTGGACGTATGCCGCAATGCTGGTGGGAAAAAGCTGAATATCGTTGAGACAGTATATCTTCCGATCCCATTCATCATTGAGGACACGAATCAAAGTACACACATTGTCGTATCTACAGCTTCGACTACCAGAACGTTCACTCGCGAGAGTTTGCTGAAAAAGTACGATAATGTCATTAAGAAAAGTAAAAAAAGCCCTATCTTTTCTCAGGTCGTAGATGCCCTTGAAAAAGAAAGACATTTCTTTGCAATGGAGCCGGAAGGCGAACTCTATCGCGCACGAAAAGATGACTATACCGATGTGGTGCTGACCTCTGATCTCACATCTGACAACACCCTGTCTCGCTTAAGAGTGGGTGCGCACGGGGCGCTGGTGTTCTCACGCAATAAAGAATTGAAGATCCCTGTGGTTAATAACGTAGATGAACGCCGTAGTATTACCGTTTATTCCGGTGTGAAGCCTATCCCTTGTGGCCCGCTGGGCGATTTTAGTCTGTATCGTGTGAACGACATCACCAGGAGTCAGCCAAGCTATGTGGCTAAGGCCTATATTCTGCGTAGCATTGAGTCCAGAAACCTGAGTTTTAACAACAAAAGCCAGGCGCTTCTGAACTCTACGCCGCCTGAGATCCTCCAGGTCATTGAAAGAAAGGTGAACGCGGCGAGAGAGGCGCTTATCCGCCTGGAAAAAATGGACATGGAGTTGATTGATGTCATGATGGCATCAGGCGATGACCTGACAGGTATCCGGCTGACCGATGCACGCAAGAAATACGGCAAAGAAATTGAGGAACGATACGGATACACGTTCAATCAAACAATGTCAGCAACAAAACTTCGTTAATCCACCAGCCCCGCAAAAGCGGGGCTTTAAATATCCAGTTCCGGCATTTCGACATCCGCCAGCACTTTATCGCGCAAGGCCAGCATTTCAGCCGTAGCCTCTTCATTTGCAGGGGTGTAATCCACCAGCCAGGCAAAACAGTAGGTATCCCAACGGTCTGGGGAAGGAATATTCAGTTTTTGCCGCATGACTTTCTTTTCTGTCATTTTAAGCGTGCCGTCTTCCTTCAACTCATAAGGAATACGTGATGCTTGCGTGGCAGTCTTCTCGCTGGAATCAAGCCGCATCCGACCGCTCATAATCGCATCCCTTGCAGAAAAGTTGGCGAAGGTACGCTGATTTGCATAACGTTTTTTGTCCTCTTTCGAGAACATTGGGGATCCCCACCGTATACGGACAGGGCTTGCACCACGGCGTACCAACTGATCAGCCGTTGCCGCGCCGATACCGTCTGAGTCAACAGCAATGGTGATATTGGGGTAACGTTCCTGAGTGCATTCGTTATAGATAAAGTCGGCAAACATCAGCGGATCCATTGTGCCCGGCATTTCCAGAATCTTAAACGGAACAACGCGGCGTTTTTCACGCTTCCCTGATACTTTCATGATATTCAGGACAGACTTATCGCGACCATTACCAACGTCAGCGGTAGCCACCCAGCCCCAGTCTTTTTCCAGCAACACCTTGCGCCGTGCGGCGCGATCACATTCGTCACGACCAAGCAAGTAACCGTTAATTTCTCGCGGGAATTGCCCCAGCACCTTAACCATGTACTCAAGGGAATCCCGCCCACCGTATTCAATCAGTTTTTCCTTGATAAATTTAGGCTCAACAAACGGCGACTCTTCCGAATTCAGAATGATCGATGTCCAGGTGCCATTCGGATTATGTTCGCTTTTCGCATTTTTATGGTGTGAATCATAAAAATAACCACTCGGACGCGTCGGCTGTGACATCATGAGCATACGGTTATCCTTCTCCGTCAATGCCCCGGTTAAGATGTTTATCGCTTTGTCAGAGATACCTGATGCTTCATCAAGTATCAGGAATAAGTGTTTGGCGTGCTCGCCCGCCAGTGATTCCTCGTTACCAGGCCTGTAGCCTTTACAAAGCACTTCCCAGATCCCCTTACGTGAGCGTTCGTAAAAAACCGTGTCAGTGAGGATAAAGTATTGTTTAAGCCAGCTATGCCGTCTGACAGCGTTCTGCCAAAAGATTTTGACGTACTTAAATACACCACTTTTGACCTGGCTAATTTTGTTTGCGACGATGACAACACGCGCATCGGGGAACAGAATCATATAGATCAGCAACAGCATGGCTGTCAGGGATGATTTACCCGTACCGTGGCCTGATGTGACCGTTGTTCTGCTGCCAATATCCTGAACGGAATTAATGATTTGCTCTTGCTGGTGGGATGGTATCAAGCCAAATAACTCAACAACCGCAAGAGCAAAGTTTAGTCTGTATTTAATCGACAATTGCCGCCAGCGTGGGTCGCTGGTTACGCACTTAATCTTCCCTCCCGCCATCGTCAGTCTTCCTCTGGCGGGGTAATAGCAATATCGTCGTAAATATCAGCCGTAGCGGATGGGTCAAGCTCCAGTCCTTCATCATCGGCTTCAAACTCACCAGCTTTTCTTTCACCGTTGGCGTCGTAATCCCCCAGGCCTAACTGGTCAACTACTCTGGCAACATCTTCACGGCGCTGTTTGAGCCACTCTGAAAGCTCTGCTTTTTGTTTGGCGTACTCTTCGGCTTCACGCTGGATCTGGTCATCATCAACATCACTGCTGTCAACTACTGGCGGTTCCAGAAGCGTGATAGCTTTCGCCGCACGCGCAGCCAGGATTGCAGGAACACTTACCCCTTGCCGCTCGATGTATTCCGCAACACCTATATCGTCCAGTTCTTCGCGCTCGCGCATACGTATAGCGGTTGCAATAACCCTGGCGGCGCGTGCATCAGCGCCAAGACGATAGTCAATCTCTTTGCTACGTTGCTCTGCCTGTAGGCGTGCAATGTCCAGTTTTTCTCTGGCCTCAGCCTCTTTAAATGCCTGCTGCCGCGCCCCCTGAATCAGTTTTTCCTGGCCTTGCTGGAGTTTTTGCTCTGTCTGATAAATGGCTGCGAGGCGGCTGATGAAGTCGTTCATGTAATAGGCGGCATCCTGCATGAGGCCGCAGAGACGCTGGGCCGGGTGTATCCCTTCCGGCTCGCCATCGCCTAAAATATCAATTTCTTTACGTAGCCGTGCCGCCTCCATGTCTACAATTGACTGGTATTCTATGGCGCGTTCCTGAGCCATCAGGATGGCCTTACGCAGATGTTCAGCCGCACCGTTCTGCATCATTTCACGGGCGACATTTTTCGACGGCAAGGTGGCACATTGTGCTGATTCGCCGTGGATCATTTGCGATGATCTCTGACTTGAAGATGCCTTTTTATCCTTTTCTGGGATCATTTTTGCTTTTTTATCGGCAAATGATCCCTTTGATAAATCCACTAACTCACTGTTATCAATGGGCTTATCAGCATGATCCGCGTTACGCTTGCGTGGCATCTCCCTGAATTGACTTGTCGCCGGCTTATTGTCAGTTTTTGTAAATTCTGATTCTTTTCCGCTCGCTCGTTGCTGTTTTTTTGTCCCACCAGCACGGGGTTGCTGGCGTGTTCTGGCGCGGTTCTTTGATGGTTTAACTTTGGCCTGCACCTCATTTTTTTTCATATTGAGATGCTTTCTGGCAGTGTTGAAACTAAGGCCATTTTGTTCACAGTATTCCTTTACCGTGATCCCTTTTTCCTCTTTCAGCGCCAGAAACCGGGCACGATGCTCTTCCCAATTAACCAGTGTCATACAGCAACACCACGGCGTTTAATGGCTTCATTCCACAATCTGTTAGCCATGTTCACCAGTTCACGGCGTTCCGTCTGATTCTTGCCAGTGATAAATCGGTTGGAATTCTTTACAAGCAGGCGGTCAAACTGCGGTGTACGTCCGCGTACCTTAAACTGATACCCGTCAAGGCCATGAAGCCAGTATTTGCGCGGGTATACGCGGTCATCGCGCTCACAAATAGCCCTGCTCGAACGAACAAAGTGACGGATGATATTGTTAACATTGACACGTGATACGTGAAGATGAGGATATTTATCTTTGGCGAGGGTGGTTATCTCAGTGACTGTAAGATAACAGTCTTTCCTGATCATGATATCCGCTATTTCAGCACTGCTGATTTTATCCATTAAATCCCCCCGGGCAGAGAATGACCAGGGGTATATTAATCAGTATGTTAATTGTTTATAGACTGTCTAAAGGCGAGTAGTGTTAGAAATTACAGGTTTTATTTCTAACATTACCATCTGCTTAAACGAACAATATGTCTTACTTTTGCGGACCACTTCCCTTTGGTTTTGTTGACTACCGCCTGCGCCAGCCTTAACTCGCTTTCATAATCAGCCTTACGCCCATCGTTTTCCGACAGCAAATAGCCTTCAACTTGTGGTACGGTCAGATAGTCCTGATCAACATTAAGTGGTCCTGTGGGTGCTCTGAACGGCGTTAGTTGCTTTGCGTTCCAGTTAAATCGAATACGTACGTCACGAACGGCAAGGGTTGCATACCCATGCACGGTACTTTCGTAACCTAGTTTTGTTTCGCCTGCATGACATGACGTGATTTTGCAGTCAAGCAACTTCCAGTCCATTTCCTTAGCTTGTGCAACTGTTAGCTTCTGCTCTTCGTACATCAAAATGCCTCCCAGTCAGTTGCCATAATGTCTACGCTGCTGGCAAACCAGTCAGAACGTGCTTGCAAAGCACCATCCATCATTACCAGACGTGGAAGCACGGAGACTTTGACGCCCTTTTGCACGTTGAATATTTCTTCCGGAAGAAAGCTAACCATCTTGTCCTTACTTTCAATGCAGCCGGGTTCAAGTGATATGTACTGTCCTTTAGGCCAGGATTTTCGGCGTGCGTCTAATCCGTTCATTAACCAGTGGATTGCGACAGAAAAAGGAATGTTTGCTTTGGCAATGGACAGTCCACCAGCGACAGCCTGTTTATGAAACTTGAGGAGTTTTACAGCGGCCTCGGCAAGCGCAACATAAGGTTCTGGATGGACTTCGGTAAGGCTGCATCCACGAACTGTTACTGTCACAGCATGGGAATCGCCTTCTGATGCCGTTTCGATGTTGACCCCTTTGTTTGACAGTGCGTGATACAAAGCGTCACCCATGCATGACCAGCGTTCATTGCGTCCAATGAACTCACTCAGGATGCGATCCTGCTCTGTATACGTTGCATTAGTCAAAACAGTCATAACCTCTCCTTTCCTTCAGACGTAACTATTCCCCGGATACCCGGTAGTGTGTGTCTTGTTTCGTATTAGTATGAGATACAGCCTTAGCGACTATATGATGGGTTGAGATAGGGTTGTGGCGGTGGTGCCTCCACCTGCCAGGACAGCCACCCCTGGCGACGACACTTACCAGAACGATTTTGTTTATACAAAAAAGTTGAAGAAAATGGCTTCGTCACGTGCGCATAGCCGCAATTACCACAACGGTAAGGATGTTCATTGCATCGACCGCCAAGGGCTGCTTTTCGATGATGACTCTACTTCGCAAGCGATAATGACGCGCTAATCAAACACCCTTACCTGTT
>ERZ1034969.1352-NODE-1352-length-10254-cov-8.652319_pt1 | contig 10254 bp, 8 predicted proteins | sample MGYA00520624_ERZ1034969 | MGnify/ENA primary metagenome ERZ1034969 (study PRJEB33766, sample SAMN09781776) | gut metagenome | biome: gut microbiome | host: Homo sapiens | place: Madagascar | study: EMG produced TPA metagenomics assembly of the PRJNA485056 data...
ACATCCAACTCATCTCCCACAGTAATCGTCGCACTCTCAACCTCAAGCACAGGAGCCTGATTCAACGGAGCAATCTTCGGGTTTACCGTCACAGTCGCCTGCTTCGTCACGCTCGCACCACCCTGATCAGTCAAAGTAAACGTCACAGTATACGAACCAACCGCATCCTTATCGAAACCACCCTTATCGATCACAACCGTATCCTTAAGGTCATCCCCATCTTCAGCATCAAACGCCTTCACAATAAGAGACTTCACATCCAACTCATCTCCCACAGTAATCGTCGCACTCTCAACCTCAAGCACAGGAGGAGTATTACGATAGGCAGCGTAAACGGTAATATCCTCGTTGACCTGCGTGTTTTCCGTGAAAATTGGACCGTCACCATTAGCTGTTAGGCTCCATCCAAGGAAAGTATGGCCAGCTTTAGTGGGATTGCTAGGCATAGACTCATCTGGCAAATTATCTGTGGCGATTGCTTTGCCTTTTTCTACCTGCACTGTTTTATAGAGAGTGTTTTCGTTCATAAACGTCACAACAGCATTCTTTACAGCAGGATCTTCTTGCACATTAAATGTTGCCGTAACTGTTTCAGCTTGAGCGGCACTGCAATGATCTCGCGGCTCATAGGTGAAGTTGACGGTGAAATCGATTTTCTTCCCTTTATGCATATCTGCAGGGTTAAAAATCAATTCAGCTGTCTTCCCGTCGAAATAGACCTCTCCTGGTTTTGGAGTTTTACTTTGCGTGACGCTCACACCCTGCGGAAGGCTAGCTTGATCCAAAGATCTTCCAATACCGTTAAATTCCGACAAAGGTTTAGACGCATTACCTGCATCATAGGTAAATTTTCCGTTAGTTCTGTCGAAACTTCCCGTCTTGATTGCTACCGCAGAAGAACTCACCTGGTTTGCCTTGACTGTTTTTTCTTCATATACATGGTCTCCTGTGACAGTTTGATTCGTCCCTAAAGCCAATTCTTTAGTATCAGGAACACCATCTCCGTCTGTATCGTAAGGACCATAAGCCGCAAAAAGATTATCCCAACCAATAGTGTTGGAAGAAGTATATCCTGCAACAATGGGCTGAAGAATCGGCTCAAATCCCTTTTTCAGCTTTCCTGTGATCACCCATTTATGCTTGACGTTATTTTCTTTTTCGTACGACCATAGAGATCTGGCAAACTTTCCTTCGTCTTTCCATTTAGTGACGGAGCATACCGTTTCTTTCCCTTTTAAGTTGTCAGTTGAATTGACGCCATTAGCCCAATCATTTTTAAATCCTTCTTCAGGATATAAATAAGATTTTCTTGTGCTTGTGGGGCTACCATCATGAAATTGCCTGATAGTCTGTTCACTCGCAACAGTTGCCCAATTGTATTTAACGCCGCCTATACCGAAACTGGTTTCTTCTCTCATTCGAGTGATTCGAATACTGTCGTCTTGCAAAGCTGCAGGCAAATATACAAAAAACCATGGACGCCCAGAAAATGCGGCAGGATTTCGGTTTTTGTTGAAATCAAGAGTGTACGTCACGTCATAAGTGCCATCAGCTTCGAGCGCAGATTCGGGAATAACATCTAAACGATCATAGGCATTAAAGACGGCATTTCCATTGTGGGAAAACCATCCATAGCCTTCCCCCCCCCCAGTACTCTTGAGCCGCAAAACCTACATTTGGCGTCACACAGAGCATAATAGCCGCTATCAACGGCACAAAAATCATTTTAGACTTTTTATATATTTTACGTTTACTCACTTCACTTGCTGGCACAGTTCCCCTCTTTCTATCGGTCAACATTTTTAACATTCTATAAAAATCATACGTTATGTGAAAACTTTATTAGTATACGCCCATCCTACGTGCATAGAACACATCGATTACTTTAGATAGTTCACTGCATTTTGTATGCTTAATCGCTGTATATTCTCTATAAAATCCCTCAGCAGCGTATTTCCACGCTTGTTTTCTTCTGAGCAGCTCTCTCTTTGCGCAAGAAAGCACCCCCTGCCAGTGAAAGCACAGAAGCGCCAAAGAAAAACACAAACATATTCGACTTTCCTGTTTGAGGAAGTTTTTCTATATTTCCTCGCAAGGCCTGCGGCTGCGGCGTCACTTCAGGTTCTGGCAAAGGAACAGTTAGATTAGGATTGGCCCTAGGTTTAGGCGTCGGTTTAGGCGTTGAAGCAGAGATATCCGAATCAGTGGGACGAGGATTACTAGGTTTAGGCGTCGAAGCAGACGTATCTGAATCGGAAGGCACAATTGGATCGTCTGAACTTTTCTCCGCAGGTGTAAATATCCACGTCCCCACTAAATTGATATTTTTACTCACGTTATCGATATGAGTGATAGGTTCGCCTTCCCCATTAATTTTCCACCCAGAAGAGGCATCAAAAACCCACGTGCCAGTTATTTTCATACCATCATCGTCTAGCTCGTCATAAGGGTGAAATTCCCTATCTGTTTCTTTTAGCCGCAGATCAGAATCGTTCAAAGTATAAGTTTCCCCTTTATACACGTGAATATCTTTTAGCGCATACCGCTTAGGAAGCCAATAGGGAAGCTCTTTACCTGGAGTTCCGCTCTGAAAAGCAAAAGAAACGCTATAAGGAGCTTCAGCAAAACTATTATCTTCGCTCTGATTAAACGCAACATTAAAAGGAATAGAAGTATCGCTAAAGGGCTTAAACGATCTGAGTGGCTGCCGTATATAGGCTATTTTTCCAGAAAACTTAGCCTGTATATTTTCTATAATCTCATATCTTTTTCCAGGCTCTGCGCTGGCATTAAAATACACTGGAATAAATGCAATATTTATTTCATCAGCTACCGCCTTAATTCTCTCTCTGACTTCGGAATAAGGATATGAAGATGGCTTCAGAAGCTGATTAGATCCCCGCCACCAATCATCCAGGCGAATAGTCGCCGTCATAATATCGTCTTTTTCGTAAGTCTCTTTCAGATAAAACCCTTTAGAAGACCCTACGAGTTTTGTGGGATACCTAGTCACTCCCCCAATTTTCGAGGGGTAGTGAAGGGAAGGATTCTCTGGCAATTCCTTCTTTGACGCTAACGACATTTCCTTAGGAAGCTTAAACGATACTTTCAATTCCACATTGAGATCTGCAATATGCACCCGCTCAAGATCATTGATCTTACTCTTTAGCCAACGTTCAATACCGTCTAAAGAATCTTTAAATGGTTGAGTGCTGACAGTAGTATTCATCTGCACGCCATTTTTACTCAAAAGAGGAGAATCAAACTCTTCATAGACGATATTTTTTGCAGTATTGGAAAAAGTAAACGGTGTATTAGTCTGAATATCTTTGCCTGTTTTCGCTAAAGCATCGCCATAAACGAGCTTATCGTAGCCTTCTTTCGTATTATCGAATTGCCGCTCAATAATAGGAGAGCCTCCAAACAACGGAAGATTAACTTCATCAGTTACATATTCTTCCGGAGTAAGAGATGCGAGTCTTTCAATACGTAAATGGCCATTGCCGCTGACGTAATGGTTCACAAGCTTATCTGCATCGTTTTTAGTAAACGTATAACGAGACGTCAAAAGAAGCTTTTCATCTCCACTAGATTCATATAATTTTTCCCACATATCATTCTTTAAATCCAAAGAAAGAACAATTTTATTCTTTTGATTATCTGCGATTTTTACATCAGCAGCGGCAACGAGGCTCGAATTATTCTCGAGCGTACTATCACTTTTCCATTCAAGAGGTTCTGGCAGCGAAAGAAAATACGTGAAGCGGATATCCCCGTACTCCTGTGTCGGCTTTTTCACAGCTTTTAGCATCTCGTTTAGCGAAATATTCAGTGTAACGATCCCAGAATAGTTTTTCACATCGGCACTAGTAATATCTGCCACGCTATTGCCAAAATCATCAGTAGCACTCACTTCTACTGATGCATATTTTCCTACAGCCAACTCAGAGCTATCACTCCCCCCCCCCATCTAAAGAAGACGATACAGAAGATTCTCCTTCAGTGGCAAAAACTACCTGACTCATATTAGCCGCAACAGAAAAAACTAAAGCTAAAGCAATTAACGCATATACATATAGAGTGAGTGATTTTTTCATAATTTCTAATATTTACTTCTAAGACCAAACTTTTAATACCAGTAGCACCAACATGCCCTTCAATATAATAACTATGGCTCCTTATATTCAGTATCGATTCATAGCACTTTAAGTGATAACTCACAAATAGTAAATATTTAGCTCATACATATTGCTCACAGCATGTTGCGCAGCACGAGCATTTTTTACACATCAATCAAAAAATGCTCCAAACGTAACCGAACGGAGCATTTTCTTTTATAAATTTCTCTTCGTGGACCCTACCGGACTCGAACCGATGACCCTCTCGGTGTAAACGAGATGCTCTACCAGCTGAGCTAAGAGTCCGCTGAATAGTTTAACTCACGTTTGCAATTTTGCACAACTTTAATTGCAACTAGATTGCACCTAACAGAAATTACGCCCACTCATAGCCGCATTTTTGAGATAAAACACCCTGAAAGGAATATATCTTGGCTTAGTGATTTCTCGTCGTCAGCTTTACAGCCGTCCACTCATGGGAGACCACAAGAGTCGTCGTCGCGCTCTGCCCCGCCGTCTCCGCAGCTTCGGAAACATCTGCCGCACTCACATGGTACGAGGAGCTGACCGACGGCACAAGAAGCCAAATCGCACCGATACCTTCATCAAGACTCGCAGCGCAATCAACCAGATAGTCCGCTAGATCGTCAACGTCACCATCATCACTGCGCCACCATGCAATCACACAGTCTGCTACACCGCGATAATCTTCATCTTCGAGCGCAGCGCCCGTAATCTCTTCGATCGCTGCACGAAACGCACGATCAACGTCATCGTCATATCCAAACTCTTGGACGATCTCGCCAGATGCCAACCCTAACTGCACAGCGACACTGTTGCTAGACACCAGATAACCTTTCTTTTCCGCTCTCGGCCCATGCCGTGAAATTGCGTTGCCTTAAATGTAGCGCATAAATAGCTTCTATTGCGACGAAAAGTGAAAAATGGACGAAACTTTCCCACTACCGCACATAGTGTAAGTTATACTGCTTATGCTATTTATGCTGCTTATATTTCCTTACATAAACAATGAAATATCGCCAGCACCTTCTCTAGCAATTTCAGGAAATCCATCAGAAAAATCAACCACAGTCGTAGGGCCATTTTCGCCCACAGGACCTTCAACGATCAGGTCAAGAGCGTTACCAAGACGATCAGCTACAACCCACCCTTCGGAAAGCGGGTCTGATTCTTGCGGCATAATCAAACTTGAACTGAGAAGCGGCTCCCCCAGAGTTTCTACAATTGCTTGGCAAATTTTATGGTCAGGCAAACGTACACCGATAGTATTTTTCTTTGCATTGAGAGTCATGCGCGGCACTTCTTTCGTGCCTCGCAAAATAAACGTATACGCTCCTGGAGTGGCAGTTTTAAGGAGACGAAACTCCGAATTATCAAGAATGACAAGCTGCCCAAGCTGCGCAAAATCGTGGCAGAGCAAAGTGAAATGATGCTTATCTCCAACTTGGCGAATGAGACGGATACGATCGAGACCATGCTTATTCGCCATTGTACAGACAAGCGCATAGCCCGAATCTGTAGGGATTGCAGCCACTTCGCCGTTTCTTAAATGATCTACAACCTTATCCACTAGACGCTGCTGCGGATTTTCTGGATGAATTTCCACATAGTATGCCATCACAGCCCCTCTTCTTCCTATCGGCTTCCTAGCTAGCCTACGCGGTGCAAAAGCCGCACGGGAGCGCCTGCGCCTGCATATCTAAATACTTCTAACTCATCGTCCCAAGCTTGCCCGAGAGCTAGATCCATGAGACGACGCAACTCAGCAGGGTTGCCATGAGACTGCTCAAGAGCTGCACGAATACGGTTTTCTGGCACAACCACATTTCCGAGGCGGTCGGTTTGAGCGTAAAAAATCCCGAGCCCTGGAGTGCAACTCCAGCGCCCTCCTTCACTAACTGGTGTAGATTCTTCAGTAATTTCAAAGCGCAAATGCTCCCACCCGCCAAGGTTTGAAGCGAGCGCTGCTCCAGTGCCGACGTCACCCGTCCACGTGGCTTCGCCTCGATTCATCGATGGCACAGCAGGCTGGCGGGACCAGTGAAAATGCAAAGGATATCCGAGCACACTTGAAGCCGCCCATTCAACGTGTGGTTGAACAGCCGGAGTGACCGAATGTATAAATATCACGCCGCGGGTGGCGTATTCGTTGCTCACCGTGACCTCCTGAGATTGGGTGACATTCCCCAATACACCCAAGATTCTTGAGATCAGGGCTATCTTTACAATACGCTACATCGAGCGAATTACCAACCTTTTGCCCGAATATCTTTCAAAGCCTTTTTGCGTTGCGAGCGAGCTAAACGATCAATATAGATGTGCCCATTGAGGTGATCCACTTCGTGCTGGATAAGACGCCCCCAAATTTCTTCACCTTCGAGTGTGATTTTATTGCCGTCTAAATCAATACCTTCGCACTTGGCGTACCATGCACGCTCACAGGGATACCATAGCTCAGGGACCGAAAGGCAACCTTCATCACCATCTTGGTATTCGTCGGTAGAAAGATCAACGATCACGGGGTTGAGGATATAGCCGTGCTTGCCGTCAATATTATAGGAAAAAGCACGCCAATCTTGCCCGATCTGGTTTGCTGCAAGCCCTGCACGCCCAGGAGCATCGACGTTTTCCATCAGATCATCCACAAGCTGATGAATCGCAGGTGTAATCTCCTTAATTTCTTTGCACACTGTACGCAAAATCGGGTCGCCTATAATTCGTATATCTCGATGAGCCATGCTGCTATTGTAGCTTAAATAATTTTCAGCTCAGATACATGCCGCCAGTATATGCTGCCAGACCCCCTAGATATATACCGCTAAACTGCGCTCATATATATCCAGATATACACCCCCCTCCTAGATATATGCAGCAGATTGCCGCAAATGCACGGCTTCACGCATAAAACTGCAAAACAAAAAATACGCAATACCTCGTGGTGCTGAAAAATTGAAAAATTAAAGTAATAGAAAATGAAGTAATAGAAATAGAAAGATTAGATTCCACAAAGCGAAATATCTAGAAAGATATTCCTACCGATTCATGGCTATGCGCAAGGAATATAGAAAAGCTCCCGCGGTTGGACTCGAACCAACAACCGTTCGATTAACAGTCGAATGCTCTGCCATTGAGCTACGCGGGATCAACAGAAAATACTGTAACAGACTTTTTAGGATCGTGCGAACTCGATAGCAGGTGGTGAAGTCCACATTTCTATATCAATGCGTGCAACTGAGATATGCATAGAATGCCTGCTGAGGAAACCGAGTTTTATGATTGCGTTGCGTCGCAACTGAAATGGGTATGAACCACGCAACTAGCACGCAGGAAATAAGTGTGTGAGCGTATACAACTAAACCTGCGAAGACGCCGCAGCATAATACACGCTTTCCCCAACCCATGACGCTTGCGCAGCCTCAGAACCAGCCCGAAGTGCTTTGCCTGCAAAAAAACCAGCAACGAGCAAAACAATGCCGAGCAGGAGCGCCACGATGAAGTTGCGTTTTTGCGCACGTTTCAACACCGCAATATCTTCGTCACTCAACGCTTGCACAGCAATTGCTGGCTCTTTTTCACGCGGACTACCCGATACAGTATTAGACGGCATCGCCGTATCGTCAGCTGTATATTCTTTATCAAGATTCATAGAATATAGCCTAACCTGCTAAGCCTCTAGAGAAGAATCCACGCTCTCCCACGGCTATTCAGAAACTATTTGCTACACAATTTCTATACAAAAGCACAAGTTCCCATAAGCAAAGCTAGATACCGCGTATATATTGCTGCTTTTAATATTCTTATCTTCTAAATTAAATTTCTTGCAACTCCCTTACGACGCCAAGATTCCTATATGAATTCACAGACGAATTTGCAAGAGAAGCTCCAGAGCACTCCCCAAAAACCTGCAATAGCAGTTACGGGCTGGATGAGAAACAGTATTCTCAACCAACCCGTAACTTTTACTCTAGAAAATCTAGGCTATACACTACTGCGCTCTTCGCCGAGCTAGCAGGCTAGCCCCCGCCAAAGTCAGGATTAGTGACGCTACCGCCACAGCACCAGCAACGCTACCCGTTGTCGGCAATGATTTATTTGTTTGCTTTTCACTAATCGTTGGCGTACGAGGTTGAGCAGATGCAACTGAGCATCCTTTAGCATCAACTTTAGCGCCTGCAGCAGTATCAGGGCACTTATCCTCAGCATCGACAACACCATCTTTATCAGAATCGCTCTGCGCAGGATCGCTTCCCTGCTCAGGCTTATCAGGTTGAGGCTGCCCTGGCTCGGGTTTGCCTGGATCTGGTTGCCCTGGCTCAGGCTTTCCTGGCTCAGGCTTTCCTGGCTCAGGCTTTCCTGGATCAGGCCGCTCAGGTTTAGCAGTCACTGCGATTTTCATATCTACTGTCAAGGTAGATTTATCTGGGAAAGAAACCACTACCTGCGCCATATAATCACCTGCTGCCACACTAGCATCTGGGTTCAGATTCCAACCGCCATCATTAGCAGCATCTTTGCTAATCCACGGGAATTTTGCTTTGTTTTCTGCAGTTAATTCAAACGTAGTATTCTCTGGAAGTTTACCTGCCTGTGCCGTTGGAGGCGCTACTTTACCGCTCTGCCCTGCTACTACAGCCGCACCAGCATAAGCCAAATCCTTGTACGTTTCGTTGCTCTTTGGAATTACTACTGGTTTTTCAGCAATTTTTAGAGTCAGCTGCGCCTGAACTTCTTCCGTGCTTCCATGATCGCTGGTATATTTCAGCGTAACAGACGCCTTTTTGTCTGCAGCTGCTTTTGGAGTGCCACTGACGACGCAAGCAGTCTCATCATGGTTCAATGCCAGCGATAACCCTTCGGGCAAATCACCAGTGCATTCCAGCAACTTCACATTGCCGTCGTTGACGATAGGCAAAGTAGTTTCGTTAATTTCGCTGCCAGCTATTCCCGTAACGCTCGCATCTTCCATCTTAGGATTCACGGCGCAGCCCTGCGCATCCACAGTGCCGCCAAAAGGACTGTTGGGGCATTTATCTTCAGCGTCTAATTTACCGTCTTTATCGGTATCTTTATCGGCGATATTAAGCTTTGCATTAGCAGTCGTGGATGCAAGAGTATTCTTGCCATCCAGATAGTTTAATTTAACGGTAACTTCACTTTGACCAGGCGTATTAGGAGTTCCACTAATAACGCAAGCATTATCATCGGCTCCTAGCTCCACAACTAAACCAGCGCTTTTATCTTGATCAGCAAACTCACAAGCATTCAAGGTCAGCTTGCCTTCGTTGGTAATTGCCATGTTGGTATTGGTGAGTGCTGTTCCAACTTCGCCAGTCACTGTTGCAGTTTGTAGCACAGGGGCAAGAGGGCAGCCATCAGCATCATTAACTTTTGCTCCCTCAGCAGTGCCTGGGCATTGATCTTTAACTGCTCCATTTTGATCTTTATCTGGCACGCCATCTTTATCGCTATCTTGCAAAACAGTCACTTTACCAGCGTCAATAGTTTCAAAAGATGCAGTCGTCGGCGGCTTATGATCGGGGTAGATAACGTCCAAACGAATGCTGGTATACTCAGCTTTCCCATCAGTAAAAGTATGAGTTTGCTTTGATGTGTCGATAGTAAATTTTCCAGAATTTTGGTCAATAAGCACCCAAGAGCCGTAATGACGCTGAGAATTTGCTACATGCTTAAATTTCATACCGTCTGGGTAAGTTTTATCGCCCTGCAACTTTACTTGAGTTTCGCCAATTTTACCCTCTACGATAACCACTTCTGGAACATAGGAACTATATCCAGTATACGTAGCGCTAGGAGCAGCATACGCCAAACCAGAAGTCGAAACCGAAGCGGCAACTAGCGTCACGCCACATGCAACGCTAACGCGACGAAGTAGCTGTGCCCCCCCCCGATGAATAAAACTATTACGTGCCATATCAACCTTTCTAATCAAGAAAACGAATCATTTCACGAAAACGCATCAGCGCCTGCGTAAACAATTCCGCATTATTTTATCTGATACTCCCTAGCTAAAACAGCGGATTTCAAAATTACCATAAATTGGGCTTATAGGACAAAACGTGTTGGTTTTATATCGGTCCTTGCCATTGTCCGTTGT
>ERZ1034969.1356-NODE-1356-length-10190-cov-4.755698_pt1 | contig 10190 bp, 8 predicted proteins | sample MGYA00520624_ERZ1034969 | MGnify/ENA primary metagenome ERZ1034969 (study PRJEB33766, sample SAMN09781776) | gut metagenome | biome: gut microbiome | host: Homo sapiens | place: Madagascar | study: EMG produced TPA metagenomics assembly of the PRJNA485056 data...
GTTCCTATGTGATCACACCGAACCTTACGGAAGCTCTCCTCCTTCTTTACGGAAAAGAAAAAATGGAGGAGATCTGGAAGGAACTGCAAAAGGCATCAGAGGCCCGGCGGATGGAAGAGATCCGGGAGATCGGGTGCGGACTTGCCCGGAAATTTTCACTTCCTGCCATTGTGATCACCGGAGTGGATCACAGAGAGGAGGGGCAGCCTCTGAAAATAGGGAATCTTGTCCTGGAAAACGGAAACAGCTCCTGGATATTTGCAGAGAAATCCGGAGGAAGCTATTCCGGGACAGGAGATCTTTTTGCATCCGTGCTCAGTGCAGGGCTGGTAAAAAGATATTCCATGAAAACCTGTGCAGAGCTGGCCGTGGACTTTATCTCGGCATCGATCCGGGATGCGGTGGAGGAAGGAACAGACCGTAACGATGGTGTATGCTTTGAACAGCATCTCGGCATGCTGCTTCCATAAAAACATAAGGGGATAAAAAAGAGCTGACCGTCAGGCCAGCTCTTCCCATTTTTCATAAAGCTTTTCCAGTTCTTCAGTGATGGCTGCTTTTTCGCGGCTCAGCTTTGTACATTCCGCTACATTGGTGCAGACATCCGGAAGGACCATGGTTTCGTCGATCTCACTGTCTCTTGTTTCCAGCTCTTCGATACGGGCTTCGACTTTTTTCAGCTCGGCTTCCCGTTTTCGTTTCTTTGCCTGTTCTTCCTTCATCTGCTGCCAGGAAAGCTTGTTCTCGGAAACCGATTTTTCTTCGGCAGGTGCCTCCGGAGAAGTGCTTCCCGGTGCATAGGTACTGGTCAGCTCCTCCTTCTTTTCCAGATAGTAATCGTAATCACCGATGTAATTTACCACTGCCTGGTTTGTCAGCTCCATGATCCTGGTGGCAGTCTGATTGATAAAGTAACGGTCATGGGATACATAAAGGACTGTACCGGTGTAGCTGACCAATGCTTCCTCCAGGATCTCCTTGGAGGCGATATCCAGATGGTTGGTAGGCTCGTCAAGAATCAGGAAGTTGGCCTCGGAAAGCATCAGCTTTGCAAGGGAGACACGGCCTCTTTCTCCACCGGAAAGTGCGGAGATCTCCTTGAAAACATCATCTCCGGTAAAGAGAAATGCGGCAAGCATATTTCGGATCTCGGTCTCTGTGAGAGTCGGATAAGTATCGGAGATCTCCTGAAAAATCGTCTTGTCCATATGCAGAACATGATGTTCCTGATCATAATAACCGATCTGCACCTTGGAACCAAGGGAAAACTTGCCGGCATCTGCTTCAATAAGACCGTTGATGATCTTCAGCATGGTGGTCTTTCCGGTTCCGTTGTTTCCGATCAGTGCCACACGCTCGCCTCGTTTGATATCAAAGGAGATATCGGAGAACAGGGTCTGTCCCGGAAATGCCTTGGAAAGCGCTTCCACGTGGAGCACATCGTTTCCGCTTAACACCCGTGGTTCCAGCGAGATACGCATCCGGTCCTGGAGCTCAAGAGGCTTTTCGATCCTCTGTACACGGTCCAGCATTTTTTCACGGCTTTCCGCACGCTTGATGGATTTTTCACGGTTAAAGGATTTCAGCTTGGCGATAACGGCTTCCTGATGCTTGATATCCCGCTGCTGATTTAAGTATGCCTTGTACTGCGCGTCACGAAGCTGAGCCTTCTTGAGAGCATAGGCAGAATAGTTGCCGCTGTATACGCGGGTCTGTCCGGCTTCGATCTCAATGACCTTGGTGACCACCTTATCCAGAAAATAACGGTCATGGGAGACGATAAAAACAGCTCCCGGATAATTCAGAAGATAAGTTTCCAGCCAGGAGATGCTTTCCATATCCAGGTGATTGGTTGGCTCATCCAGAAGCAGGATATCCGGCTTGGAAAGAAGCATCTTGCCCAGTGCCACACGGGTTTTCTGACCGCCGGAAAGAGTTTCGATCTGCTTGTTATAATCTTCCTCCGTGAAGCCGAGACCCTTTAAGACACCGGTCAGCTCACTTTTGTAAGCGTATCCGTTTTCCAGTTCAAACTGATGGGTCAGGCGGGTATAGGTTTCCATCAGACGGTTCAGTTCATCACCGGTCACTGTGTTCATTTCCTGTTCCATATTGCGGATACGGCGTTCCATATCGATGATGTGCTGCTTGGTGGTAAGAAGCTCCTCGTAGATGGTATGATGTCCGTGGATATCCTGGTACTGGGCAAGATAGCCGATATTTTTATCCCGGGCAAGCACCACGGTACCGGAATCAGCAGAAAGCTCCTGCATGATGATCCGCAGCAGTGTGGTCTTTCCTGCACCATTGCATCCGATCAGAGCAGCCTTTTCACGGTCTTCAATGTGAAAGGATGCATCATTTAAAATTACTTTTTCGCCAAAGGCCTTGCATATATTCTGACATGATAAAATCATAAAAACTGTCCTCCTGTATAAAGAATCACCCCTGTTTATGTCTGAACAGGGAAAAATCCTCCACCTATTATAACGGAAACTGCCGGGATTTCAAAGAAAAAATCAATTATTAGAAAAATTATAAAGAAATTTGTACAGAATAGACAACTTTAATTGACAGGAAAATGTCAATTCGTTATAATTAACCTAGTGTAAGGTAAGGAGGAAAACTATCGTGGAGACAAAACAAATCTCGAAAGCGGTGATTAAGCGTCTGCCACGCTATTACCGCTACTTAGGAGAGCTGATGGAAGACAATGTAGAACGTATTTCTTCCAATGAGTTAAGTAAGAAGATGCATACCACAGCTTCTCAGATCCGTCAGGATCTTAATAATTTCGGCGGTTTTGGGCAGCAGGGGTATGGCTATAATGTACATTATCTTTATACAGAGATCGGTAAGATCCTGGGACTGGATACCGTTCATCCGATGATCATCCTGGGTGCCGGTAATCTGGGACAGGCACTTGCCAATTATGTGGATTTTGAGAAGCGCGGGTTCAGGCTGGTTGGTATCTTTGACGTAAATCCTGTGCTTGAGGGCATCGCAGTCCGTGGACTTGAGATCCAGATGCTCAGTGAGCTTCCGTTTTTCCTGAGAGAGAATAACGTGGAGATCGCGATCCTGACACTTCCTAAGAATAAAGCCAAGGAAATGGCAGATATTCTGGTAGAGAACGGGATCAAGGCAATCTGGAATTTTGCACATCTTGATCTTGAGACACCGGATGATGTGATCGTAGAGAACGTTCATCTTTCCGAGAGTCTGATGACACTGTCTTATAATCTCAGTAAATACAGGCAGGAACATGTGGATAAGTAAGAATTGTTAAGCTGCCGGAAACGGCAGCTTTCTCTATGACAGAGGGGAGGCAGAAGACAGAATGAAGAAGCTTGTTACCTGCAAAGAAATGAAGGATCTGGACTCCACAACGATCCGTGAGATCGGAGTTCCCTCCGAGGTTCTGATGGAGCGGGCAGCACTGAAGGTGGTAGAGGAAACAGAAAAGTATCTCCAGAAGGACGAAAGGATCCTGGTAGTCTGCGGAAGCGGAAATAATGGCGGTGATGGTATCGCTGTTGCCAGATTGTTCCATCTGAAGGGGATCCGGGTAGAGTTCTATATGGTCGGAAACAAAGATAAAATGACCAGAGAGACAGCTCTTCAGTATAAGATCGCTTCCGGTTATCGTGTCCCGGAGGTGAATAACCCGCAGTGGAGTGAATATACTACTATAGTAGATGCCGTGTTTGGGGTAGGCCTGACGCGTCCGATCGAGGGGCATTATGCTGATATCATCCATGAGATGAACAGTGCGAGGGCCAAAAAGATCGCAGTTGACATCCCGTCAGGAGTGAACGGAGATACTGGCCTGGAAATGGGAATTGCCTTCAGCGCCGATCTGACTGTCACATTTGCCTACCGGAAAAGAGGTCTTTGCTTTTATCCGGGAAGACTGTATGCAGGAAGGATCGTTACCGCCGATATCGGGATCTATGAGCAGGAAGCTGTGACTGCATCTGCCACCTGTCTGGAAAATAAAGATCTGAAGCTGTTTCCGGAACGTGATCCCGGCGGAAACAAGGGTACCTTCGGAAAAGTGCTCTTTGTGACCGGAAGTGAGGGAATGTGCGGAGCCGCTTATTTAAGCGCCAGTGCAGCACTTCGTGCCGGTGCGGGAATGGTAAAGATCCAGACTGTGGAAGCCAACAGGATCCCACTGCAGATACTCCTTCCGGAGGCTATGGTCTGCAGCCGCTTTGATCAGGAATCCAATGAACAGCTTCTATCCTGGTGTGATGTGATCGTGATCGGACCGGGACTTGGAACATCAGTGGCCAGCCGTGAGAGAGAACAGTGGTTTCTCACGGCGGCTGCCCGGGAGAAAAAGCCGCTGATCCTGGATGCGGACGGCCTGAACCTTCTGGCTGCACATCCACAGTGGTATCAGTATCTGGGAGAGCATGTAGTCCTGACACCGCATATCGGAGAAATGAGCCGGCTCAGTGGCAGAACGATCCAGGAGATCCAGCATGAGATCGCAGATACTGCACTGAAATGTGCTGCGGAAACAGGCTCTGTGTGCGTATTGAAGGATGCATGTACGGTGATCGCAGATGAGAAAGGCCAGATGTATCTGAATCTTTCCGGTAATTCCGGAATGGCAACTGCAGGAAGCGGAGATGTGCTTTCCGGGATCCTGGCAGCAGTGTTATGTATGTATCTGAAAACGGAGGAACAGCCTCCCATGGTTTTAAAGGCCGCGTTAGGTGTTTATCTTCACGGACTTTGCGGTGATCTTGCAGCCGCTGAAAAAGGAAAGCGCAGTATGCTGGCAGGAGATATCATAGAATATCTGCCCAAGGCATTAGCTATAGGTGAAGAGGAGTCGGGATTATGAAAAAATACGAGAGAGTAAAAGCACTGGTATCACTGGATGCCATTGCCCACAATTTTGAGGAAATGCATAAAAATGTCAAAGAAGGGACAAAGATCATCGCTGTGATCAAGGCAGACGGTTATGGCCATGGTGCCAGAGCTATTGCCCGTCTGATCCAGGACTATGATTATATCTGGGGATTTGCAACAGCTACTGCAGAGGAGGCACTGGAGCTTCGGCATGCAGGGATCACCAAGCCTGTCCTGATCCTTGGCCTTGTATTTGAGGAATATTATGAGGAGCTTGCAGCCAATGATATCCGGATCACCATATCGGATCTAAATACAGCGGCAGAATATGCAAAAGCAGGTGCACGCATTGGAAAAAATGTACATATTCATCTGGCTCTGGATACGGGAATGACAAGGATCGGATATGCGGATATTCCGGAAAATGCGATAAAGATCGAAAAAATCTCAAAAATCCCGAATCTGGTGATCGAGGGAATGTTTACCCATTTTGCCAGGGCGGATGAGACCGACCGTTCTCCTGCACTGGTGCAGCTGGACCGTTATCTCCGTTTTGCAGAGCTTCTGGAAAAAAGAGGCGTTCATATTCCGGTACGTCACTGCTCCAACAGTGCAGGTATCATCCGTGTTCCGGAAGCAAATCTCAATGTCGTTCGTGCCGGCATCACCATTTACGGTATTTATCCGTCAGAGGAGGTAGAACGTGATATTGTGAAGCTGACACCTGCAATGGAGCTGAAAAGTCATGTATCCTATGTGAAAAATGTGGAACGTGGAACAGCGGTAAGCTATGGAGGAACGTTTGTTACAGAACGCTTTACCAGAATGGCAACGATCCCCGTAGGTTATGCAGATGGCTATCCGAGACAGCTTTCCAATAAGGGCTGGGTTCTGATCCGGGGCAAAAAAGCTCCGATCCTCGGACGTGTCTGCATGGATCAGTTTATGGTTGATGTCACAGATATCCCGGAGGTAAAGGCCGGAGACGAGGTCACCCTGATGGGAAGAGATGGAGAGGAATTTATCAGTGTGGAGACACTGGGAGATCTTTCCGGAAGATTTTCCTATGAATTTGTCTGTGGGATCAGTAAACGTGTTCCGCGGGTTTATATCAAAGACGGTAAGGAATGCGGAGAAGAGGAGAGCTTTTTCCAGTAGATCCGTAAATACCCGGATCCGGAAAACGCCGGGTCAGACATAAGGCCGGTAAAAAAGTACCACGCATGGTATACACAAAGAAATTGTGGAAATACTTATCTGTAAAAAGGAATACGGCTTGCAAATAAGCCGGACCAGAATCGGAGTGTGAATTGTGTGGTTATAAAAAGAGGGGATATTTTTTACGCGGACTTAAGACCTGTAGTGGGCAGTGAACAGGGCGGCATCCGTCCGGTGCTGATCATCCAGAACGATGTGGGCAACCGTCACAGTCCCACAGTGATCTGTGCGGCAATTACATCAAAAATGAATAAGGCAAAGCTGCCGACACATATTGAGATCGATGCATCCGCCTACGGGATCGAAAAGGATTCCGTGATCCTTCTGGAACAGCTCCGCACCATCGACAAGCGGCGTCTGAAGGATAAGGTGTGTCATCTGGACAGTGCTATGCTTGATAAGGTGAATCATGCGCTTGAGATCAGTCTGGAACTGACTTTTTAGGGGAACATGAGGAATTTTGACCGGTTTGTTTTCTGATTCTTGACGAAATCTTTCATAAGTGCTATATTAAACCGAGTTGCAATTATGTAAAACGGTACCCAAAATGAGCAGGGCACGAAAGAAAATATACGGTAACAAGGAGAGGAAGATACCATGTCAGGACATTCAAAATTTGCCAACATCAAACATAAGAAAGAGAAAAATGATGCCAAGAAGGGTAAGATCTTCACAGTCATCGGCCGTGAGATCGTTATGGCAGTAAAGGCCGGCGGCCCGGATCCTGCAAACAACAGCAAGCTTCGTGATGTCATCGCAAAAGCAAAAGCGAACAACATGCCGAACGATACGATCGATCGTGGAATCAAGAAGGCAGCAGGTGCGGATTCTGCAGACAGCTACGAGAAGGCTGTATATGAGGGATATGGTCCGAACGGTGTTGCTATTATCGTAGAGACTCTTACAGATAACAAGAACCGTACTGCAGGTAATGTACGTAACGCGTTTACCAAGGGTAACGGAAGCATCGGAACACAGGGATGCGTATCCTTTATGTTCGACCAGAAGGGCCAGATCATCATCGACAAGGAAGAACTTGAGGATGAGTGCGGCGAGATGGATGCGGACGAGCTGATGATGACAGCTCTGGATGCAGGTGCTGAGGACTTCAACGAGGAAGAGGACAGCTTTGAGATCATCACAGCACCGGACGATTTCAGTGCTGTACGTGAGGCTCTTGAGAAAGCCGGGATCCCGCTTGTAGAAGCACAGATCGCCATGATCCCGCAGACCTATGTGGAGCTGACGGATGATCAGGCTATCAAGGATCTTCACAGAACACTGGATCTTCTTGATGATGACGACGACGTTACTGACGTATGGACAAACTGGGACGAATGATCTCTGAATAGAAAGTAATATTTTGCATATAATACCTCCAGAATTTCAGATTCCGGAGGTATTTTTTTATGGATAAACAGAAAGAAGAAGGAAAACAGAAGGAACTGGACCGGGAAGCGAGCCAGAACGAGCAGATCCGGGAAACCGGGCAGGCAGTCCTCGATGGAAATTCCCGAAAGCATAAAGTGGAGCTTCTGACGGTGATCGGGGAGATCGAAGGCCATGAATCCGCGCCGTCTCACAGCAAAACGACCAAGTACGAGCATGTACTTCCAAAGCTGGCTCTCATTGAGGACGATGAAGAGATCGAGGGGCTTCTGATCCTTTTAAATACGGTAGGAGGAGATGTGGAGGCAGGGCTTGCCATCGCGGAGATGATCGCGTCTCTGAGTATCCCTACGGTTTCTCTGGTGCTGGGCGGCGGACATTCCATAGGCGTTCCCATGGCGGTATCAGCAGATTATTCCTTTATCGTGCCAAGTGCTACCATGGTGGTCCATCCGGTGCGCCAGAACGGAATGTTCATTGGCGTAGCCCAGTCCTACCGCAATATGGAAAAGATCCAGGACCGGATCATTGCCTTTGTATCCGGACATTCACATATCACGGCAGAACGGATGGAGGAGCTGATGCTGGATACCTCCCAGCTTGTAAAAGATGTGGGGACTATGCTGGAGGGTGAGGAAGCGGTAAAGGAAGGACTCATCGATGAAGTAGGAGGGATCCGGGAGGCACTGGACCGATTGTATACCCTTATCGAAAGAAAAAAAACACAGAAATAACCAGTTTTGTATGTGGCTTTTGATGATGTTAGTTGCATAAGGCTAACATGGTTGCGCTGTGCTGTGGTAAAGAATTTTGACAGAAATTGTAAATCTACTCTTGTCATATGCTGATTTTTAGCGTATTATTAATAAAGGTTTATAATTTGCGCGAGGAGGAAGACCATGTATAAGGTTTTAAAAGCTGAAACGCTGGCAGCTAAGATCCATCTTATGGTTGTGCATGCACCACGTGTGGCAAGCCACTGTCTGCCAGGACAATTTATCATTGTGAAACTTGACGAAAAGGGAGAGAGAATCCCGCTTACCATCTGCGATTACGATCGCGAGGCCGGTACAGTTACCATCGTATTCCAGGAGATCGGAGCATCTACCATTAAGATGTCCGCACTGAAGGCGGGAGATTCATTTCGTGATTTCGTAGGACCTCTGGGATGTCCGTCTGAGTTCGTCCATGAGGATATCGAAGAACTTAAGAAGAAAAAAATGGTATTCGTAGCCGGTGGTGTCGGTACCGCACCTGTTTATCCGCAGGTTAAATGGCTCCATGAGCACGGCATCACAGCGGATGTTATCCTTGGTTCCAAGACTAAGGATATGGTTATCCTTGAGAAAGAGCTTGGCGCTGTTTCCAATCTTTATGTTACAACAGATGACGGTTCCTATGGCCGTTCCGGTATGGTAACAAAGACTCTTGAGGATCTTGTGACAAATGAAGGCAAGCATTATGACGTCTGTGTAGCGATCGGACCGATGATCATGATGAAATTTGTCTGTCTTCTTACCAAGAAGCTTGGTATCCACACAATTGTCAGCATGAACCCGATCATGGTTGACGGAACCGGTATGTGCGGCGCTTGTCGTCTCCAGGTCGGTGATGAGATCAAATTTGCCTGCGTAGACGGACCGGAGTTCGACGGACATCTCGTTGATTTCGATCAGGCTATGAAGAGAAGCCAGATGTATAAGACCCAGGAGGGCCGTGCATTACTGAAGCTTCAGGAAGGCGATACCCACCACGGTGGATGCGGACATTGCGGAGGTGACAACTAATGGCAGATGCAAAAATGTTAAAAAAAGTTCCTGTAAGAGAGCAGGATCCGAAGGTACGTGCGACAAACTTCGAGGAAGTATGTCTTGGATATAATCAGGAAGAAGCAATGGAAGAGGCACAGAGATGCCTTGGCTGTAAAAAACCGAAATGTGTAGAGGGATGTCCGGTATCCATCAATATTCCGGGATTTATCGAGCACATCAAAGAAGGCAACATGGAAGAGGCTTACAAGGTGATCGGTTTATCTTCCGCACTTCCGGCTATCTGTGGTCGTGTATGTCCGCAGGAATCCCAGTGTGAGGGACAGTGTATCCGCGGTAAGAAGGGCGAGGCTGTTTCTATCGGTAAGCTGGAGAGATTCGTTGCAGACTATGCTCTGGAGCATGATATCAAACCTGCAGGAGCAGAGGTTAAGAACGGACATAAGGTTGCAGTGATCGGTTCCGGTCCATCCGGACTTACCTGTGCAGGTGACCTTGCAAAGGCAGGATACGATGTAACTGTATTCGAGGCTCTTCATGAGCTTGGCGGTGTTCTTGTTTACGGTATTCCGGAGTTCCGTCTTCCGAAGCAGAAGGTTGTTAAGAAAGAGATCGAGAAGGTCAAAGAGCTTGGCGTTAAATTCGAGACAAACGTTGTCATCGGCAAATCCACTACCATCGATCAGCTGGTCGAGGATGAGGGATTTGAGGCTGTATTCATCGGTTCCGGTGCAGGACTTCCGATGTTCATGGGTATCCCGGGTGAGAATGCAAGCGGTGTATTCTCTGCAAACGAGTACCTGACAAGAAGCAACCTCATGAAAGCATTCGATGATTCCTATGATACACCGATCGCAGCAGGCAAAAAGGTTGCAGTTGTCGGCGGTGGTAACGTTGCCATGGATGCTGCAAGAACAGCGCTGAGACTTGGTGCTGAGGTACATATCG
>ERZ1034969.1357-NODE-1357-length-10188-cov-4.115958_pt1 | contig 10188 bp, 13 predicted proteins | sample MGYA00520624_ERZ1034969 | MGnify/ENA primary metagenome ERZ1034969 (study PRJEB33766, sample SAMN09781776) | gut metagenome | biome: gut microbiome | host: Homo sapiens | place: Madagascar | study: EMG produced TPA metagenomics assembly of the PRJNA485056 data...
GCTCCAGATGACAAACATGATCTCATATCAGGGACTTGTTCGCACCTTCCCTAACGCTCTGTGCCAACTTATCGCATGAAAAATAATATTCAATTCAATTACATATGAAAACATTGGCATGTTAATATAAATTTATTTTTTTGATTGAGCTCTAAAAAAATATATTCAAAATTTAACAATCCACTTTATCACTCAGTAGAAACAAACTACCGATCAGTATGAATAGTACCTATCTTAACATTAACCCTTACTGAAGAACGATGTCTGATGCATAAAGATCGGTATGACATTTCCGCAAAAGCTCTATATGCCGTAGCCATGTTGAATAGACGATTGATCTTTCATCAAAGCATCTTCAGCTTCGTTAAGGGAAGGAACAAATGGCGGGAGTCTTACACCTTCAGACTGGCAATCTAAAAAGTGACAAATATTGATGCAACTTGAATCACACCAACACCTATCAATGTCCACAAACCGATAGGCAAAACGGTGATGCCAGTGGCATCAAAATTTCCGCCAAACAATCTTCCCAACTGTGTTTTCGTTTTCCCATTGCTCACAACCCCTCACGCCATCACTCTGCGCTGACACCCATCCGCAACAGGAAACACATATGTCGGACTACACTTTCAACATGGGTCCCCTGCGTAGTGCGATCCATATTCAGCTTCACACCCATAACGCCACCCGACTGTGGACCGGGCGGAGGGCGACCGAGAACGGCCCTGCGCCAATCATTGGGATGCCGCGCTTTATCGAAATCCTTAATCAGATGCGCATTGCCGCAGAACATAACGATCCTTACGCCGATCTGTGGATGCTGCGTATGGAAGAGAAACTGGCGCAGTCGCGTAAGTTGATGCAAGTGATGCTGGATCAGGCAAAAGCCATGTTCAGCGAATTGCCAGAAGGCATCGATATTGAAACCTGCTTCAATGTTCAGCCTGCCCGCTTTCCGCTGTTTATCAACGCCCCGCTGGCCTATCAGGGTGTTTATCTGCTGACCGACTTCGACCAGCTCGCACGCCAGCTTCTGCTGGCCTCTCATATCGCCGTCATCTCCCACAGGGAGATGCACAACCGGTTAAATAATGGCGCAACGGTTATTCGCAGCGCCTTCGGTCTGGCGCAGAAATATCATGGCTCCGGGCTGACCCGTCAGGATTTTATCGACGATACACCGCAGGCCAGAGCCGCCATTGAACGTTTAGGCCCGCTACCGGAAGCGATACTGAGCGGCAAGCTGCGCTCATCGTTTTCATCACCATTGCCTGGCAAGGCCGAAAATCCCGGAGTCGCCGATGATGAATAACCCCATAACCGGCTATCAGTCGCTGGCTGATGAAGACTATAAAATGCTGGCTTACGTCTCCTCGCTAAAAGGCCTTTTAAAGCCTTTTAAGAGTAAGGGGGAGCTTGAGCTGCTGGAGAGCAACGCCCAAAGCGTGCGCGAGATGATGGAACCATTGATGCAACGCCTGATCCAGAGCGCCAGACGCTACCCTGTGCGCCAGCTTCCGCTGATATTCACCATCGGACCAGCCCCGTCCGGCGCAAACTTCCTGCGCTGGCGTAACCAGCAGAACAACAAATCCGGCACCCCGGCATTCTGCAACCTGATTGGCGATCCCAAAATTCCGCAGCGTGCCAGAGATGCCTTGCTGGAAATCGAGCGGGATCGCATCGTTTTCAATATGCAGATGTCGGTACTGACCTTCATCATCCGCCAGGCGCGTGAGTGTCAGGAAAAGATAAACCAGGCAGAAATGCTGTATCAGGGGCGGCAAAATAGCTGACGCAGGACATGAATTGCAGCACGACACTAAGCGGCTGCGCGATTACTCTCCATGCTGACTTAACAGCGCGGCTTGTTTTGCTGGTTCGCGCTCGTGACGTTCCCGTCACGCAAAACACCCCTTACGCCCCTGTTCAGCATCATTCCGGGCGGATAGCCAGCCGACAGCCGTCTCGCTATCCGCCCGGACCTCCTGCATTTTTCCGGCGCCCACCGGATAACAACGGGATCCGTTTGTGCGCAAGCGCCAGTTATTGCGATTTACACTGCTGGCAGAAATCGCGCGTAACCCTACGCGAACAGTGACCCCTTCAGCCCGCTGCACCTTAACAGCCTCCGTGCGGAACACGATATTTAAGGTGCAGCAAACAGAATATCGCCTCGCAATTTCCCTTCCCCCTCGTTTAAATCCCCTTGCTTATTCGGTAGCCGGAACCTTCACGCTACCCGCCGTAAGGCGCGGTTCCTGACACACAATCATTCTGGTTGCATCAAGGCGGCAACTGAGTGAATCCCCGGGAGCTTACAAAAGTAAGTGACCGGGGTGAGCGAAGGCAGCCAACGAAGAGGCAGCCTGAAGGATGAAGTGTCAATCCTTTTAAATGCGCAGCATCACCCTGGCGCATCCCTTTCGCCCGATGCACTCTGCATATCACAAGCGCCGCGTTCAGCCACGCGGGAGGATCCTATGAGCGAGAAAACTTACTTCAATCTGTACACCAGCGGTCTGGGTTACGTTAACCGTGTCCGCACCGTCACCCCAAAACGCGGCGAACCCTTTTTATGCTGTGACATTGCCGCATTAAGCGGGGCTGCCGATGACGTGGACTATGTCCGCTTTGACTGCAAAGTCACCGGTAGCGAAGCGCGTAAGCTGATTGCCCGCTGCGAGCAGGCGGTCAATGAAAAACGCAAGGTGCTGATCCACTTCCGCCTGGGCGATTTATACGTCGATATGTTCACCTACAGCAAAGGCGAGCGTAAAGGCGAAACGGGCGTCAGCCTGAAAGCCCGGCTGCTCTATATTGGCCTTGTTAAAATCGACGGCGAAGTCGTCTGGCAGGCCGGAAACCAGGAAACAGAGGCAGAAGCTGATGCAGCCTGAATCTTTATCGTGACGCCCACTCCGGGCGTCTTTTTTTCATCACCGAAAAACAATTTCGCGTTGTCTGCCTTCTCACCATTGCGCACCCTCAGGCTATTCCTCACCAGATTCAGAGAGACAATGGCGCGAATAACAGGATGGGTTATCACACTGCTGATGCTGGGCGGCTGCACCGCGCCGCAACAACCCGTTGCGCCTGCACCAAAACCCGCAACACCGCCTACACCTGAAGTGGTGCGCTATGACCGCTACCTGCTGATCAACACCCGCCCCGACGAAGCCCAGCGCAACCCGCTGCACCAAGTCGTCAACATCAACCTGCCGCTGAACCTGAAGCTCACCGTTGGCGACGCCTTCGCCTGGCTGCTGAAACAAAGCGGCCACAGCCTGTGCGCCAATGACCATCCCACGCAGTTTCTGGCTGGCAAACCGCTGCCACTGTCGCAATATCAGCTTGGCCCGATGCGACTGAAAGAGGCGCTGAAAACGCTGGCCGGGCCAGGCTGGCTAATGCAGACCGACGTACTGAACCGCGAGGTCTGTTTTCACCTGAACACGCCGGGAACGGGAGACCATCATGCTTAAACGTCTGGCTTACCTGATAGCAGGCAGCGCTCTCTTTCTGCTGGTAGCGGCGGTGTTCTGGGGCTTCAACTGTCTGAATGCCTTGACGCTGGCGCAGCAACAGACACAACGCCAGGTAACACAGTGGCGCGACCAGTCGCAGCCAGACAGCGATTATCACGAGCTGAAGGTTGCCGTAAAAAACATCACCGAACGCACGGAAGCCCTTGCCAGACAGCTTAACGATGCCGCCAGCGTGCAGGCCGAACGACTTAACCCCATCAACGAACAGCTCAAAGAACTGAAGGGACACATTCAGACCCTGAGCGTCAGTTATCAACACCTGCAACAACAGACCGCCACGCGCAGCCGCGCAAAGGCAAAACGCCCCGTCCCATCTCCGTTTTGGGCCGCAAAGGCCCCTTTTTCTCTTATCAGCAGCGAGTTTCGCGCCGGGCGGCAGTTCGCCGTCATCGCCCCATCCGGCTATCACTCGCTCTCACAGCTTCAGCTTGTTGCCCCCGGCGACAGCGTGCAGGGCTGGCAACTGTTGCAACTGGACGGCAGTCACGCCACTTTCCGTAAAGGCGGGCAGCGGCTGACGCTGAACGCCGGAGGATAAACCGCAATGTGCAGATACCTGTTGCTGTGCCTTCTGCTACTACCGCTGTTTGCCAGCCCGCAGCAAACCCGCATTGAAGAGCAAGCCATCACCCACACGCAGGCGCAGCGGTGGGGACTGACCGACAGCGAATGGCAGCACTACCAGCAACTGCGTCAGGGCGAGCGCGGCATCTGGTCACCGGGACTCGATCCCCTCACCACCCTCGGCGTGGAAGCCAACAGCGACGCCGAACGCCAGCGCTATGCCGAGCTGCTGGCCCGTAAAGAGCATCAGCGGGTGGAGAAAGAGCTGGCATTCCAGCGTGCCTGGGACCAAGCGTGGAAACGGCTTTACCCGACGCTGACGCCCATCCGCAGCGTTGTCCAGCCACGTCTGGCGCTGTTCGTCAGCGAAAAATGCCCGGCCTGCGAGACGCTGGCGCAGAAGCTTATCAACGATGACCGCCCACTGGATATCTGGCTGGTCAGCAACAGCAACGACGATGCCAGCCTGCAACGCTGGGCGCAGCGCCAGCATATTGATATGCGCAAGGTCGAACGCAGGCAGATCACCCTTAATCACGATAACGGGCGCTGGCAACGCCTCGGCGGCGGAAAGTTACCATTATTGCTGGAACAACAGGGGGAGCAATGGCGTCCCGTCTCTGCGCCCTGACAGTCGGCCTGCTTATCAGCGCTCACGCCTGTGCCGTACCGCCGCTGTATGCGCAAATCGCCCGCCAGCAGCAGGTTCCGGCTGAACTGCTCTACGCGGTAGCCCGCGCTGAAAGCGGCACCCGGCTGGCGCAGGGGCTACATCCGTGGCCGTGGACGCTGAATATTGCTGGAACCGGCTACCGTTACCCCAGCCGTTCTTCAGCCTGCCGGGCGTTGCTGGACTTCGCCCGTACCCGCAGTCTGAAACGCATCGACGCCGGACTGGGACAGATTAATCTCGGCTGGAATGGGCAGTGGTTTCCCTCACTGTGCGCCAGCTTTGATCCTGCGGACAATCTCACCGTCACCGCCCTGCTGCTGCGTCAGCACTACAATGCCTCCCCCGGAAGCAGGCTGGACGCTGCCGCCCACTACCACCATCCCGCCGGAGGCAGGCCCGCCGCCGTTTACCGCCAGAAAATCAGCCAGCAAATCCGGTTACTCTCCGCATCAGGGACGCCGCCATGAAACACGTTATTCCAGCCATGCTGCTGATCGCTACAGCCGCTATTGCCGGGCCAACCGTTCCCATGCAGGCGCTGGATGAAGCCCGGTTGCTGCCGGTCGTCACCCGCAATCTGCATCCCGGTCAGCAACCCCGTCTGGCGCTCAGCCTGCCGGGAATGACGCCGCTGTTTTTAATCGGCGACGATCCGCTGTCCACAGAATGGCTGCGCCAGCACCGGGACGCATTAAAAACCCTGCATGCCACTGGTCTGGTCGTGAATGTCGCCACGCTGGCGCGGTTGAATGCCCTGCGGGCCATCGCACCGACATTAACGCTGCTGCCCGTCAGCGCCGACGATATGGCAAAACACCTGCCCATCACCGCGTATCCGGTACTGATCACCGACAAGGGGCTGGCACAGTGAGGCTCGATTTTATCCTGCGCCCGGCGGTGGAGCTTTACAGCGCCAGCGCGGCCCTGCTGGCGGCAGTATGGTGCGTGACGGCTCCGCAGACGCTGCTGCTGACGCCTTATTCCGGATGGCTATTGGCACTGGCCTTGCTTGCACTGTCTGCCCTGCGTCTAAAACAGGGAGTGCGCATCCTGTGCTTTCGCCGTCGCGTGCGGCATCTGCCGCTCTGGACACTCTCCGCCAGCCGCATCCCATTACTACCCAACGCCCTGTTTCTCGGACGTGGCTTTCGCTGGCTACCCACACATACCCAACGGCTGTATCTGTGTCGCCTACCACAGTGCGAGCACTGGCTGCGGACGGATCGCCCTTCCGTCAGCGGCGGCGATCCGCTACTGCACGGCGTAGAGCTGCGCGAAGGTCGAGTTACGTTACCGCTGCGCGATCGACCGGGGCATACGCTGGTGCTTGGCACTACCCGCGTCGGCAAAACCCGGCTGGCGGAGCTGCTGATTGCCCAGGATATTCGCCGTGGTGACACGGTGATTGTTTTCGACCCCAAGGGCGATGCCGACCTGCTGCGTCGCGTCTGGGCGGAGGCGTACCGCGCCGGACGGGAAAGCGTCTTCTGGCTGTTCCATCTCGGCTGGCCGGAAATATCCGCCCGCTACAACGCCGTCGGACGCTTTGGCCGTATATCGGAAGTGGCCAGCCGCATCGCCGGGCAGCTCTCCACCGAGGGCAACTCCGCCGCCTTCCGCGAGTTCGCATGGCGCTTCGTCAATATCATCACCCGCGCTCTGGTAGCGCTGGACCAGCGCCCGGATTATGCCCGTATTGCCCGTCACGTTATCAACATCGACGAGCTATTTATCGACTACGCCCGCGTCTTCCTGCCTGGTCACGACCGTCAGGCATGGGACAACGTGGTACGGATTGCCGGCGGCATCACTGAGAAAAACACACCGCGCAACCTCCAGGGGCGGGACAGCTACGTCGTGGCTCTGGAGCAGTATCTTTCCACCACCCGCCTGCATGACCCGATCCTCGGCGGCCTGCGTTCTGCCGTGCGCTACGACAAAACCTATTTCGACAAGATCGTCGCCTCGCTGCTGCCGCTACTGGAAAAACTGACCACCGGGAAAATCGCGCAACTGCTGGCCCCGGACTACGGCGACCTCAACGACCCACGCCCGGTGTTTGACTGGCAGCAGGCCATTCGCCAGCGGGCGATTGTCTATGTCGGTCTGGATGCGCTGTCCGATGCAGAGATTGCCGCCGCTGTCGGCAACTCGATGTTTGCCGATCTGGTCAGCGTCGCCGGGCATATCTACAAGCACGGCGTGATGGATGGCCTATCGCAAACGGAAGAAAAAGCAGCCATCAACCTGCACTGCGATGAGTTCAGCGAACTGATGGGCGATGAATTTATTCCGCTGATAAACAAAGGCGGCGGCGCGGGCGTACAGGTCACGGCCTACACCCAGACGCTCTCCGATATCGAAGCCCGCATCGGCGACCGCGCCAAAGCGGGCCAGGTGGTCGGCAACTTCAACAGCCTGATCATGATGCGAGTACGGGAGACCGCCACCGCCGAATTGCTCACCAGACAACTGCCGCAGGTGGATGTGCTCAGCAACAGCGTCAGTTCCGGCGTCACCGACAGCGCCGACGCTCAGGGCAACATCGGGTTTTCCAGCAATACCTAGGATCGGGTGAGCAGCGTACAGGTGCCGCTACTGGAATCCGCCTCACTGGTGCAACTCCCAAAAGGTCAGGCGTTTGCCCTGCTGGAAGGCGGTCAGCTCTGGAAACTACGCATTCCGTTACCAGATACCGCGCACGATCCGCTGATGCCGGAAAGCATCGCGCAAATCGCCCGCTATATGGAAAAACAGTACGACAGCGCGCCTGTATGGTGGAACCTCCCGGAGACCGTTGTAACGACGAAAAATGACCCTATTTTATGGCTGAACGACAGCGAAACCACGGAGAAACTGACCGATGACACCCCGGACACACCGCCAGCTCGTAAGCGTTGAAGTGATGTGGCCTGCACAAACGCTGCTTCTTCCCCTGCAACAGGCGGTGGAAGCGCTGACGCAGGGAGAAACGCCCGACCAGATTATCGCTCGCATGAATTTGCAGGGCTTTCAGGCATGGCGCGAACCAGCATCGCCACAGGATGAACACGACATATTTCAGATACGACTGGATGAGGCGCACGAAGCACGGTTTCTCTGTCGCTATATCACCCTGCCGCTGCACTGATGCCCGAACATGCACCGCCACAACCCGTGCGTCGCACCGGTCTGCTCGGCTGGATAGCATTACTTCCCGGCGTGCTGGTTGGCTTTTGCCTCGGCGCGTGGATGCTGGCGATAGCGCTGGAGTGGCTGGGCGACGCATTTTTCTGGCGGAACACCTGCGCCAGCCACAGTGAACAGGTATTACAGGCGACATGGCAGTGGTGGCGAGTTTCCGCTGGCGCACCAGTGTGGTTAGTAGAAGATCTGGCGATTGTCAGCGATACATTGCAAAAAGGGAGCGCGGCGCTGATTGCCTCGCTCAACGGGCAGAGCGGCTTATTCTGGACAGAGGCTGTTACCGCGGTAATCCGCTGCGCATTGCTGTCTTCGGAAAATATCACCCTCACCTTTCTGCTGCGTCTGACGATTCTGTTGCAGGTGCTACCGCTGTTTGTGCTCACCATTATTATTGGCCTTGTTGACGGGCTGGTACGCCGCGACTTACGACGATTCGGCGCAGGCCATGAGTCCGGGTTTGTTTATCATCATGCCAGGCGTATGATTGTCTCCAGCCTGGTGGCTACGGGGCTGGTGTGGCTGGCGGTACCGGTTTTTTTCGTACCTGTTTATATTTTGATATCAGGCGCGATAATTATTGGATCAGTAGTATGTATAACGACTGGAGCATTTAAGAAATATTTATGACTAAAGGAAACTGTCACAATGAATAAAATTTATTTAGACTACAATATTTTTCTAGATATTTTAGAGCGAGAAAGCAATGATTTCATTCTCCCTCTGAGAAATAAAGGTTTCGTTTTTGTATACTCACCAGCTCATATCGAAGAAATTGCTCGAGGGCTTGAGTGTGGGAAAGTAAGTAGAGAGCAGTCATTATCTAATTTAAATGGTATAGGGGAACTAACTGAAAATATAGAACTTCTACCTTACTACAGCCCCAAATTCAATGTAATTGAAAGTCCTTATGGAAATAATGGAATTCAGGTTGTCAAAGAAGAACCGAATTACTGCTATGAAAGAGTGTATGGCAGCATAAAATCGAACAGACATGCAAAAAACGCTCAAAAAACAGTTATTATGGAAGGACAGGGGAAATTCTCTCATCTTTCCGAGAGTGAGAGGCAGGATTCACTTGATAATATAAATAAATTGGACCCCATAGTTGACATTCTTAAAACGAATGAGTGTATTGATAAATTAATTAACGGTTTTATTACACTACAGGCAAAATCCGATACAATGATCGAATTAATTCAGAATGGCGTGATAAAACATCCATTAGACTCTACGGACATCGAGTTAATTGATTCTTATGCCTCCATGAAAATAACCAACTCTAATGGATATTACAATTCTCTCGCAACTAATCTTTTGACGCCCCCGTCTGAATGCTTTAACAAAATCAAAGGTAATTTCAGCTTTATCGAAAATATGATTGACATCGTAATGAGAGAATTACTAAGATATGGCTACAAGCTTGAAAAAATAAAAAAATCAGAATCAAGTCTTCACGATCATACACATGCAATATATGCGACCGCATGCGATTATTTTATATGCAGAGACAAACGACTACTTAGTAAGACAAAAGCTACCTATTCATATCTTGGAGTTAAAACAAAGGTCCTAGATGCTAACATCGAAGGCTGGTGGCAGAATATATAAAAAGACGATGGTTCCAAAGGCACATCCTTTTCAGAATTTTATTCATGTGAAGGATATGCCCCCTCAAAACGCTCATCACTTAAAAAATTTTACCGCTCCAATAAACATTTTTTTAGAGATCTCATTTTCCTATCCCCCTAGCCTACATACAAAATCAGCGCCCTGGAAACTCTCAATGAAATCTCAATATTTATTTTCTACGGTTATCCTCATGCTGTGCCCTGCGACGGCAATTTTTGCAGCCCCCTTAACCGAGCGCGAAGAGCTAACCCTGTCCCTAAACCAACTTAGCCAAATCGAAACCTCGCTCCACCGCGCCCAGCAGAGTGCCAGAACCGGCATCAACGAGCGCTACTACTTCGACTATCCACGTATCCTCGACGACATCACCACTCTGCGCAGCGGGATTGAAAATTACCTCACCCCCGCCCGTTCCCAACCGCGAGATACGGCGACATTGGTTGGGCAGTACCGTGAGGAGAAAACCTCGCCATGAGTCCCGAACAAATCAGCGCCTTCCAGGCCGCCTGTCTGGTAAAGCCCAATGCCGTCAACTGATCCTACCCACGTAATATGGACACAGGCCTAAGCGAGGTTCTGGTTTTCAAA
>ERZ1034969.1369-NODE-1369-length-10090-cov-4.585152_pt1 | contig 10090 bp, 7 predicted proteins | sample MGYA00520624_ERZ1034969 | MGnify/ENA primary metagenome ERZ1034969 (study PRJEB33766, sample SAMN09781776) | gut metagenome | biome: gut microbiome | host: Homo sapiens | place: Madagascar | study: EMG produced TPA metagenomics assembly of the PRJNA485056 data...
AAAAATTTACAATATACTCAAGTTAAGAAACAGAAAACATCATAGGAAAAGGAGAGAAAACGATTATGAAGATGAAGAAAGTAACAGCAATGGGAATGGCAGTACTTATGGCAGCAACTATGATCCCGGCAGTACCGGCAATGGCTGATGACGCCGGAAAGGTTTATTACTTAAACTTCAAACCAGAGCAGGATGAAGACTGGCAGAACCTGGCAAAAGAATACACAGAGGAAACTGGTACAGAGGTAACTGTTGTTACAGCAGCTTCCGGACAGTATGAGACAACACTTCAGTCAGAAATGGCAAAGAGTGATGCACCTACTTTATTCCAGGTAAACGGACCGGTTGGTTTGAAAAACTGGAAAGATTACTGCTATGATCTGAAAGATTCCGATATTTACTCACAGCTGACATCTGATTCCTACAGCTTAAAGGATGGAGACGCAGTGGACGGAATCGCATATGTAATCGAATCCTATGGTCTGATCGTAAATAAGACCTTACTTGAAAAAGCAGGATATACTCTGGACGATATTAAATCCTTTGATGATTTAAAGAAAGTTGCTGATGATATCCAGAGCAAAAAAGATGATCTGGGAATTAAGGGAGCATTTACTTCCGCAGGTATGGACGGATCCTCTGACTGGAGATTTAAAACACATCTTGCAAACCTTCCAATCTACTATGAGTATAAAGAAGACGGAATCGATGATACAGATGCAATCAAAGGTACATACCTTGATAACTACAAGAATGTATTTGATCTTTACATTACAGATTCTACCTGTGACGGTTCTGAGCTTTCTGCAAAAACAGCAGATGACTCCAGAAATGAATTTGTAAATGGTGAAGCAGTATTCTATCAGAATGGTTCCTGGGAATATAGTGAACTTTCCAAAACATTCAAAGATGACGAGCTGGCTATGATTCCGATCTACTTTGGTGTAGATGATGCAAACGAAGGTCTTGCAACCGGTACAGAGAATTACTGGTGTGTAAATAAGAATGCATCTGAAGCTGATGTAAAAGCAACACTTGATTTCATGAACTGGTGTGTAACCTCTGAAGCAGGAACAAAATCCATGGCTGAAGACATGGGATTCACAATTCCTTTCAAAACAGCAGAGGCACCAAGCAATGTATTTGTAAAACAGGATGCAGAGTACACAGAAGCTGGTCTGACACCTGTATCATGGAACTTTACAACAATGCCATCTGAAGAGTGGAAAAATACTCTTGGATCTGCTCTTACAGCATATGCAGCAGGATCTGGCTCCTGGGATGATGTTAAGAGCGCGTTTGTTGACAACTGGGCAACAGAGAAGGCACTTTCCGAATAATGAATAAAAAAAAGGGAGGCAGAGATTCCTGTCTCCCTTTTATAGATTCTAAGCAGAGAATGGGAAGAAGAGGAGAGATTTACCATGGTAGGAAAAACAATCAAAAAGTGGTGGCCGATTTTCGTTGTGCCTACACTGGCTGCATTTATAATCGGATTTTTATGGCCGTTTATCTGGGGAATTTACCTTTCATTTTGTAAATTTACCACAGTGCAGGATGTTACTTTCGTAGGATTTTCAAACTATCAGAAAATATTGCTTGACAATACTTTCAGCCATGCGTTCTGGCTGACTGTGGCATTTGCCTTTATATCCAGTATTCTGATCAATGTTCTGGCATTTGCCATTGCACTGGCGCTGACAAAAGGATTCAAGGGAACCAATGCATTCAGAACAGTATTCTTTATGCCAAACCTGATCGGCGGTATTGTTCTTGGATACATCTGGCAGACCTTATTAAATGGTCTGTTATCCAAATGGGGACAGCCGCTGCTGGCTTTGTCTGCAAAGAACGGATTTATGGGTATGCTGATTCTTCTGTGCTGGCAGCAGATTGGATATATGATGATCATTTATGTGGCAGGTCTGAATAATGTTTCACCTGACCTTATCGAAGCGGCACAGATTGACGGAGCTACATCCAGACAGATTCTGTTCAAGATTAAATTACCGATGATCATGCCGTCTGTTACAATCTGTACTTTCCTTACACTGACAAATGGATTTAAAATGTTCGACCAGAACCTTTCTCTTACAGGTGGAGATCCTGCCAAGCAGTCTCAGCTCCTTGCCTTGAATATCTATGATACATTCTATGCACGAAGCGGACCACAGTGGAAGGGAATCGGTCAGGCAAAAGCAGTTGTATTCTTTATTCTGGTTGTAGCCATTGCCCTGATTCAGCTTAAAGCAACATCATCTAAGGAGGTGCAGCAGTAATGGAAAACAATAAAAAGAAAAGTATTATTCCTACAATTATATTAACCATACTGTCCCTTCTCTGGATTTATCCTATTATACTGATCCTTTTAAACTCTTTAAAAAAGGAATCAGCCATTACAACTACAGGAGTATTTGAACTTCCTCTGGGTGAAATATGGAATGGATTTACAAACTATGTAGCCAGCGTAACACAGATGGATTTCCTGAAATCTTTCTGGTACAGCCTTGTAATCTCAGTTATGTCAGTAGTACTGATCCTGCTGTGCTGCTCTATGTGTGCATGGTATATTGTCCGTGTAAATGGAGTGCTTTCCAAGATTTTATACTATCTGTTCATATTTAGTATGGTAGTTCCTTTCCAGATGGTTATGTTCACTCTGGCAAAGACAGCAGATACACTGAAACTGAACACTCCTTATAATATCTGTATTATTTATCTGGGATTTGGTGCAGGACTGGCAGTATTTATGTTCACCGGTTTTGTAAAGGGAATCCCGCTGGAAATTGAAGAGGCTGCCCTGATCGATGGATGTAATCCGTTACAGGTATTTTTCAAGATCCTGATCCCGATTCTGAAGCCTACCATTATCTCCACTGCAATCCTTCAGCTGATGTGGGTATGGAATGACTATCTTCTGCCGACCCTGGTACTGGATATTAAGAAATTTCGTACCATTCCTATGGCAGTACAGTACTTCCGCGGAAGCTTCGGTCATGTACAGATGGGACCGATGATGGCAAGTATTATGATCGATATTATCCCGATCGTTATTGTTTACCTGGTATGCCAGAAATATATTATTGAAGGTGTTGTTGCAGGTGCAGTAAAAGGATGATAAAATAGTATCAGACGCAGGCTGATATGGATAATAAGTGACTGAAAATAAAGATAGTTCCATAATTGCAGGAACTATCTTTATTTGTATATATAAGGGGGTAGGAGGTTAGAAGCTATGTATCGTGTATTAGTGGTTGATGATGAAAAAATAGAGAGAGAGGGAATTAAATTTCTGCTTTCCAGGGAAGAGGGAGAATTTGAGATTTCTGAGGCTTCCAATGGGCGTCAGGCACTGGAAATCCTGAGAAATGAGGAGATAGATCTACTACTGACAGATATTAAAATGCCTCATATGGATGGACTGGAACTGGCAAAAAAGGCAAAAGAGGAAAAAGAGGAGCTGCAGATTGTAATCTTTAGTGGCTATAACGATTTTTCCTTTGCCCAGGAGGCAATCCGTTATGGGGTGAAGGAGTATGTTTTAAAACCGGTGGATCCTGATATTTTCAGTGAAACACTGGAAAAGGTCCGCAGTGAAATTGACAAAAATAAAAACCGCAAGATCAGAGATCAGAAGGAACAGGATTTTCTCCAGCAGTATTTTCTCCAGAATTATATTTACACAGGAAAAAAAGAAATTCTGGAAAAAGCCGGAGAAATGATCAACCTGGATACCTGGAATCAGTGGCACTGTGCCATTCTGGTGGAATCCTCCCAGAATTTTTTTGATACTGCAGATGAGAATCTGGCAGAGGATATGCGCAAGGAACTGCGGAGAATATTTTTCTATCTGAATCTGAATGCCAGACAGTCCCTGTTTCTGTTTAACGATGTATACTGCGATTATCTGTTGGTAGCCAATCAGCTGTATACGGTGATGAAGCGCCAGTATCCGGGAAGCTTTCATCTGGCGGTAAGCAGGAAGTTTGAGGGTTGTGAAGCACTGCCTGAGATCATGACAGAGCTGGAACAGCAGATGGAGGAGAGATTCTATCATCCGGAGAACCATGTATTCTCCAATGAGGAGGAAGAGTACAGTCATGTGGATAAGGCTGCCCAGGACTCCCAGCTGATGCAGAGAATTTCTGAAGATATCAGCAGAAAGGACATTCAGCAGCTGAAAGTCCATTTTCAGTGCCTTACAGACAAATACAAGAGCAGTACTCAGTTTTCGGCTATGTATATTAAATTTGTATTTTCCAATGTGATCCAGGCCTTGTTTGAGGAAACCCAGTTTTCAGAGGAACGTCGCTTGGACAAGGAGATTGACAGACTGTACAACTGTAGTGATATTTCGCAGATCCTTCAGGTTACTGAGGAGAATATCCGGGAGTATGAAAATTTTCTGGAACGTTCTATGAGTGAATCCAGAAATGAGGTGGCTGCAGTGAAAAATTACATCTATCAGCACTACGGAGAGGATCTGAGCCTGGAGATGCTGGCAGAAAAGGTATATCTGTCCTCAGGATATCTGAGTTTTATTTTCAAAAAGGAAACAGGAATGAACCTGAACCGTTTTATCCGGGTATTCCGTATGGAGAAGGCAAAGGAGCTTCTGTGCAGCACAAATATGAAAGTGGCACAGGTAAGTGAAAAAGTAGGATTCTCCAATGTATCCTATTTTTGTCGAAGCTTCCGGGAATATTACGGAAGCAGCCCTGAGTCCTACAGGAAAGGAACAGGTGAAGATGAAGAGAATCCGAAAGAAATTTAGAGATATGAAATACCGTCATAAGCTTACGATCCTGCTGGTGATATCCAGTCTGGTGCCTATGACGATACTTGCTCTTTACAGCCATAACAGTATGAGCAAGCTGGTGCGCCATAATGAATTGGAGGATACCTCATCCATCCTGGAACAGACCAGAGAGAGTATTGAAAGCCAGATTGAGGTATATACAGGACTGATCAATTATCTCACCTATTCTCCGGATATTGAAGAGGTGATCAATGAGAAGAATATGGACAACTATGTGGCGTATGCCAAGTATACCCAGATTGTGGATCCTCTTCTCACAGTGCCTAAATCCTATCATGATGCTATCAATCAGATACAGATTTTTGCAGACAGTATTAAAGTGAGACATGAATATACCCTTGTGCCTATGGATGAGATAGGACAGGAATGGTGGAGCAGCCAGCTAAACGATGAGGTGCAGGTGCAGTGGCTGGTAAATACGGAAAAACCGGAGATTGCAGCAGTGAGAAATATTTACGAGGGAAAGAAGCGTACAGCAGTGCTGTGCATTACTCTGGATTACGATAAAATATTCAAACCGTTGAAAAATATTATTTCAGAAGAGTCTGGGACTATGGTGCTGGATCAGAAACAGAATATTGTGTATCGTGATGAAAATATCCGGGATAATGATCTGGCAGATTTAAGAGAGTCTGACAAAATTCTGGAGCAGATCAGCAAGGGATATGTAGCGGTAAACAGCACCAGTCAGAATACGGGCTGGAAGTTTTATCTGTATAAAACCAAAAAATCTGTAGAAAAATCAGTTTATCAGATGCTGCTTACTGAGATTCCGCTGATCGCCGGCTGTGTATTGGTCATTTTTATTCTGGGTATGGCTTTTTCCAGATTGTTTACCCGCAAGATCGAAATGCTTACGGAAAACATGGATCAGGTAAACCATGGAAGCAGAGAGGTTACGGTTACCAGCGATGCAGAGGATGAGGTGGGGGTTCTGATCAGAAGCTTCCGCAGGATGATGAGTGAGATCGATCGTCTGATCAGTGAAGTTTACGAAAACAAAATAGCTTTGAAGGAATTTGAACTGAAAGCTCTTACTGCACAGATCAATCCACATTTTCTGTATAATTCCCTTTCCATTATTAACTGGATGGCTATTAAGAGTAATCAGAAGGAAATCAGTAAGGTAACTCTGGCCTTATCTACTTTTTATCGAACAGCTCTGAGTAAGGGAGAGGATATGGTAACCGTAGAAAACTGTATCCGTAATATAGAAGCTTATCTGTCTATCCAGCTGGTGATGCATGACAATGATTTTACAGTAGAGTGGAAGATTGATCCGCAGGTAAAAACTGAAAAAGTCCCCAAACTGATCCTGCAGCCAGTGGTGGAAAATGCATTAGAGCATGGACTGGATGTAAAAGAAGAAGGAGATAAAATCCTGAAGCTGTCCTTTCTGGATGCCGGGGATGCAGTACTTCTCCGGGTAGAAGATAATGGAATGGGAATGGAACAGTCAGTGGCAGAATCGTTGGTTACTTACCAGGCAGAAGGATATGGGCTGAAAAATGTGAACGATCGAATCTGTCTGCTTTACGGAGAGGAATATAAAATTCGTATCACCAGCAGTGTAGGTAAGGGAACAGTAGTAGAAATGCGGATTCCAAAGGGAGAAACATCATGATGATACAGAGTGTGACAAAGGCAGGAAAAAAGCTTTTTGTAATTCTGATTCTGGGAATAACTTTGCTTCAAAGCGGATGTAATAATTCAACAAAGGAGACACAGCAGAAAGCAGAAAAAACGGATGGGGCTGAGAAACAGAAAAAAACTGAGTCCGGGGACTGGGAAGAAGCCCGGACAACTCCTTATGGCAAATATCCTGAAACTGTGACCTATACTCTTGCCCAGATGAATGGTGCCAATAATTCCAATCTGCCCAAAGGGCAGACTTATGAAAATAATGAATATACCCGTTATCTGAAAAAGATGCTGAATATCCAGAATGAGAACACATACATGGAAAGTGAAGACAGATATGATGAATTTGTCAATGTGATTGTGAAAGATCGGATGCTCCCTGATGTCATGGTGATCTCGGACAAGGAAATGCTGGATGAGATGGTAGAAAACGATTTGGTGGAGGATCTGACAGAGGTGTATGAATCCTGCACTACAGACAGGATCAAAGCTATGTATGCCAGTTATGGAACTGAGCTTCTGGATTCTGTGAAATATGACGGGAAGCTGATGGCAATGCCGGAGACTGTTATCGATCATGGTCCCTGCCTGCTCTGGCTTCGTAAGGACTGGATGGATAAGCTGGGATTAGAAGAACCGCAGACTCTGGAAGAAGCTTTTGATATTATTGAAGCTTTTCAGAAAAACAGAATGGGTGCAGCACCTGGAGAAGATTCTATCGGACTGGTATGTGATACTTCACTGGTGGGAACTACGAGTAGTAGTTATTCTGTTGACCCTATTTTTCAGAAATTCGGAGCCAATCCCCAGAGATGGCAAAAGGGTGAGAATGGAGAAGTGGTATATGGTTCTCTTACAGAAGAGACGAAGAATGCACTGGAATATTTGAACCAGCTTTATGAAAGGGGAATTCTGGATGAGAATTTTGCACTGCGGGCCCAGAATAATCTAAGGGATCTGGTGGTCAGCGGAAAATGCGGGGCATTTTTCGGATTGTGGTGGACACCTAATAATCCTCTTATGGATGAGTATGAAGAAGATCCGGACTCTGACTGGGAGCCATATTATTTTCCGGCAGAAATACAGAAAACGGCAGAAACCTATTCTACATTCAGAGACAACAAATATGTAGTGGTGCGAAAAGGTTATGAGCATCCTGAAATTGTAATGAAGATTTTGAGTGTACTTTTTGATTATACCAGGTATGAAGCGAAGGATGCAGATGAAATGAACAGTTATTTTGCTCTGAATGTGGATCCCACAGCAAGGCCGTTGGTGATCAATGTGGATTACAATGAAGCCACTTATCGTGTGACAGAGCATATTCAGAAGGTAATTGCAGGAGATATGGAAGAAGAGAAGCTCAGTGCCATTGAGAAATCCTATTATCAGGCATGCAGAAATTATATAGAGGGACAGAATGTGACAGTGGAGGACTGGGCAGCTTACAAATCCCGCATTTCTGCAGTAGGTCTTCTGGTGAAATCAGATTACAGGACTCCTGAGAAAATCTATCTGCAAACTTCAAATCTGGAAATTCCTCAGACTCTTGGTACTCTGGAGAAGAACACTTTTATCCAGATTATCATGGGGAAGCGCCCCATATCCTATTTTGATGAATTCGTAAGCAAATGGTATGAACAGGGAGGGAATCAGCTGGTAAAAGCAATCCGGGAGGATTCCAGGTAATGCGAATATTTTTGTATAAATAAAATTTACAAAATCATATATTTTTCTGGTATAATTTTTCAGGCAGACTGTAAAACATTTTTGCAGCCTGCCTGAAACTTATTAGGCTTAAAAAAGTACAAAAGAACAGGGGCGGGAAATGGATAATAAGGGAAAAAACAGAAAGAAAAAGATAAAAGTTATCCTGGGGATCTGTATTGCAGTATTTTTACTCCTGGGAGGAGGTTTGTTGGCTTATATACATAAAGTGGATACGGACACACTGGGGAGAAAAATTACCATATATGGTCTGGATGTATCAGGTCAGAATGTGGAGAAGGCCGGACAGACCATCCGGAAAGCATTTCAGGATAAAAAGGTTGTTTTCCGGGAGGATGGCAGTCAGGTATATGAGACAACTGTAGGGGAACTGGGATATTCTCTGGATGAGGGAACGCTTCAGTCTGCACTTACAGCCTTGAAACAGCAGCGTGACCAGACAAGGACGTTTCTGGCCTACTGGAAAAATTACGAAATAGAATATCAGGTAAACAAAGATGAGATAGCAGAACAAGCGGCTCTGACAGAAGATCATTTTGGAGAGAAAGAAAGAACGGAAGCCCAAAATGCTGAGATCAGATACAGCAAGAAGAAAAAGAAATTTGTGATAGTAAAGCAGGTGGCAGGGACACAGATTGATGAAGAACGTCTTCGAAATTATGTGGACAAGACGCTGGAAACAGAGTTTCAGGATAAGCTGCTCACCGGTGAAGTCAAGATAGATCTGAACCAGCAGGCATATAAGCAGCCTTCTGTAAAAGCTTCAAAAGAATTGAAAAAGGAATTGAAAAGCCTAAACGGACAATTGAAAAAATACCGCAAGGCTACCATAACCTATACCTTTGGAAATACCACAGAGACTTTGGATTCCCAAACAGTAAATTCCTGGATCAGTATTCAGGGCACAAAGATCGTAATCGATCAGGAGCAGGCAGGGGCCTTTATTTCACAGCTTGCCAATAAATACAATACCATTTATGTTCCCAGAACCTTTCATACTTCTATGGGTACGGATGTGACTGTGGAGGACAATGAATATGGTTATAGGATCGATCAGAGCGGAGAGTTAAGCCAGCTGCTTTCTGATCTGAAAAGCGGTAAGGATGTGGTTCGTGAACCGGTATACAGCAGCAAAGGAATGCAGAGAAACGGAACGGATGATCTGGCGGGCAGTTATATAGAAGTAAGCCTGGATGCACAGCACCTTTGGCTGTACAAAGATGGAGGGTTGGTAACGGAAACAGATATTGTCAGCGGAGCGCCTACAGAGGAGAGGCATACCTATACGGGAGCCTGGCCCATTGCCTATAAAGCAAGTCCTTTTACGCTCACCAGCGATGTATACGGATATGATACCAAGGTAAAATACTGGATGCCCTTTGTATACGGGCAGGGGCTGCATGATGCGCCCTGGCAGTCGGCTTTTGGAGGAAATCGTTATAAGACAGGAAACGGAAGTCATGGATGTATCAATCTGCCGGAAGAAGAGGCTGCAATTATTTATGAAAATATTGACGGTGGATATCCCATTATTATATATTAAAAACAGCTTAACCGAATCAAGTAAGTAGCGAAGCGGATGATTTTATCCGCTTGACCTCAAAATACAACAGGAGGAACTGGATGATGGAATTTCAGAAATTGATGGAAGTAAGAAGAAGTGTTCGAAAATATGCAGCAGACAAAAAGGTCACAAAAGAAGAACTGATGGAGATGATTGGCGCTGCACAGGAGGCTCCTTCCTGGAAAAATACGGAGACAGGGAGATATTATTGTGTATTGTCTGAGGAGATGACAGAGAGAGTACGCAGGGAATGTCTGCCTGAGGGAAATGCCCGTAAGGCTGAAAATGCAGTACTGGTTGTAACTACTTTTGTAAAAGATAAAGCTGGTTTCCAGAAT
>ERZ1034969.1370-NODE-1370-length-10089-cov-4.305362_pt1 | contig 10089 bp, 8 predicted proteins | sample MGYA00520624_ERZ1034969 | MGnify/ENA primary metagenome ERZ1034969 (study PRJEB33766, sample SAMN09781776) | gut metagenome | biome: gut microbiome | host: Homo sapiens | place: Madagascar | study: EMG produced TPA metagenomics assembly of the PRJNA485056 data...
ACTGGCGTGCTAAGGGTTTCAAGCAGCCTGGCGTTCTTGAGCGTCTGGAACGTGAAGATGGGTATATCGTCCACCAGCGGCGTGAATGGCGTATGTACGATCCAGAAACAGGAAAACTGACTACAAAAGCCGGAACACTTTGGGGTCTGTTAAAGAAAATACACTAAATGCAAACTGACTGCGGAACGTTCCGCAGTCATATTTCATAGTCGTCACCGCTGACAGCATACACAATCAACTACCGCTGATAGCATATCGAGAGTCTATCTCACCGCTCACAGCATACTTTACTCGATTTTTTACCGCTGACAGCATACTTAAGACATTGCATGAATAATGTGTACCGGTATGGGTATAACCAGAACAAAATTACCGCTGGCAGCATACGAAGGTCTGATATATACCATTAATTACCGCTGATAGCATATCCAAACAAAAATTCCTCAATAAAACACCGCTGACAGCATACGTTATATCAGGGAGCAGCAGGCAATAAATGCCTTTCACTACAAGCAATCAGCGCAATGGCAATAGAATGTTAGTAAGCGCAAACCTATATGGAATGCACTCTTCGAGGTTAGTAACCACTGGGGAGGTATGACAGAGCATTGAGTGGTGATAGATGATTTACCGCTCACAGCATACGTTCATCTCACTATACCGCTGGTAGCATATCTTTAACCGTTCACAGCATACTTTTCAGAAAAATAGCCGCTGATAGCATACATTTCACCGCTGACAGCATATCAAAGCAGTTTGAGACTATTGGAAAGGATCTCAATCATCTTGATATTTTCAGGCGTCAAATTCTGCGAAAGTTCAGTTATCTTGTTGATAATGTTCTGTTTAGCATCAATTTCCCCGGCTTTCTCATCTGGTTTTTTGGGTTCGATGTCTTCAGGTTTTGGCGGTGCGACTTTAAGTTTTGGATTACGGCTGTGAATCTGGATATAGATCGACCGCCCTCGCTTAATCTCGCTGTATTCGAGATAGCCCAAATCTTGGAGAGCTTTTAAGCCGTTACGTATAGTCTGATTCTGCGAGCTTACATTCCTGCTACTCAAATTGAGTCGCGCACGCAATCGAGCAAGCGATACCGGCGCAGGCTTGGTTGGAAGACTTTCGATGAAGGTGTACAGAGCCTGTGCTGTTTCTTTGCGTGGTAGCTTATTGATAACCTTTAACTGCAAAAGAACCTTATGGTCAAAGCGATATAGTTCGGCCAGCTTCGGTTCTGCATAGAACACCACCGTATCTTTCTGCTCGTTGTAGTCCACGCTATTGATGAGGTGCACCATCAGAAGCGAGATCTTGTTAGAGCCGTCGACGTTCTTTTCTTCATACGTTCTCTGAAAAGACAGAGTTGTACGCATGATCTTCAAAAGACTGTTTGTAAGCCGGTCGCGGAGTGTTTTGCGGATCTGTGACGATGGATAGCCACAAAACTTCGCAAATTTCGTGATGCTTAACTCGACACGACCGTTAGGTTCGCCGTATTCTGCCAGCGAACGCACAACGCCAACCCACGTTTTGAAATCATGATCCATGTCGAGACGAGGACCGGTTATCTTGATATCGGAATAGCCTTCAGAACGGGCTACTTCGAGCTGAACAAGCTCCTTTGAAGCATCGATCTCATTTGGCTTGTTACGCTTGCTGTATTTTGTCCCCTTGAGCGTGGGCACGAACAACCCCAGCCGCATCAACGCAATTGGTTGGACTGTATTGTTGCTATTAGGGACAAGTTCCCCTGTGTACAATTCAAGGGAACCTTCTTCAAAGTTGTCGAGATTATCTTCTACTTCTTTGTTATTTTTACCTTTTTTATTTTTTGTGGACATGTGGACACCTTTGTCATTCAACCGCTGACAGCATACTTGATTTGCCGCTGGCAGCATACCAAAAACAGTTGGCAGAATACGGCGAACCGTTGACAGACTATCAATTACCGCTGGCAGCATACATGAACATAGCTTCAGACCAGTCGTGGCGCGGCTTACAGCGATCGGGGATCTTATTTGATCTATACAAGGATCTATCTATGGATCTCTTTATTAGGATCTATCCTGTGGATATGTGAATAATTAAAACAGGCATTTACTACCTTCGGCGCACCTGGTGGGTTATCGTTGCCTCGGCTAACAATCACAGAAAAATGACATATGGATCTAAAACGCACGCGCTGGGTTCGTCGTCTTGAAGACGGCTCCTACACTATCGAATCAAATTCCAACCTGAATAAGCAGAAGTTGCTTTGTGACATCTGCGGTATAGCGGCGAAGTGCCCGATCTACGAAACCAGAATAAAACTTGATAAGGCTGGTGTGAATTTTCATTTAAACAGTTGCATCAGGTACGTTCCATTGCTCGCATTTCGTAAACCGATCATCGGATTGGATGCCCCCTACTTCAACACACTCCGTTCAGGTGTGACGTGGCGAGATCGTTTATCACCAGACAAGCTGATTTGCCTCGTATCCGCAGACACAGGGAAAATCATCCGTTTTGGGAAAGTGGACAAGGTTTACTCAGGCCCAGTAGACGAAATGTTGCGGAAACACAGCCGATTTAATCATCTCTGTATGGGTGGTGAGAAAATCGAGAAGGTAGAAGAAGTGATCCGCAAATCCTACGGACACTTTCTGACCAAAGATAGCCTGCTCACCGCAATCTACATCAGACATGTAAAACGTGAGTTCGACCTCGAATACCACAGTGAAGAAGAGCTTAACCTTGTTGACCCACGTCCAAAAGCTGGCGTCATAAGCATAAACGCAGCGCGTAAAAAGCCCACTGACGCGCTGTAACCCTCCAGATCGTATATTGGCGTAGATAGAATCTACGCCCCCTCAAAATAGCTCTCATAGCGTTCTACAGTGATCCTGTCTTATTTTTAGTCATACAGACAAGCAAAGTTGCGCCACAACAAATAGGTATATACTTACTTATAAATTTTGTATATTAAGACGCTCGTTTCATTCCTAACATACCGTTATGCATAGTTGTTTACCTTCTCATTGCTCTTAAAATTTGTATCAAAATAACCACAAAGGAAAAACACATGACTTTGCCATACGGCGTCATTTCTGACTGCCACTACCACAAATGGGATGCGTTCTCCACGACGAACGCTGAGGGGCTTAACTCCAGACTTGAAATACAGTTGGAAGCAACGAAAGAAGCAGCCATCGCCATGAAGAAGGCCGGTTGTAAGTACATGTTGGTTGCCGGTGATACATTTCACGTCCGAGGAACTGTGTCCCCTTCTGTTTTGCATTACGTAACTGAAACGTACAAGTGGATTATCAACGAGCTTGATCTGACAGTAGTAATGCTGGCCGGTAATCACGATCTTGAAACCAACGATTCAGTATATAGCGCCAACGCAGCAGCATCGCTGAGTTCTATCGGCGTGGTAATCGTATGTGGCAAGCGCCCACACTCAATAAAAATTGGTGATGTGACTGTCCACCTGATTAGCTGGCGTAACAATCATGCGGAGCTTATCAGCGATCTGAAAGCATTACGTAAGAGCGTAGAAGGTGATAATCATGACGTTGTTATCCATACATCCATTAACAAAGCTATTCCAACAATGCCTGACGTCGGTATCGATGCGCAGGAGTTAAAGGATATCGGCTTTCGTCTCGTGCTTAGTGGGCATTACCACAACCACAAAGAGGTCATTCCTGGAGTTATCAGTGTCGGTGCACTGACCCATCAAAATTGGGGAGATGTTGGATCTCTGGCTGGTTACATGATCGTAAACCCGGACGGCAGTTTCAGTCACTACGAAACCAGTGCGCCTAAATTCATTAACCTAGAAGATTATGTTGCCGATGACCAAATTCGCGGCAACTACGTGCGTTTCCGCGCCGTAATTGAGAACGATGAAGAAGGTATTAAGTACCAGAATATCCTCAAAACAATGCAACTTCATCCGTAAGTCATCAATGATGGAAGGTACAGCAAGCACAACGGAAACCAGCAAAATCGATAGCCTGGGAGAGTCGGTATCTGCTTATTGCAAGATTGTCCACGATACTGACGGCGGATTTGATCTGAGCAAGTTGGATATTTTGTGTCAGGAAATCCTCACCGAAGCGGAGAGTTCGGAGGCTGTGTGAGGCAAAGTCGTTATGGGAGCTTTCGAGACTTTGCCATCACGATGAAAAGACTTGAACGAGGCCAGACGGTGATGTTTCACAAGCCCTCCCCGCCACAAGGAAATCCCGTAGCGTTTTATCTTGGAAGGTTAACAAGAAAAGGCGTATTGAGGCGCAGATCCTTCCCGGCGCATACGGAGTTCAGATTGAAAGAAGGCCAAAAGCTAACACACGGTATCAGAGGTGTTATATGAAGTTTTTAAAGCTCCAGGTTGAGAATTTTATGGCTATCGCCAGCGCGGAGGTCGAGTTAGATCAGCGTGGTTTAGTGCTCATTCAGGGTGTTAATAGTGATGATAGTTCCGCATCAAGTAATGGCTCTGGAAAGTCAACTCTAATGAATAGCCTGATGTGGTGTCTTTATGGCGAAACAGCTCATGGTGTGAAGGGTGACGATGTGTTGTCTACCGACCATGAAAAGAACTGTCGTGTTGCAGTAACCATCGAGGATGAAGGCAAGAGATACGCAATCATTCGTCACCGTAAACACAAAGAGTTCAAAAATCGTCTTATCGTTCGTGGTGAAGATGGCGATATGACGAAAGGCAAAGATGCGCTGACGCAGGAGTTCGTCGAGCGTCTGATCGGTGCATCTAAAGAGGTTTTCATGGCTTCCATCTATGCGAGCCAAGAAGCTATGCCAGATTTACCTGGAATGTCCGACAAAAACCTCAAAACCATCGTAGAAGAAGCCGCTGGCGTTGACAGACTGACACGCGCCTACGCTATTGCTCGTGAGCGAGCTAATGCAGCTGCCGCACGTATGGATGTGGTTAAAACCAAATTGGAGTCGACAATCTCGACCATTGAGGCAACACAGTCAGAAATTGAGTCAGCGAAAGCCTCCTCTGAATCATGGGAGCAAGAGCGTTCTAAACGTTATGACGATGCCCTGGCTGGGCTGGCCAGTGCCGAAGTTGAGTTAACGGAAGTTGAACTTGAGATCCGCACTCTTCCCGAACAGATCCGTGATACCGAGAAGGCAATCGAAAGTGAGCGCAAAAAGTTAGCCTCAAAAGAAGAACATGACGCCAAGTTGCTCAAAGTGCGTGGTGCGATAACTGATATTCGGGCAAGCATCAAAGCTACAGAAAATAGTCAGGCTGATGCAATGAGCCGCGCGCGCAATTTTAAGACCAAAGCAGAAGAGGTTGGTACTAAAGTAGGATCACCATGCCCTACTTGTGGCAAAGCCTACTGCGAAGAAGATCTATCAACGGTGAAGGAGAATTTCATTGAACAAGCACGTCAGGAAATTGGTCAGGCGAAGACACTTGCAGAGGCAATGGCTAAACACAAAACGAATCTTGAGAAGGCGTTAAGCATTGAGTCTGCCCTTGTTAAAACGACACCTGATGTAACGGCTATCATTGCCCGGATTGAAGAGCTTACTAAACAACTCTCATCTTTGCGTCATCGTGAGAAGGAGGTTGTTGCTATTGAGTCTCTTGTGACTCGTGCTCGTACTGAGGTCGATCGTATATCAAAAGAGATTAATCCGTTTATTGCTCTTATCGCCAGACACGAAGATAACCTGGCGTCCAGTAAGTCTACCTTCAAGTCCTTAAAAGACGAGTTAAAGGCTATTCAGGAACAAACGTTGCTATTGGAAAAAGCTCGTCAGGTCTACTCTCCTGCCGGGGTGCGTTCTCATATTTTGACGTCTGTTACGCCTTTCCTGAATACACGCACTGCCGAGTATCTCAATACGTTGTCTGACGGGAATATTACTGCTGAGTGGTCGACGATGGATGTCACTAAAAAAGGTGAGTATCGCGACAAATTCAACATTAGTGTGCAGAAGAAAGGTTCAAGTAAGTCGTTCCAAACCCTCTCTGGTGGTGAGAAGCGGAAGGTTCGCATTGCGTGTTCTTTGGCATTGCAGGATCTGGTTAGTAACCGGGCGAGTAAAAACATCGATTTGTTTATCGGCGACGAAATTGACGATGCACTCGATACAGCCGGTCTTGAACGCCTCATGGGTATTCTGGAGTCCAAAGCTCGCGAGCGAGGTACTGTGCTGATTATCTCCCATAAAGAGATGAAGTCATGGTTCCGGGAAACTATTACGCTGGAAGTTAAAGAGGGGCGCAGCTATGTCGTTTAAATTAAGCCGCTCGCAGTTTTTGCAGGTATTTGCAGTGATGCAGTCGATAAAACTGATCAATGGGCATACTTCCAATGGTGCGGCTCCACGTATTCTGTGGGGCAGCAGCAACAATATTGACGGAGTACAATTCGACGCGTTGCTTGGTCTAATATCCGAGACACCATTGATGCAAAGTTTGAAATCACTACCACCTGGATGTATTGCGCCGATCCTGATTAATCCTTTTGTTGAGGGGGGATATCTTCCCAACGTCGGGCCTGGGTTTATTGCATCCCATGAAACTGAAGATCTTAACATTAATAGCGAAGGGTTCTTTGGGGGAATGGGTGCGCATCACTGTATGGCTTTCACGAACCTTATTCGACTTGCCAATAAGCGGGTGGATAGTTTGGCATCGCCAGGTGATGCTTTTACTGGTTTCCTTATCCAAAGGAGGGATAAAAAGTACAGTGCGGACAAACTACAGTTTGTTGGTAAGTATGGAGAAATGGTAGAAATCGAACTTCAGCTCCCTCATGTTTTAGCAAACGATAGTGCAGACAGTCGGAGGCTGTTGGGCATCATGCGTCATTTCATAGCAAGTGGCGTTAAACATGCTGTAGATAAACGTGTCACGCAGGTAAATGAGTATTCAGACTTTGCAAACTATCCCCAACCAACGTTGCAAACGGCAATAGTAACCAATTCGTTGGAGGCGAGATTATTGGAAAACCCTATATGGGGAACATGGTAAGGAGACTATATGAGTAAAAAAATCAGCGTAGTTGGTGTTGATCCCTCTATGAGCAACTTTGGGCTTGCTGTGGGCACTTTAGACCTTGAAACGGACGAACTTGAGATTCACGGCCTTACTCTTGTTGAGACTAAAGCGGGGAGTAACAAAAAGACCGTTCGTGTGAACAGTGACGATCTGCGCCGCGCCAGTGAAATATGGCGTGTTGCGAAGCCAATCATTGATAAGGCAAATATGGTTTTTTGTGAGCTACCGGTTGGGAGCCAAAACTCTCGTTCGCAGACGTCTTACGGTATTTGTATCGGTGTACTTGCGTGTGTGGATAAGCCATTGATCCAGGTTACTCCAAACGAAATTAAGCATTTTGTCGGCAATAAACTTACTACATCGAAAGAAGAGATTATCCAGTGGGCTACGAAAAAACACCCTAAAGCACCGTGGCTGCGTCGTAAGCAATCTGGACAGGATGTTCTCGTGAACAAAAACGAACATTTGGCTGATGCGGTGGCTGCCATCCATACCGGTATGCAAACAGATCAGTTTCGCCAGGTGCGCGATGTTCTCAAGTCTCTCATTTGATCTCATTGATAGGTAAGTGCTTATCTATTAACATGGGCCACTATATTTAGTGGCCCTCTTTATTTGGTGATACATGATAAGCATCGTAAAACGTAACGGCCAAACAGAGCCGTTATCCGAAGAAAAATACAACCGCGTCGTAATGTATGGCGTAGAAGGCATTCGTGGTGTAAGCGCATCCGCTGTAGCAATGGGAGCTGCGGCCAGCATTTTTGATGGGATGACCACCAGCCAGTTGCATGAGGCTTTGGTTAAATCTGCCGCTGATTTGATCTCACCAGATGCACCAAATTACTCACAGGTGGCTGCCCGCCTGAACATTTTTAAAATCCGCAAAGATGCCTTCGGTCGTTACGACTATCCGAACTTCTACCAACACATTGTCAAGAACGTTAACAAGGGCGTTTATGACAAGGATTTGCTGACACATTATTCGTTTGAAGAGATCGAAGAACTCGGCAATTACATTAAGCCTAAACGTGACGATCTTTTTGGCTATGCGGCTACGGTGCAATTGCAAAGCAAATACCTCGTTCAAAACCGTGTTACAGGTGAGATTCATGAGGGGCCGCAACATATCTATATGCTGGTAGGCATGTGTCTGTTCCAGAATTGGGAAGACGACTGCGCTGGCAAAACACGTATGGAGATGGTCAAAGGTTTCTATGACGTTACAAGTACGTTCAAACTGTCTCTGCCCACACCTATCATGGCCGGCGTCCGTACTCCAACCCGTCAGTTCTCCAGTTGTGTGCTGATTGAGTCTGGCGATAGTCTGAAAGGTATTAGTGCAGCTTCAGCCGCAATTATCGACTACGTTTCACGTCGTGCTGGAATTGGTATTGGTTTTGGCCGTATCCGTGCGCTGGGCAGCGAGATCCGCAATGGTGAAGCCACCCATACCGGAGTTATTCCATTCCTGAAGCATTTCCAGACTGCTGTTAAATCTTGCTCGCAAGGTGGTGTCCGTGGTGGCGCAGCAACAGCGTTTTACCCGATCTGGCATCTTGAAGTTGAAAGTCTGCTGGTGGTGAAAAATAACCGTGGTATTGATGAAAATCGCGTTCGCCATCTTGATTACGGCGTCATGAGTAACCGTCTGATGTACCGTCGACTCGTCAGAAGCGAGAACATCACTCTGTTCAGCCCGCATGATGTGCCTGATATGTACGAAGCCTTCTTCACAGACCAGGATCTGTTTGAAAAGCTGTACCATAAATACGAAGCCGATGATTCAATTCGCAAGAAGTCAGTACCTGCCATTGAGCTGTTCTCATCTCTGATGCAGGAACGAGCGTCCACGGGCCGAATTTATATTGCGAACGTCGATCATATTAATGAGCATGGCGCTTTCATTCCTACTCTTGCACCTGTTCGCCAGTCAAACCTGTGCATGGAGATCACTCTACCCACTCGTCCACTGGCATTTACCGACGACCCGAACGGTGAGATCGCGCTATGCACTTTATCCGCTTTTAACCTCGGAGCCATCCGTTCACTGGAGTCTCTTAAAGAGGTGGCGTTCTATGCCGTTGCTGCACTGGATTCGTTACTGGATTATCAAGACTATCCGATGGAGGCAGCTGAAGTGCCTGCCAAAGCTCGTCGTAGCCTGGGGATCGGTGTAACCAACTTTGCTTATTACCTGGCAAAGAATGGCATTCGTTATTCTGATACCGCTGGTAATAAACTGGTGCATGAAACGTTCGAAGCTATCCAGTATTACCTTCTTGATGCCAGCTGCCGACTTGCTGAAGCAAAAGGTGAGTGTGACTGGTTTGAGCAGACCAAGTACGCAATTGGTCAGTTGCCGATCGACCATTACCGTTCTTCATTAGACGAAAGTGGCGAAACCAACTTTGAGTTAAAGATGCCGTGGGAAGAACTGCGTGAACGTATTGCAAAATACGGTCTTCGCAACTCCACACTGACGGCACAAATGCCATGCGAGACTTCCAGCCAGATCACTAATTCCACCAACGGCATCGAACCGCCTCGTGGACCGGTGTCGGTGAAATCTTCTAAGGACGGCATCGTTAAGATGGTCGTGCCTGAGTTTGAAAAACTGAAGGAACAGTATGAATACCTGTGGGGCATGCCGGACAACCGCGGCTATCTGACAAAGGTGGCGATCATCCAGAAGTTCTTCGACCAGGCTATTTCAGCCAATACCAACTATGACCCTTCTCGCTTTGAAGGCGATAAAGTCCCAATGATGACGCTACTGTCAGATTTGCTTCTCGCCTACAAGATGGGAGTTAAAACGCTTTACTACCACAACACCAGAGATGGTGCAGGAAAGCGTGATGACGACGAACCGCAGAATCCACTGGCGCAAGCTGTAGCCGTCGAGCCAGAAGATGAGTGCGACGGAGCCTGCAAAATCTGACATATGGTGGGGTATAACCCCACCTTCTCTTTGATTTGTAAGCCTTGTTTAAACAAATAAGATAACAACTTGTTTAAACACATCAAAAAGCAAAAGGAAAAACACATGTCAT
>ERZ1034969.1372-NODE-1372-length-10060-cov-4.215192_pt1 | contig 10060 bp, 8 predicted proteins | sample MGYA00520624_ERZ1034969 | MGnify/ENA primary metagenome ERZ1034969 (study PRJEB33766, sample SAMN09781776) | gut metagenome | biome: gut microbiome | host: Homo sapiens | place: Madagascar | study: EMG produced TPA metagenomics assembly of the PRJNA485056 data...
AAATAAATATTGACTCGATTCAGTCAGTAGTTCCAATATGGAAACCATACAGGTTTGAGACGTTTTTTATATGGAACTTCGTGGATTACGATATTTTGTGGCGGTCGCGCGTGAACGGCACTTTACCAGAGCAGCCAAAGTACTGGGCATTTCTCAACCTCCGCTGAGTCAGCAGATCAAACGGCTTGAAGAGGAAGTGGGGACGCGGTTGTTCAGACGACTGACACGAGGTGTGGAGCTTACAGATACAGGAGAGGCTTTCTATGAGGATGCCTGTAAGATCCTGATGATGAGTGATGCAGCTATGGAGAAAGCTCGTGGAATTGCGCGTGGAATAAACGGTAGCTTATCAATAGGAATCACCAGTTCTGATGCTTTTCACCCGCAGATTTTCGCGCTTATCCGCAAGTTCCAGCTACAAAACGCGGCGATCACCGTGCATCAGACAGAAGCTAACATGGTATCCCTGATGACTATGCTGGCAGAAGGTGAACTGGATATCGCTTTTGTGCGTTTGCCATGTGAGAGTAGTAAAGCATTTGAGTTGAGAATCCTTGATCAGGAGTCGATGCTGGTTGCTCTGCATCGTGATCATTATCTCTCCGGGAGCGAAGCTCTGGCGCTGGAACAACTTCATGATACTCCAGTTATCTTGTTTCCACAGGAAATTGCACCGGGACTGTATGAATGTGTTTACCGCAGTTGTGAGACGGCCGGAATAGATATGCAGCATGCGCTCCAGTCATCACAGCTCTCCTCTTCCCTGAGCATGGTGGACGCTGGGTGTGGTTTCGCTCTGGTTCCACAGTCGATGTCTGCCATTTCTCCACCTAATATCACCTACCATTCGCTGATTTCTCCGGCTATCTTTACTGATATTGCCCTGTGCTGGCGGCATTTTGAACGATCTCAAACAGTGCGACGTTTTCTTACCATGCTTAACTGAACTCTGATACCTGCGTTTGCTATAAGAGCTCTGATCGTGGAGTTGTATTTCTGGTCTGAATTTATTACTGTGGATGCTTTATCTTCATATGAAATATCCCGAGAACAGGATATCCTGCTGGACGTTTCGCAGAAAATGTTGTCAAAACAATGCAACGTGACTGTATCTGTACAATGCTCAACTCTGACAAGTTAGTAGCAAAAAAGAACCTTGAGGGTATGTTCGAGTACTATAACAAATAGCATTCTCACCGTGCTCAGTGGGATTTCCCGCTACGGCGGCGAACCAGTAATGTGGGAGAGTGATAACAATTATTTGTATATACAGGGGATATTTACATATATATCATATTTGCTCACGGGAGAATGAAACCATCCGGAGAAAATACCAGTATCACCAGACTGGTATTTTCAACTTTGATATTCCCCTGCATTAACTATACTGGATACTGTCCTTCAGGATTTTTTCCGCCATTTTCAGGAGTTTTGTACTGCCTTCATAAGTGATATGAACAAGATGTATTGAGCCATTTATTGTTGCAACACCAACCATATGTTCACCTTTTGTTCCTATAAGTACACAGGGGCCCCATACAGCATTCAGCTCCAGACTACCAATACACTCAGGGGCCTCAATGACACCAAGGTTAGATATTGTTAAATCTGGAGCTAATTGTTTTTTGTCGTAACTTATTACATGATTAATGTCATTGCTCGTCATAAACGGTTCTGCGCACAGAATCAGTGATTCAATTCCTTTCTTTGTTTTAACCCTGTCAAGAGTTTCAGATATATTGCCTGCAACAGACCAAATCGTGGACGTGTCATCCAGTTTATATTCATGTGTTGGTATCAGAGCATAAAAACAAAGTCCATAATCCAGTGCTGTATGCTTTCTTGCATTAACAGGGGTACAAATTCTGATTTTATGTTCAGACTGTTCAGATAAATTATTCCGGGCCATAGCCAGTGCTGCTGAAAGCAAACAGTGTGTCGTAACCTGTCTTTTCTTTGCATTTCTTATGATGCTATCTGTCAGTTCTGGAGAAAGTTTCAGTCGAATAACCTTTAATTTTTCCTGATTGCGCTCAGCATACCCCCTGGGGTCAATAACATCCTGAAGACTCATTTTATCCGGAGGTCTTGACTGGGGAGACTGCATATATGTCTGTTCAAGTGAGGGAAGTAAAGGCAATGCGGGAAGGTCTCTTCCTGCAACAATAGTAATTAAATCCCTGATAAAAGACGATACGGAAAGTCCGTCAGCAATAACATGATGAGTTGTTACAATAACAATACACTTTTGTTCATCATGTAACAATGCTATCTTCATCAGGGAGAAATCACCATTTCTGAATGGTGAGGCATATTCACTTTCTATCTCGCTTTCAAGTGATGATATCTTTCTGAGATTTACCGTTCTGACTCTGATTGTTACCTGGTCATCATAAAAAAAACACAGTTCATTGTCATCATTAACATCAACACCGGCACAAATAAGAGGATGTCTTTTTTGTAGCTTATTTATTGCCCGGAGCCACTCATCCAGCGTGGTTCTCCCGGTAACTTCAGCTGAAACAGTAAAATGCTTGGGGCCGAAGGTATCTATCTTCCATGTATACTGTTCAAGAGCCCCGAGAGGTCGTAACTGATATTTTTTTGATACTGTATCCATAGCAAACTCCATATATCTGAATATGATATTTTTCATGAAAAGTGATAATGGGGACTGAGTCAATGCAATGACAAAACTATGGACTCATTCTCCCCTCCTCTTACTATAGATTACCACAATCAAATTTCAATTTTTATTTCAGAAAGCACGCCCATTATGGTATATAACCATTTTTATATCATATCGGGGTAAATATTATATAAAGGTGCACGAGTGAATGATAAAACTGTTTTATAATGAAAGTGATTGCACGGTATATAATCACGGGGCAAAATGAAAAATAGTAAATTTGTTGGCTTTGATTTTTCCCTTCCAGGAACGCTGAACACCAGTGTGAGTATGCTGAATATTCTCCGGCAGATAACCTCCTTCCTGATTGCAATCCTGATAAAAATATTTTATTGTGAGTAAAATGAGATGAAAATACATATATCACATTCTGATATGATGGGGTCATCATAAGGAAAATGAGGGGCATCGATGTCCGGACGTGTGTTTATAGTGAAAGCTGAACCTTTTATCTGTCATAGCTATGATTCGCTGTCGGTATTGCTTATCCATGAGCGAGAACTGGCAAAAGAAACAGATGTTTTTTTCACTGTGAAAAGTGCTGTCCTGGGTTTTGTGGAGATTTTTTCCCGGGCACAATATATAAAATTTGATTCCAGACTGGATGCACTGTTACACATAGAGGAAAAGACAGGTATTCAGATCGAATTACTGGAAAAAAGACTGTATGAACTGAGGTCATTTCAGGAGAATATCATAACAGAGGCAAAGCGCCACGAACACAATTGACGCTATTCAGCCATAACACCACAACATACAACCGCTTGTTGAATCATTTTTCCGAATATCTTCTGGGGGTAATCGAGAAGTATTGTCTGAATATACTGATGAAGTATGATGTACTGGCATAACCACATTTTTCAGATACCATCATTACTGAATGGTCCTGCTCAAGCATTTTTTTCGCACTAATCATTCTCACATCAAGCAGTATCCTGCTGAATGAAGTTTTTTCTGATAATAGTTTCTTCTTGATCAGGCTCTCACTCATATAAACATAGTCAGACACATCTTTCAGTTTCCATTGTCTGGATATATCAGAAAGAAATATGTTTCTGATTTTTCCGGAAAAGGTTGGTGAAGCAGATACCAGAAGATGGTTTAGTGATGGTTCAGTGCTGAATATCGTTAAAAGAGAAAAAAACATTGCTTCCTGGAAGTCAGGGTGAATATATTGTTCGCTTGTAATATTTTTTATTATTTCATCAAGAAATTCCGGATAGGCAAAGCTCCTTTTCAGGAAACCTCTGTGATTATCTCCCGGTTTCAATTTTTTTGTAAGATGCCTTTCCATATAACTTATAACAGACTTCTCACTTAGTAATACGGTTGTTATCTTATCTGAATGCAGAGACATCATCTCGTTTACTGATGTGTTAACCAGCATAACATCTCCATAATTCAGAATAAGGAGCTCATTTAACAATGTAATGTTGAATGATTTTTTTATCAGGAGAACTGAAAACCTTTCAGACATGTATGATCCTTTTACCATAATCCATCAGATATGAATCAATTGTTCAGCATTACAGCATACATTTTCAATGTATCACGAACGCTGGATTTAAGAAACATCATTATCAGATATTCATCTGTTGATGAAAAAATATGCATTTTTCTCTTCGGCTGACAACATACTTTAAGCAAAATGGCTGGCTCATATCTCTTATGTTTTTCTTATGCTCCTGTGTTTATTCATGCCTTGTTGTATCCTTAAAGCAGGATAATCAACCATCAATCGAGGTATATCTGTCAACAATATAATATTTCATAAGAAAAGATCACTCATTTCAGCTAATAAATAAATTATCCGTATTGATGATGTGGTAAATAGTCTGCGTCAGACGGCGTGCGATGTCTGACGCAAAACATAGTCTCTGACAGAAACATCCTCACAGGGTTTGAGGTGAAAAGAATGCCGAAAATAACTCTCTCACCATTACACTTCAGTGACTAAACTCGGCTCTTAATCTTTCTCCGTCCTGATTTAACTCCGCTGCGCCACTCCTGACATGTGGATCAGGATACCCGCTTATTTTGACAGGGTTTCCTGGCATGCGAATCCCCCCTGCATCTATCATCATATTCCTGGCTTTTGTTTGTGGATGCTCAACAGCCTCCGCAACCGTCAATAAAGGTGCGACAGGTACTCCCGCCATATGAATATGTTCAATCCAGTATGATGAAGGTTGTGTTTTCAGTCGGGCTTCCAGTATTATTTTTAACTCGGCCTGATTATTGACTCGCATTTCATTACTGATGAACCTGGGGTCTTTAATTAAATCCTCCAGTTGTAATGCTTCACACAATGAAGAGAACAGCGCATCATTACCACAACAGACAGAAATGGAGCTATCCTGAGTATTAAATATATCGAAAGGTGCCATATAAGGATGGCGGTTACCTAAACGCCCCGGTGATTTCCCCGTGGCTATGTAGGACATTAAGCCATGCTCCAGTAAACTGAGCGTTGCGTCAAACATCGCAATATCAACATGAGCTCCATGGCCTGTTTTCTCCCGTCCATAAAGTGCGCTGGCTATTCCTGCAAACATATAAATGCCGGCACATAAGTCAGAAATAGATGTGCCAACTCTCACCGGCGGGCCATCCGGAAAACCGGTTTCCATCATGAGACCGCTCATCGCCTGGATTATCGTGTCATACGCAGGCATATCTCTTAATGGGCCTGTGTGGCCAAAGCCAGAAGACGATGCATATATCAGGCGGGGATTAATCTCCTGCAATTTTTCCCAGGGGAATCCAAGTTTCTCCATGACTCCTGGTCGATAATTTTCGGCCAGAACATCCGCTTTCTTAATCATGTTGTAAAAAATGCCAAGATCATCCTTATCCTTTAAATCAAGGATGATACTTTCTTTACCGCGGTTCACAAAACTGTAGTAAAGCGACTGGTTATCAATAAAAGGCTCATAACTACGGGTATCATCTCCTTGCTCCGGACGCTCAACTTTAATTACGCGAGCGCCGGCGTCACAAAGAAGTTGGGTCCCAAATGGGCCGTTCAATACATGCGTCAGGTCAATAACCAATAAGCCATCAAATGGACCTTTCCGGTTATTCATTTTAGTTCTCTCTTATGAAAAAATTTTTATGGTAACTGACAATAAATATACAACATAGACTCATCAGAACAATCTGGATACATATATCCAGAAAGGCGCGGTAAAGATAAAGCCTAAAATACTCACAGCAAGAGATGCCGTTCCGGTCTGCGTGTATACATTAAAACGACTTGCAATAATGATCCCTGAAAATGCCGGAGGTAATGCACCGCTTAACACCATCATTTGTAACCGTTCAGGATTCATATGACATGCAAGTCCCACGAGCAGTAATATCAGAGGCATAAAAATAAGTTTAATAAAGGTGTTATATGCAATTTCCTTACTAAATTCGAATTTATGGGCTGCAAGCGTCAGCCCGGCGGCAAAAACCGCAACACCAGAATTTGCCTGAGCGATAAGCCTGAAGCTTGGATCAAAATCTGCCGGCAATTTTACTCCTGCAAGAACCAGCACTGTCGCCAGAACGGGAGCCCATACAACGGGTTCCTTTATTGCAGAAACTAATGCACTTTCGCTCCCCTTCCCCTCTTCATTTCGCTGAGATGGATTCAGTAAATACAGACCTATAGGTATGGTTATGGCGTTAACTATAATAGAGATAATCGCAACAACTAATCCTGTAGAGACAGAATTCCCATAAATTGGATCGAGAATTGCAAATCCCAGGAATCCAATTGTAGGTGAACCTGCGATTAATGCACAAACGGCACCTTCCTGTCTGGTTCTGCCGAAAAATTTCCAGCAACTAAACCAGGAAAACAGAAAGCAGGATACGATTACGACCAGAGAAACTAATGTCAGTGTACTATCCAGAAAGATCATGTCCCGGTCAGCACGAATAATAGAAACAAATAATGCAGCGGGTAATGCATAATTTAATACCAGTTTATTGAATGCTCTTGCCTGATCTTCAGAAAAAGCATGTTTCTTACCGCTGATATATCCCAGTGCCATTACGATGATAATGGGCAGTAAATCTGTAATAAAAAAGTCAGCCATAATGATTATCCACTATTTTCATGCTCCAGCCAGCATCCTGGCTGGCAGGCGGAGATTAATGATTAGTTTCCAGTGACTTTCTTTGGATTCAGATTTGTGATATGCCCGCTTTCAGTGCCAGCAGCAGGGTCGATATTCACATTAATGATACCTGGTTTTCCTGATGCAAGGCAGGTATCCAGAGCCTGCTGAATATCCTCTTCTGTTTCTGCGTAATAACCAGAACCACCGAATGCATCCATTAATTTTTCATAGCGGGCATGCGCCATAAGATTTGTTGGTGAAGGATCCGGGCCACCACTCAGATTGATGCCATCACCACGATAAATCCCACCGTTGTTAAAGATAATAATAGTGACAGGTAACTGATAGCGGCATATGGTTTCAATTTCCATTCCACTGAATCCGAACGCGCTGTCTCCTTCAATAGCCACAACGGGAAGCTGGCTTGTAATGGCAGCACCAATCGCATACCCCATACCAATTCCCATAACTCCCCAGGTACCACAATCCAGGCGCTTTCTCGGCTGATACATATTGATAACATTTCTTGCATCATCAAGCGTATTAGCCCCTTCGTTAACCAGCATCACGTCACGATGCTTATCCAGAACATCGCGAATAACACGAAGTGCATTGTAGTAATTCAGAGGACTGGTTTTGGCATACAGTTTCTCATGCATTTTCTCAGCATTTATCTGTTTATGGGCATCGAGCGCATTTCGCCATGAGGGAGACGATGTCACATTATTTTTTGCCAGACAAGCATGTAATGCTGAGATACTCGATGATATATCACCAATAACGGGCGCAGCAATGGGACGATTGCTGTCAATTTCCATGGGTTCAATATCCAGTTGAATAAACTGAGTATCACTCGCCCACCCTTTCTTTCCATGGGATAAAAGCCAGTTCAGACGAGCACCAATAAGCATCACCACATCTGCATTAGCAAGAGCAAAAGAGCGGGCTGTTGCAGCGGATAAAGGATGTGTATCCTCGAGTAATCCTTTTGCCATAGACATAGGCAGAAACGGAATTCCTGTCATCTCAATAAATGAACGAATATCACTGTCGGCCTGCGCATAGGCGGCACCTTTACCCAGAATAATCAATGGACGTTCAGCTGAACCTAACAGCGCCAGAGCATCCTGTACTGAATCCGTTGATGGTAACTGGCGGGGAGCGGGATCTTTCACCTGAAACAGACTTTTTGTGGCGGTATCCAGGTCAATAGTCGCAGCCAGAACGTCTGCGGTCAGGTCGAGATAAACGCCTCCGGGTCGACCGGATACAGCAGCACGAATTGCCCGGGCAAGTGCAATGCCAAGATCCTCGGGCCGGTTGACACGATAAGAGGCTTTTGCGTAAGGTTTAGCCGCATTCATCTGATCCAGCTCTTCATAATCGCCCTGCTGGAGATCCACGATTGCACGATTACTGGAACCACTAATCTGGATCATTGGAAAACCATTTACTGTTGCATGGGCCAGTGCCGTCAGTCCATTCAGAAAGCCGGGGGCAGAAACAGTAAGACAAATACCGGGTTTTTGAGTCAGAAAACCACTGATAGCCGCAGCATAGCCAGCAGACTGTTCATGCCGGAAACCAATATAACGAATGCCTTCGGCCTGAGCATGTCGGGCCATATCGGTTACAGGGATCCCGACCACACCATAAATAGTATCAATGTTATTCTTTTTTAGCGCATCAACAAATACGTGCATGCCATCTGTCATATTATTGGACTCAGACATAATTACCTCATATATTCCCGTATCCAGTGAACGTAATTTCCGCAGACATTTTCAGATTCATTCTGAAAAATATGCGGGGCTCTGTGCAAATAACAGTTCAGCCCCGTAATAAATTATTTCAGATATTTTCTCCCATGAACAATATATCAGATGGCTTTGTTTTCTTTCATTTCCGCAATCTGCTTGTCAGAATAACCTAATTCCTTAAGGATCTGCGCTGTATGTTCCCCCAGTAATGGAGCTGGCTTGATCTCAGGAGTAAAAGATGAGAACTTCATTGGGCACCCCACGGTAAGGAACTTACCTCGTCCTGGTTGTTCCACCTCGACCACACTGCCACTTTTACGTAAAGATTCATCTTCAGCAATATCTTTCATACTCAGCACAGGTGCACAGGGAATTTCAAACTGAGTAAAATAAGTTACCGCCGCAAACTTATCGTAGGTCGTTGAAATTTTTTCTATTTCATCAAATATATCAAAAATATGTGGCTGACGAGCTTCTGGTGTGTTGTATGCAGGATCATTTGCCCATTCGGGTTTATTTATGGCTTTACAGGTATTTTCCCAGTCCTGCTCCTGAATGGTGAAATATATATAGGCATTTGGGTCCGTTTCCCAGCCTTTACATTTCAGAATCCAGCCTGGCTGTCCACCACCCCCTGCATTCCCTCCACGTGGTACGGCATCTCCAAACTTACCATTTGGATACTGAGGATATTCTTCCAGGTACCCTAATTTCTCGAGACGCTGCTGGTCCCTCAGTTTTACACGGCACAAATTCAGCACAGCATCCTGCATGGACATCGTAACACGCTGACCACGACCGGTTTTTTCTCGCTGTAACAGTGCGGCAAGTAACCCAATCAGTAAATGCATGCCTGTATTGCTGTCCCCCAGAGCTGCAGCACTGACGACTGGCGGGCCATCCCAGAAACCTGTCGTTGATGCTGCCCCACCGGCTGCCTGAGCCACATTTTCATAGGCTTTCACATTGACATAGGGTGAACATTCATCAAATCCTTTGATCGAACCAAAAATCAATCGAGGGTTTAACTCCTGAATATATTCCCAGGTAAATCCCATATGGTCCATTGCTCCGGGATGAAAATTTTCAACCAGAATATCTGCGCCCCGAATTAATTTCTCCATAACTTCCTTTCCTTCGGGCGTTTTGGTATTTAATTCAATAGAGCGCTTATTACAGTTCAGCATAGTGAAATAAAGCGCATCAATGTCAGGGATATCCCGTAACTGACGACGAGTCACATCTCCCACTCCGGGACGCTCTATTTTAATTACATCCGCACCAAACCATGCAAGCATCTGAGTACAGGATGGTCCAGACTGAACGCCTGTAAAATCCAGCACTTTAATGCCATTTAGAGGAAGGTTTTCTGACATAATGGTACCTGTTTATGCTAGGGTGTATGGTTAGTTCATGATTTTCTCATTACTTAATGAACGGTATAATAATATACAAAATATCGCGTCACATATATTTCATTTCAAATAACTAAATCTTAT
>ERZ1034969.1373-NODE-1373-length-10055-cov-22.874600_pt1 | contig 10055 bp, 7 predicted proteins | sample MGYA00520624_ERZ1034969 | MGnify/ENA primary metagenome ERZ1034969 (study PRJEB33766, sample SAMN09781776) | gut metagenome | biome: gut microbiome | host: Homo sapiens | place: Madagascar | study: EMG produced TPA metagenomics assembly of the PRJNA485056 data...
CCGCCTGGGGACAGCTTGCTTCTGGCTTCATTGCGCCTGGGGACAGCTTGCTTCTAACTTCATTGCGCCTGGGGACAGCTCGCTTCTTTCCCTCGCCATATTTTGCGGGATGGGACCACCGCCTGGGGAACTTTAAAGGTAAAAAATCTGCGTCATCTGCGCAATCTGCGTGACTTTTAAGGTAAAAAAGTAAAAGAAAAAATCTGCGGGAATCTGTGAAATCTGTGGGACTTTAAAAGAGTAAAAAGGTAAAAAATCCGTGAAATCCGATGAACAATTCATCCGATGAAATAAATCATCAGATGAATTATTCTTCCTTGATCTTCCATTCGCTGATGGTGCGCTGGGTGCTGTCGAAGCTGATGCCGATTTTTACCAGGCGCTTGCCCTCTGAATGATATGGGAGCATGTAGCCCTTCTCATCTATCTGCGCCAATGCCTCCTCGGCACTCTTGTCTACCTTCAACTCGAAGACGTAGATGGTGTCGGGCATGTGCATCACGGCATCAGCCCTGCCTATCGCACTCTTCACCTCCGTTTGAATATAAATATTCAGGAAACTGAACATCAGATAGAAAATGGTCTGATAATGCTTCTCACTATGATTCTCCAGGTCGTATGGAATCGTTGCCAGATAGGTACGCATGTGCTCCAGTGCTGCCTCGATATCATTGCGGTAAACCGCCTTGCTGAACCCCAACAGGAAGGCATCATTGTCGGAACGGCGAGGATTCACATAATGAGGTATCAATGAATTGAGTAAGCCGTTACGAACCTCCCTGTTCGGGATGCCTAAAGTATATTCCTGAAACATCGGATTATACTTCTTGATAGTCAGATATCCGCTCTGATAAAGCAATGGCAGGGCATCGGTCATCTCCTCCGTTGATTGGTCGAAGGAGTTCAGTACCGCCTCCTGACTCTCCAGTGTAGCCAGATTGACGTGATACTTATCCAGCAGTTTCAGGAGGAAAGATGGCGTGCCGGAACCAAACCAATATGGAGCAATATCCCTTGCATTCAATGCCTTTACCAGACTGAATGGATTGAAGATGTCCTCTGATTTCTTGCTGAAATGATAACCGTCGTAGAATCTTGTCAGTTCTGCCAGGCATTCCTCGTATGTCATGCCAAGGGCTTCTCCCAATGCAGCCACATCTGGTTTCATCTGGGTGGTAAGCTCTGTCTTACTGATGCCGCAGATGGCGGAATACTGGTCGAACATGCTGATATTATCGAGGTTGTTGAGCTCGCTGAAGATGCTGAGCTGCGAGAACTTGGTAATGCCGGTGATGAAGGTGAACTCCAGGTACGGGTCTAGCATCTTCAGAGGACTGTAGAAGTTCTGCATGATGCGACGGAGGGGTTGCAGGTTCTCCTTCTCGTGCACCACGTCCAGCAGAGGGGCATCATATTCGTCGATGATGACAGCCACCTTTTTGCCTGTCTGATTGTAAGCACGCTTTACAATACCATCCAGTCTTTCATTAGGACGGATCTCATCTTCTCCCTTACCGTAAAGCTCTTCGTAGGGCAAAAGCTGCAGATTAAGATAATTGTTCAAGGCATCAGCATCAAAGTGCTTGGCACCGCTCAGGTCGAAGTGGAGCACAGGGTGCTTCACCCATTCCTTCTCGTAATCAGCAATGGCCAATCCCTCAAAAAGTTCCTTTCTTCCCTCGAAATAGGCTTGGAGGGTAGACGCAAAGAGAGATTTTCCGAATCGTCTTGGGCGACTCAGAAAAACATACTTCATCTTTTTCTCTCGAAAGTCAACGATGTATTGGGTCTTATCTATATAGAGATATTTGCCCTCTCGGATATTCGAGAATGTCTGTATTCCAACAGGATAGAAATTTACTATTTTTGCCATATTCTTACATGCTTTACGTTTTGCGCTGCTAAATTACGAAGAAAATCTGAATTAGCCAAGCATAAGTGGAAAAAGTTTGTGCCATCAGCTCTCCTTCAGCAGTTCAATCTCTTCTTCCGTCAAGCCAGTGGCTTGGGTTATTTGATCGATAGGAAGCCCAAGGGAGAGAAGATTTCGGGCGATTTCCTGACTTCGCTGGGACATGCCTTCAGCTCTTCCTTCTTCCTTGCCTTCTTCCTTACCTTTCTGGTAGCTGTCATCTATGAGGGTTCTTTCAACGCTTACGGAATCCCAGAATTTGTCGTAGGCCCAGAGTTCGGCATCAGTGAATCCGGAAATCTCCAGTTCCTCTACGGCTTTTCCTATCTCCGGGTCATTAAGTAGGTCGGCAGGAATCTCCTTTGTATTGGAATTGATTTCTGTCAGGAAACGCAGCCACAGCACCATCATGCGCTTGTCGGAGATGGAATGAGGAGTGAACTTAGGGAGTTCAATGAAGGTGAAATGCAATCCCTCGATGACCTTATTGCTGTCCTTGTCGTGCACGATGCGGTAGTTGTGGATGAAATCCGGAGTATCATGCGCAAAGATATCATTTATCAGGTTGAGAGAATACACAGGTTGGAGTTCACTGTATTTTCCTCCCTTTTTAGCCTGACTCACGTAGAGCTTGGAGGCATTGAACAATACTCGCTGCTGGAAGGCATCAGACCATTCCATCTGCATTTCCACGCAGAACTTTCTGCCTCTGACGTCGGTGCAGAGTACATCAACAATGGTATTCTTGCCCCCTTCGAGCTGGGGCACAAGTTCTGTTGGCAGATACTTGATTTCTTGTATCTGCTCCTCTTCGCTGAGTGGCAGGAGGGCGTTCAGAAGGCTGATCAGTCTTGCGGGATGATTGCCGAATATCTTCTTGAACGTGAGGTCTGCCTTAGGATCTAAGTACTTCATAACCATCTGTTTTTAAATCTATAGCGCAAAGTTACGACTTTATTTTCAAACCTGCAAGCTTTTCGGGGACTTTTAAAGGTAAAAAAGTAAAAAATCTGCGTCATTTGCGCAATCTGCGTGACTCCACATAAAAACGCATAAGGGTGTGGCATAAAGTTTCCTCCATATTTATTTCCTGCACAAAAAAGTTTTTTGCGTGAAAAAGTCTCAAAGTATCATTATTTTGTAAAATATTCTTGTAAATAACTGATATTCTGCAATATACACGAATGGGACTTTTCTGATTATTTTATAAGAAGTATCATTAAAGTATCATAAATCCGGAAGAAGTATCATGAAATTCGGCTTTGAGTCGATTTAAAAGGCTAAAAAAGAAGTGTCTACTATTCCAGTTTTATAAAATTGAAAGTGTCTATTTTTCCAAGATATAAAGAATGTAAACACAAAATAGGAATAAGAGAAAAGATTGACAAGCAGGATTAGGAATAACAGCACATAAGTTGTTCTGTTAGAGACCATTAAGCGGTCTGTCCCTGCCCGTCAAGTGGGCACTCAGGGACCAAGTGTCGGGCATTGAGAGAACAAGTAACGGGCAGTCGTTGCCCGTACGGCGGGCACTGAGTGCCCAAAGCGTCGGACGATTTTGGGGCACTTTTTGCGGGTCGGCAGCATCTGATATAATTCCTTATAGATACCCTCAAAATTATGTCCCGACGTAGCCACTTCTACATGGCGACGTAATCTTTTCTACGTCCCGACGCAGAGATTCCTGCGTCGTCATGTAATCTTCGATCCACCCCGTCAGGTTTTTCGATCCACCCCGTCCCTCCTTTGCCAAGGAGGGCTCCACATCCTAACCAAGCCTTCCCTTCTCAGAAGGGAAGGATGTAACCGCCCTCCGGTGCTCAGAACCGCTTCGCTCTAAGGTTGGCGGGGCATCAAAGCCCTCGCCATGTTTTGCGGGCTGGGACCGCCTGGGGAACTTTTAAAGGTAAAAGGGTAAAAATCTGTGTGAATCTGTGAAATCTGTGGGACTTTAAAAGTGTAAAAATGTAAGAAATCTGCGTCATCTGCGCAATCTGCGTGACTTTTAAAGGTAAAAGGGTAAAAAGGTAAAAAATCCGTGAGAATCTGTGAAATCTGTGGGACTAAAAGAAAGTAAATCTGCAGGGCTGCAAGAGAAATCAGCGTGAGATTAGGACATGAAGCAAAAACTCTTCTAAAAATTTGGTAGTTTCACCGAAAACCCTTATATTTGCATAATGAACAGAGAAATGGGGTATAAACTTCATTAAAACCAATCAAATTACGCTGTTATGATTAGTAAGAATGTACAAAATATGATTCCAAAGATACAAGATTTCTTTGGTAGCCAGCCAATAACAAAGGCTTGGCTCTTTGGTTCATGCTCACGAGGAGAAGAAACTGCTGATAGTGACATAGACATTCTGGTAGAGTATGATCGTCAGCATAATCGAATTTCTCTGATGAAAATAGCAGGTATCATGTTGAATTTGGAAGACTTGCTTCATCGCAAGGTGGATATAGTAGAGGCTAATCGTCTTCTCCCTTTTGCTCAAGAAACAGCCAACCAAGATAAATTCTTGATTTATGAGAGAAAAAGTTAGAGATAGGGGAAGGTTAGAGCATATTCTTGAAGCGATAGAAAGTATAGAGGAGTATCATGCTCAATATACTTTTGAAGATATAAAGAAGAATAAGCTTATCTTTTATGGATTTACCAAATTGGTAGAAGTAATAGGCGAAGCTGTCTATATGCTTTCAACAGAATTTCGTAATTCGCATTCTGACGTGAATTGGCGTCAGATTGAACGGATGCGCCATGTCCTTGTGCATGGCTATTATACCATAGACCCCGAAAGTCTATGGGATACGATAGAAGTAGACATTCCTGAGTTGAAACCTTGGATAGTTAAGTATCTGTCTGAGTGATAAGACTTTCCACCCCATCCCTCCTTAGCCAAGGAGGGATTTTTTTTGCCCCACCTGTCCCTCCCCTACGGGAGGGTCCTTAATCCCTAACCAAGCCTTTCCCTTAACCATTAAGGGAAAGGATGTAACCGCCCTGCAGTGCTGTCTTTTTCGATCCACCCCGTCCCTCCTTAGCCAAGGAGGGCTCCACCGCTTTCCCCAAGCCCCTTTCCCCTCAGGGGACAGGGGATGTAACCGCCCTCCGGTGCTCAGAACCGCTTCGCTCTAAGGTTGGCGGGGCATCAAAACCCTCGCCATGTTTTGCGGGCTGGGACCGCCTGGGGACAGCTTGCTTCTAACTTCATTGCGCCTGGAGAAAGCTTGCTTCTTTCCCTCGCCATGTTTTGCAGGCTGGGACCGCCTGGGGACAAGGACTTTTAAAGGTAAAAATCCGTGAGATCCGTGTGGGAACTTTTAAAGGTAAAAAAGTAAAAGAAATCTGCGTCATCTGCGAAATCTGCGTGACTTTTAAAACTCAATTTCTAGAGTAAATAGTGCTCTATAGTCTCCTGAACGAATTCTATATATATTACGATACCCTACAAGTTTCTTGCAGTCTGTGATATCTTGAATGTCTTTGGCTGCTCTTCTCTTAATTTGGCATAGAGCTTTGCATCTTCGTTACTTATCATGACGATACCAGCCTGCGGAAAGGACGGAATTGTCAGCTTATTTCCTAAAATCTCTCTGGCAGAAACATTTCTTTCTCTATTATATAATAATGTGATACAGCCAGAAAAGTGTACTATCTCCCCGCAGGAGATAGTACAGAGAAAGTTTAGAACTTAAAGTTAACAATTAATATTTTTAATTAAATTTTATCGTATGAAAAGAAAGTATTTAAGCGCGCTGCTTATGGGTGTATTGACACTTTCATCCGTAAGTACATTTACTTCTTGTAAGGATTATGATGATGACATCAACAGCTTGCAGGAACAAGTCAACAAGGCTGCTCTTTCTTCTGACGTAGAGGCATTGAGAACTCAGGTAAACAATGCTGCTACATCTGCACAGAACGCAGCTACAAAGGCTGAAGAGGCTTTAACAAAGGCTGGTGCCAACGCCACAGAGATTGCCACAGTAAAGGCACTCGCTACTAAGAATGGTACTGATGTAGCTAAGGCTCTTACTGATGCTGCTAACGCTGCTACTGATGCTGCTAACGCTGCTACAGCTGCTGCTAATGCTGCTACAGCTGCTACTGCTGCTCAGGATTCTGCCAACGCAGCTTTGACAAAGATTGCAGGTATGGATAAGGAGTTGAAGAAATTGGCTTCGAACGCTCAGTCTCACGTAACAGCTACTCAGCTCAAGAAATCTTTGGATTCTTTGTCTACTGTTATCAACGAGGCTACTTCTGATAGCATCGCTAACTTGACTAAGATTGTTAATGGTTACAAGGGTGGTATCAACGCTTTGTATACTGCTGTAACTGAGGTTAGCTTGATGGGTTCTTGGACCAGCAGTGACGGTAACTCAATATTTAATGGTCAGAGTAATCTCTGGTTCCAGACAGGTACAATTGGTGCAAACTATACATTCGGTGCTAAGGAGAAGGATGATTTGGAAGGTGAGCATAGTGCAGATCCTAAGAAGTCATACGTAAAGGGTGCTTCTATCAACTTCCCATCTCAGTTCTTGGTTCGTATCAACCCTGTTAACGCTAAGATTACTCCTGATATGATCAAGTTGATTGACTCAAAGGGTAACGACTTGGATAAGTTGGTTAAGGTTGTTGACGTAGAGAAATATGACAATCTTCTTACCCGTGCATCTGAGACTGGTCTTTGGACTGTTAAGGTTCAGTTGCAGGATGGTGTAAAGCCAGAGAATGTTGCACAGATAGCTGAAAACGGTCAGAATATTCTTTATGCAGTTGCAGTAAACAACACTGCTAGCCAGGCTGAGACTGTAGCTGATGCTGCAAGCCGTTATGTTGTTTCAACATACGACTTGACTGTAAATGGTGCATATGATTATGATGGTGCACATGATCTTGGTGCCGTAAAGGTTAAGGCTGAGTCTAAGGGTTGGAAGACTCTTGATGAGCTTAAGCCAACAGGTTCTGATCTTGTTTATGCAGCTAATGGTGAGAACATCTTGGTTAGCTTCGAGAACGTAGCTAATGCTGATCGTTTCTACGTAGTACGTGATGACAAGCACGCTGGAGAGTCTGATGCTTCTGAGTTGAACGCTTGGAATTCTTATGAATATAAGAACCTTAACAAGGTTGTTGCGGTTGAAAACGGTAATGGTAAAGCTACTCTCAACATTAAGATCAACGGTCAGGTTGGTGATGAAGTTCAGTTCCGTATCTTCGCTGTCAACTATGATGGTACTCTCGTAGAGCAGAATGGTCGTCCATTCCGTGTATATGTTGGTGCACAGTCTACAACTACTAGTGTTGCTGGTAACCTCGTTGCTACTGGTAAGGAGACTATGGAGACAGGTTGGTTGCCAATCTCTGGTAGCTTGAAGACTGGTGGTACTCTTCCTTCTACTGTTAAGGTAACAGTTAACAATGTTAAGATCGACGCTACCGTAGAATACGCTAAGGATAATGAGGGTCATCCTGCTGCAGATAACAGCAAGATTAAGTTCGCTAAGTTCTCTGTTGCTGCTGCTGACTTGACAAAGTGGGCTGACGGTGCAACTGCTACTGGTACTATCAAGGATGGTGAGAACGTGACAGTTAACACAATCTCTGTAAGTTTGACTAAGGTTATGCCTACAGCTGAGACTACAAAGGCTCTCATGAAGTACTCTTGGAAGGACAACCAGTTGAAAAATGATGTTTACACAGCATACCTCTATCCTGCTAATAACGCTTGGACAACAGCAGCTGCTACAGGTTACAAGGATATGAATCAGGCTATCAATGGTTTGAATACAAACTTCGTTATCAGCATCGCTAACGCAGAGTTGAAGTCAGAGAATGGCAAGAACTACTACAAGAATGCTCTTGATGTAACTGCTACTCCTTGGAAGGTTAATGTAAGCAACGCTAAGGACGATGCTGGTGTCGCTTTGATTGACAACGAGACAAAGCACGAGACTACTATCGGTTACAACTACGGTAAGATTAGCTCAGTTACTCCTAATGATGATTACATCGTAAAAGTACAGAAAGTTCAGACCGTATTCGCTTGCCCATTGAACACTGCTGCTCAGACATACGCTTGGGCACAAGTTCCAGCCGTTTATGGTACAAATGGTCAGGTTGTTACACCTGCTAAGGACGTTAACGTTCTTACTTATGGTAGCACAGTAACTGTAGTTACTAACATCTTCACCAACTTGATCGCTCACAACTCATTCGATAACACTGTATTCGGTGGTAAACTTTCTGAGCGTTACAACAAGTACGTTCATATTGATGCTAAGTTGATTTCTAACGGTAGCCTGCTTGAGGATTACTACACAGCAACTGTTACAAATGGTGTGATTACATTCCACAAGCAGTCTGCTGCAACTAACCCAACAGCTGATGTAGCTTCTACTTTGGTATTGACAATGACAGACGCATTCGGTCACGAGAACGTTTACAAGTTGCCATTCACAGTAAAGCGTGCTGAATAATAAAGAATCTAAAGTAATTTAGAAGCTTTAAAACATACCCAAAGGGGAGCTTCCCAAAGCTGGGATGCTCCCCTTTTTTAGAATTAACGAATGATGAAAATGAAAAAGTATCTGATAGCTTTTGCTTCAGTGGCACTTTTGGCTGGTTCGCTCACCTCCTGCAAGGAGAAGTTGAAGAACATGGACGGCGTGGTAACCCAGGTTGAGACAAGTAACTTGGGTGACACCGTAAAGAGCATGAGGCTATACAATGGTGAGGATACGCTGATATTCAATCTGATGGAAGCTGAGTACAACAATGGCTTGATGATGAAGGGCGATTCTGTACAGGTGCATTACGTCAAGGGACACGGTGACACACTCCGTGCGCTGCTCGTATTTGTGAAACCAACTCCTGCCAAGGTGATTGATGTCAGCAAAGATACAACCAAGGTATTGTTGACAAGATAAGCTACACTCATAGTGTTATTATTTATTAATTAATAAAGGAAATGATTATGAATACAATGAAATCTTTATTCGCTGCGTCCCTGCTTGCCCTCGGCACAACATCAGCCATGGCACAGGCTACTTACACCGACCAGAACGGTGATGAGTATACATTCAACAAGCATTTCTTCCTGGATCTCCAGGGTGGTGCTCAGTACACACTCGGTGAGGCTAAGTTCGGTGACTTGCTCTCTCCTAACGTACAGTTGGGCTTGGGCTACCAGTTCTCTCCTGTATTCGGCATGCGCTTGCAGGCTAACGGCTGGCAGAGCAAGGGCGGTTGGGCAGGATTCTACGCTCAGAAGGGCGAGACTCCTTACAACGCTAATTATAAGTTCAAGTATGTAGCTCCTGGTGTTGACTTCATGTTCAACCTCAGCAACCTCTTCTGCGGTTGGAACCCTAACCGTGTGCTGAACGTTACTGCCTTCGCCGGTGCAGGTGCTAACATCGCTTGGGATAATGATGAAGTGAATGAGTTGGCTGCAACCATCAAGAACCTGAATGCCTACAACCTGGAGTATCTCTGGGATGGTACCAAGGTTCGCCCTTACGGTCGTGCCGGTATCGAGTTGGCATTCAAGGTCAGCAAGTCTGTCAGTCTGATGCTTGAGGGTAACGCCAATGTCATTTCAGACAAGTACAATTCAAAGAAGGCAGGTAATCCTGACTGGTATTTCAATGCTTTGGCTGGTCTTCGCATCAACCTGGGCAAGAGTGCTACCAAGAAGGAGAAGCCAGTAGAACCAGAACCAGCTCCAGCACCAGTTCAGAAGGTTGAGGAGCCAGCTCCTGCTCCAGCACCAGTAGTAGAGAAGAAGGTTGAGGAAATCCGCCGTGATATCTTCTTCACCATCAACTCTAACAAGATTTCTGCCAAGGAGAATCAGAAGATCCTCGAAGTCATCGACTTCCTGGTGAAGTATCCTGAGGCTAAGGTGGTTGTTACCGGTTATGCTGATAAGGGTACTGGTAATGATAGAGTGAACGACCGCATCGCTGCCAAGCGTGCTGCTGCCGTTGTATGGATGTTGGAGAAGCGCTATGGCATTCCTGCTGAGCGCATCACAGAAGAGTCAAAGGGTGCTCGTGTTCAGCCATTCGCTGAGAATGACATGAACCGAGTATCAATTATGATTGCTAAATAACATTTAGGATATATAGCACA
>ERZ1034969.1374-NODE-1374-length-10041-cov-56.527138_pt1 | contig 10041 bp, 10 predicted proteins | sample MGYA00520624_ERZ1034969 | MGnify/ENA primary metagenome ERZ1034969 (study PRJEB33766, sample SAMN09781776) | gut metagenome | biome: gut microbiome | host: Homo sapiens | place: Madagascar | study: EMG produced TPA metagenomics assembly of the PRJNA485056 data...
GCTCAAGCAGCCGAAAGGGCTTGCTGTCTGTGAATTGCAGGCGGCAAGCCCTTTAGCTTTGCCTTGATCCTGCGGTTGTTGTAGTAATCCAGATATTCGATCAGTTCCTGTTTGAAGTGTTCCATGGATTGAAATTCTTGCAGATATAACAGTTCACTTTTGAGCAGTCCGAAGAAATTTTCTATCACAGCATTGTCCAGACAGTTTCCCTTGCGGCTCATGCTCTGGCGAACACCCTTCTCCCGGAGCATCTGTTGGTATTGTTTGTGTTGGTACTGCCAGCCCTGGTCAGAGTGGAGAATCAGGTTTGTTCCGGCCGGGATCTTTGCAAACGCCTCGTCCAGCATGGTGGTTACCATGCTGAGTACAGGACGATCCGATATGGTGTAACTGACCAGATCGCTGCTGTGCAGATCGAGAATCGGGGACAGATAGAGCTTTTCTCCAAACAGGCTGAACTCCGTCACATCCGTGACCCATTTCTGATTCGGCTTTTCGGCATGGAAATCCCGATTTAGCAGATTTGGTGCGATTTTGCCCACTTCTCCCTTATAAGAGCGATACTTCTTCATTCTGACACGGCAAACTAAGCCCAACTCTTTCATAAGCCGCTGGACAGTCTTGTGGTTCACAGAGAATGTACGCTTGCGAAGTTCTGCCGTGATCCGGCGATAGCCGTACCGACCCCTGTTTTCGTGGTAAATCGTTGTGATTTCTTCCTTAACAGATGCATATTTGTCTTCTTTCTGCATCTGCTTCAAATGATAGTAGAAAGTTGCACGGGGCAGTTGAGCGATTGAGAGCAGAAGATTGAGAGAATATTTTTGCCTTAGTTTCTGAACTACCAGCGTTTTCCGCGCTGGCGTCGCTCGTCTTCCAAAACCAAGGCTTGCAAATTTTTTAGGTAATCGTTCTCCGCACGCAGTCGCTGCACTTCGGCCAGCAGATCTTCTTCTACCTGCTTCGGCAACTGCTTTGGCGGACGACCCTTACTGCTGCGGCCACGCCGTTCGACGGCAAAGCCTTCCGGCCCTTCCTCCAGATAGATTCGCTCCCATGATTTGATCCGATCTCTGCTGTTTACCTCAAATCTACGACAGGTTTCGCTGTAACTTAATTTCTCTTCCTGCATGGTTTCAATCACCAGTTTTTTGAATTCTGGCGTATATCGTTTGTTTGGTACTCCTTTTGGCATAGCAAAACACCCCACTTGTTAGATAGTATATCATACTGTCTAACAAATGGGGTGCAGTTCACACCTTTCCAACCGTTTTTATTTTTCTATTAGTTTTATCTCTCTGAATATTATTTTTCCCCCAAATGGCATAATGTTCATAGTCCGATGATGTATCTTCAATCCTCTGTATCATATATCCTGCAATACCACGGGCATAAAAATCAAGTAGCATTTTTATATCTCTCATTGGCAGTAAAATACGCTCCTGATATGCAAAAATCCCTATGTTCAACACCTTGACGGTGCGGACATGGGACTTGATGCTTCTTCGGCTTAGTGGGGGATGCATAACCAATCCAGACAGGCAGCTGCTGTGTCATTTTTCGAAAACTGTTTTATGGACATCCAGCCAATCAGCAGAGCCCCGCTTAAATTTGTATGCTGTTTTGAAAAAAGATTTACCGCCCCAGGCGCACCGGTTCCGGCGGCTCCTGACCGGGGCGCAGGTCCATCCACCAATAGGCAAGGTCCAGCCATTGGCCAAACTTGTACCCGGTGCGGGGTTCTACGCCGATTTTTTTGAAGCCGAGCGCCTTATGGAACGCGCAGCTCTCTTTGTTCTGGCCGGTCACAAGGGCAACGGCGTTGCAGTAGCCGCGCTGGCGCACGCCGTCCAGCAGGGCTTTGTACAGCCGCCCGCCAACCCCCTGGCCCACACAGTCGTGGGCGCAGTAAACGGTCAGCTCCACATCCCACGCATAAGCTGTGCGGCTGTGCCAGGGGTGGGCGCAGGCAAAGCCGCACAGCTTGCCCGCTGCATTGACGGCAACCAGGAACGGCGCGCGCTGCTGCACATAAGCGATGTTTTCGCGCTGGAACTCCTCGGTACACAGGTCATACTGGAAAGTGGCCGTGGAGTGGGTGACATACCAGTTGTATAGCTCCGCCACGGCGGCGGCATCCTCCGGCGTGGCATCCCGCAGGGTGATGGCATTCTCGGCGGTCCACTGGGCGGCAAGGGCTTCCTTTTCGGCTTTTGGCAGCTTTTTCAGGGCGGCTTCCCGCTTCAGGGCGGCACTTTTATCGGTGCAGCGCTCGGCATAGGTCAGCTTAACGGCACCTTTGGCGTGGGTATACTTGGCACCGGCCTTGCCGCCCTTGTGGGCGCGCAGGCGGCGGGCAAGGTCATTGGTCCAGCCGGAATACAGGCTGCCATCCGCGCAGCGCACCATGTAGACCCAGGCGGAAGCCGGGTCCGGCTGGCAGTCCGCCGCGGTGCTGGGGCGGGGACCAAACTGCTCTAGAGTTTCGGCGCTCACTGTGCGCTCACCGGCCTTCCGGCGGCGCGCAGGGCACGGCGGCATGCTTCAATGGCATCTTCTTTGGTTTCGGCGGTGACAAGGAAGCGGCTGGGGTGGCAGAACTTGAGGGCCAGGCCGCTCTTTTCGCGTAGGATCTCCTCCGGCTGGCCGCCCCATGCGGGCGGGAAGGGCACCTTGCTGCGGCGGGTCTTGTAATCCGTCACGCACTGGGCGCTGTAGCCGCCGCGCTGGCTGGGGTAAACAACAAACAGGGCGTCAGTTTTGTACAGGCCGTTTTTCCAGGGCATGTAGTCCGGCAGGACCACAATGCCGTCTTTAGAGTTTTTGTAGGCGTTCTGGACGGTCTCGTCCGCGCGGTTCACGGCGTTGGCTGCGGCAATCTCGTTTTCCAGCACCTGCTTGGCAAAGGGCACGGCGCGCCAGAAGCAGGCATCGGAATCTTCGCCGGAATCCCACACGGGGTTAAAGCTGCCGATGGCATCGGCCAGGGAGTTCTGTTCGCCGGTGTTATCGTTCAAGTCCAGGGGCTGAACAAAATTTTCATCCAGCAGGCGGGCCTGGTGGGCACCCACCAGCTGGGCACCCAACACGCGCCACAGCAGGCCAAAGGCCGCATAGGGCACGCCGTTGGGGCGGCTTTCGCGCGGTTCCTGGTGGTGGTCAAACATACCGCAGCCCACATCGTACACAATGCCGTCAAAACCATCCGGCACAACAAAACCGCGGGTTACTTTGATATCCGGCCGCACAATCATCAGCAGCGCTGTGGCAAACACATCGTCTGCATGGAACTTGCCGCCGTGAGTAAAACCTTTTGCAGGAATTTTCATAGAATAGCCTCCGTCTATGGGGTAAAATGATGATTAACTAATATTATAACATGAAAGCGTAGGTTGGTAAATGCAAAATCTGCGCGGGCGGGCCGGATTTGGAACAAGCGGCAGCATTTGGCCGAAAAACGGTGATTCACAACCGGCATAAAATATGATATACTAATCTAATATGCCATTTTGCGGGCATACCGGACATTCGGCGTGTTGACGCGGAATGTTGACCGCAACTAAGGTGTATCTGAAAAGTCGAAAATTTAGTCTATTTCTACAAACACAGCCGGATTTTGCGTTAAAAAGCCTTGGAATCCACAAAGGATTCCTGCGGCTCTTTGCCTTAAATCCTGCTTGTGTTTGCGAAATATCCGTCATTTTCTTTGTTTTCAGATACACCCTTGATAAACAAACAAAGCGAAGGAACTGGATATCCATGCAAAACATCAAAAAAACATTAAAAAGCAAGCGCTTCTGGCTTGGCACGGTACTGCCGTTTGCGCTGGCTGTGGCAGCGGCCTTTGTGGCGCGCTACCAGTTAGAAATTTCTGACGGCGTAACTGCCAACTACATGGCGGGGCAGTGGCCGGTATACGCACCGCTCAATGCGCTGACGGCGTTCTGCCTGACGCTGGTGGTGTTTGCCCTGTGCGGCAGCTGGGGCATTGCAACCGGCATTTCCGGCCTGATTTTTACCGTGCTGGCACTGATCAACTATTATACGCGGGACCTGCACGGTTCCGCCCTGATGCCGCAGGACATCCTGAACCTGGGCACCGCGGCAGAGGTGATGGGCAGCTATACCCTGCACATTACCCAGACAGTTATTACCATTGCGCTGCTGTACATCCCGGTGCTGGTGGCTGCCATTGCACAGGTCAAACTGGCCGGCAAGCATAAGCGCAGCTGGAAACAGCGCGGCGCCCATGCGCTGGCCTGCGCCTGCGGCATTTTTGCGGTGCTGTATCTGGGGTATTTCAGCCCCAACCCCATCAAGCCCGCCACCACTTACGGCTGGGCCTGGCAGGAAACCTATTATAAGTACGGCTACCTGGCGGGCAGCATTGAAGCCGCCAGCCTGATGATGGACCCCATCCTGCAGCCGGACGGCTACAGCGAGGACGCCGCCACCGAGGCCGCTGCAATGGCGCAGGACTATCAGGCCAGCCCCGAAACGGCAAACGAGCAGGACTACCCCGATGTGTTCCTGATCCTGTCCGAAAGCTTTTATGACTTTGACCTGGTAACGGACCTGCAGGCTGACCAGGAGATCATGCAGGTGACCAAAAACCTGCCCAACTCCATTTACGGCCACACCGTCAGCCCGCATGTGGGCGGCGGCACCAACTCCAGCGAGTACGAGATGCTTTCCTCCAACTCGCTGATGCTGATGCCCTCTATCACACCGTTCAACTGGTTGAACCTGCACAAGGCAAACAGCCTGGTCAGCAACCTGAAAGATCTGGGGTATGCCACGCTGGCAGCCCACCCCTATACCAACTCCAACTACCGCCGCGATTCCGCCTGGCTGGCGCTGGGCTTTGACGAGACCCACTTCCAGGATGATTTTCCGACCAAGGAAACCTATGGCAGCCGCCCCTACCAGACCGACAGCGCCACCTACCGCGACCTGGAAGGTTTGTATGAAGCAATGCCGGAGGACCAGCCGCGGTTTGTGTTCCTGGTTTCCATCCAGAGCCACGGCGATTACGATATGAACCCCCCGGAGGAGGATATCGTGCATGCCGCAACCGATTACGGCGAGTATGATTCCATCATGGATGAATACCTGAGCAACATCTATATGACCGACCGCGCCTTTGGCGAGCTGACCGAGTACCTGACCGAGCAGTACGAAAAGACCGGCCGCAAGGTGATTGTTGCCATGGCAGGCGACCACGCCCCCAGCTTTGTGGATCATGTGGCCGACCATACCTTTACCGATGAGAACAATTTGCAGATTTTGGAGCGCAGCACGCCCTACCTGATCTGGGCAAACTACCCGCTGGAAAACGCAGGCCAGACCAGCGCCACCGACGAGTACAACCGCATGGATATGTGCATGCTGGCTCCCACCCTGGTGGAAAATGCCGGGCTGCCGCTGACCCCGTATTACCAGTACCTGCTGGCACTCAAGCAGGTGGCCCCGGTGGTGACAGCCGCCAATGACTATATGGACGCGGACGGCGTGACCCACACCTACGGCGAGAATGCAGAGCTGGACGCCTGGGTACACGGGTACTTCTATCTCGAATATAACAACATCGGCGCCAAAGCCACCCGCCAGCAGAATTTGTTCCAGGTGGAAAAGTAAGAAGCTGATAAGCAGACGTCAGCCAGGATTCCTCTGATTTAAAAACAAAAATGGCAAGAAAAAATCTCCCCGCTGCAATGTGCTGATGCACAAAATGCAGCGGGGAGATTTTCGATTTCAGATACACTCCGGGCCGTTACACGGCGGCGGGCGCTTTCAGCACAAAGGTCTGTACGCCCCAGATCACCAGAACAACAATGCCGAGCGCGATGCGGTAAACGCCGAACGCGGTGAAGGTGTGGCGCTTGACGTAATCCATCAGGAAGCGGATGGCGATGATGGAAACGATAAAGGCAACCGCACAGCCAACGATCAGCACAACGGTCTGGTCCAGCGTGAAGCTGTTGCCCTTGCCAAAGAACTTGACCAGCTTGAGCAAACTGGCACCGGCCATGACCGGGATGGCAAGGAAGAAGGTGAACTGGCTGGCAGCCGGGCGGGACATGCCGCACAGCATGCCGCCCAGAATGGTGGAGCCGCTGCGGGAGGTGCCGGGAATCAGGGAGAGCACCTGCCAGCAGCCAACCTTAAACGCCTGCGGGTAAGTAATGCGGGAAAGCTTGGTGGTGGTGGGCACCCGCGGGCGGCGCTCGATCAGGATAAAGGCAACGCCGTACACAATCAGCATCAGGGCAACCACCACGCTGTTATACAGGTGGGCGTCCATCCAGTCGTCCAGCAGAATGCCCAGCACGGCGGCGGGCACGCAGGCTACAATAATTTTGAACCACAGCCGGACCACGGGCCAGCGCAGGTGGGCGGCAAAGCCGGTATCGCGGCCATTATCCTTGCAGAACGGCCACAGCTTGTGGAAATACAGCACCACAACAGCCAGGATAGCACCCAGCTGGATGACAACGCGGAACATTTCCATAAAATCTTCCGTATAGCCAAACTTCAGCACCTGCTCGGCAAGGATCATATGCCCGGTGCTGGAAATCGGCAGCCATTCGGTGATGCCTTCAATCACACCGTAAATGACGGATTTCAGAATTGAAAGAAACAGGTCCATCTTTTTTCCTCCCCTTGGCGGGATCACTCCCGGCCAGCAATACAAATATATAGTAGCACACTTTACGTGATATTGCACCCTGCCGCCGTATAATTTACACTTTTGCTCCAAAACAACAGGCAAAAGCGGTTGCCGTTTTGGCAAAATGCTCCTATAATAGAAGTATGGCTTTTGCCGTATCAGTGGGAAAAGTTAGAATGTGTATAGAAATAGGGGATATTACAAAATGTATAAAACTGTAGTGTTTGACCTGGATGGTACGCTGCTGAACACCCTGACTGACCTGGCGGATGCCGGCAACCGGCTGTGCCGGAAATATGGCTGGCCCACCCATGAGCGCCAGGCGTACCGCTATTTTGTGGGCAACGGTATCCCTAAACTGGTGGAGCGCCTGGCCCCGGCGGACCAGCGCACCCCGGCGGTGCTGGAAGCGGCCCTGGCGGATTTTAAGCAGGATTATGGCCAGCACCTGCGGGACACCACCGCACCGTACCCCGGCATCCCCGAAATGCTGGCAAAGCTGAAAGCGAACGATGTGCAGCTGGCGGTGTTTTCCAACAAGGCGGATGCGCTGGCAAAAGAGGTCGTCAAGGATTATTTTGGCACGCAGTATTTTACGATCGTGCGCGGCCAGATGACCGGCGTGGCCCCCAAGCCCGCCGCCGAGGGCACGAACGCCCTGCTGCAGGCCCTGCATGCCGACCCGGCCAGCACCCTGTATGTGGGGGACAGCAACGTGGATGTGGAAACCGCCCACAATGCGAACCTGCCCTGCTGCGGGGCGGTGTGGGGGTTCCGCACGCGGGAGGAACTGAATGCGGCCGGGGCGGAATACCTGGCAGAAAACAGCGATGAACTGTATGACGTTATCATGAAATAACTGCAAAATTGCGGTGGGAGGAACAGTAAAATGATTGCGCAGCGCTATAAAGATATGCTTGGCGGCAAGTCCGTTATTCGCCAGATCTCCGAGTGGAGCACGGCCCGCGGGACCGAGATCGGCTATGAAAATGTGTTTGATTATTCGCTGGGCAACCCTTCGGTGCCCTGCCCGGAGCACTTTACCAAAACCTGCATTGATCTGCTGCAGACCAAGGAGCCGGTGGCGCTGCATGGCTACAGCCCCACGCTGACCATCCCCGCCGTGCGCAAGGCGGTGGCCGAAAGCCTGAACCGCCGCTTTGGCATGGACTACGGTATGGAGCATATCTTTATGGCAACGGGTGCTGCCGGTGCGCTGGCCCACGCCATGCGCTGCGTGGCGGTGCCGGGGCAGGATATTATCACCTTTGCGCCGTTCTTCCCGGAATACAAGCCGTATGTGGAGGGCGCGGGCCTGAATCTGAAGGTCGTTCCGCCCCGCACGGAGGATTTCCAGATTGACTTTGACGCATTTGACGCGATGCTGGATGAGAACACCGCCGCCGTGCTGATCAACACCCCCAACAATCCCTCCGGCGCAGCCTACAGCGCCGAGACGCTGACCGGCCTGGCCGACCGCCTGCGCGCCGCCAGCGCCAAGTATGGGCACCGAATCTTTTTGATTTCGGATGAGCCGTACCGCGAAATCATGTTCGGCGGGCAGCCCATCCAGTACGCCGCCAAGTTTTATGACGATACGTTGACCTGCTATTCGTTCAGCAAGAGCCTGAGCCTGCCGGGCGAGCGCATCGGCTATGTGGCTGCGAACCCGCGCTGCGAGGACGCCGAGTATATTGTGCCCATGTGCGGCCAGATCAGCCGCGGAACCGGCCACAACTGCCCGGCATCACTGATCCAGCTGGCCGTGGCCGAATGCCTGGACGAAACCAGCGACCTGGGCGTGTACGAAACCAACATGGAGCTGATTTACGCCGAGCTGAAAAAGCTGGGCTTTACCGTGGTCAAACCCTCCGGCACCTTCTATATCTTCCCCAAAGCGCTGGAGGAGGACGCCAATGCGTTCTGCAAAAAGGCCATGAAGTATGACCTGGCGTTGGTTCCCGGCGACAGCTTTGGCTGCCCCGGCTACTTCCGCATGGCGTACTGTATTGATACCGAGAAGGTCCGCCGCAGCTTTGCCGCACTGGAAAAATTTGTGGCGGAAGAATACGGGAAATAAATTCCGTTCGGGCCGCGCCCGCCCGCAGTGGGAAGCAAAGCCCGAAACATACGATTTTGACACCATAAACGGGAGGTCTGCACAATGCCGCAACAAAAACGTCCGGCGCAGGGACCCAAGCGCCGCCCTGCACCCGCTGCCAGGAGCAGCAATATGCAGCGCCGCCGCGCTGTTTCACGCAAACAGAACCGCCGCGTGCATGCCCTGATCACCTTGATTTTCTGCATTGCCGTGTTTATTCTGGTGTGCGCAGGCTGCTTTTTGCTGGTAAAAACCGATGGCACCATTACCAACAAGCCCAACCAGAGCCAGGGGGATTCCAGCTCCACCGCGCCCGACGGGGCAGACAGCACCACGGATGGCGGCGACAGCCAGCAGGAACAGCCCACCATGACCGAGGAAGAACAGCGCATTGCCGATGCAACCGCAACGGCGTCCGCAAACTGCACCAAGGATGCCCCGCAGGTGGTGGACCCGGCGCTTTGGGATGAGCGCGGCAAAGCCTTGATGGAACAGCTGGCTGCCGATGAATTTTACCAGAGCGAGGGGCTGAAATACAGTGCCAAAGATGGCTGCCCCTATATGATCGCGGTCAACCGCGCGGCTTCTACCGTGACGGTGCTGGCGCTGGACGATGAGGGTAACTACACCAAGCCGTATATGGCCATGGTGTGCTCCGGCGGCGCGGATACCCCGCTGGGATTCTTTGCAACGCCGGTCAATTATGACTGGCGGCTGCTGGCCGGGCCGAGCTATGGCCAGTACGCTACCCGCATCTGGGATTCCTATCTGTTCCACACTGTGCCGTATTACAGCCAGCACAAGGACGATATCGAGTACGACCAGTTCAACCAGCTGGGCACCCAGGCCAGCCTGGGCTGTATCCGGCTGCTGGTCTGTGATGTAAAGTGGATCTATGATAACTGCCCCATCGGCACCCGCGTGGTGATCTATGATAACGCCGATGACCCCGGCCCCATGGGAAAGCCCGGCACCATTTACACCGACCCGGCGGACGAGAGCAAGCGCGGCTGGGACCCCACCGACCCGGATTCCGCCAACCCGTGGGATGCAGCATTCCGCAGCGGTACAGCTATCCGCAGCGAGGCAGCCTGGAACGAATGGAACGACGCCCAGAACGATGGCCGCTGGAACGGCTCCATCAACCCCACTGACCTGCAGGGCTGGAGCACCGATTCCAGCGTTGAGGGCACCCGCGGATAACACACCATAGGGGTTAGGGCAATACCGCATAATTCTAAGTGCCGATACGGCGAGCGAGGTGCGGCAG
>ERZ1034969.1384-NODE-1384-length-9985-cov-10.411581_pt1 | contig 9985 bp, 8 predicted proteins | sample MGYA00520624_ERZ1034969 | MGnify/ENA primary metagenome ERZ1034969 (study PRJEB33766, sample SAMN09781776) | gut metagenome | biome: gut microbiome | host: Homo sapiens | place: Madagascar | study: EMG produced TPA metagenomics assembly of the PRJNA485056 data set...
ATAAAATAAAGATAACTTTTGTTAAGGAAATCCGATGTGATACCAAATCCCGGCATCAAAAAGTAGGCATAACCATTAAAAATCAAAAGATAAAGAACAAGAGGATAGAAAGCATAAAATGCCAACATATTGGTGGTTCTTTCCTTGCCATAGAAATAAGCATAGAAAAGAAGGTAGAACGGTGTCATAAAGGACAAACCGACATTATATGACATCCCCAGTATCCCCCCTATACATTCAACTAAGAACGCAATAGGAAGAATCATACGTGGTATCTTGACCAAGCTGGTCTTTTCGTAAATCCACTGTATGACGATGAAATGCAAAAGATATTCTAATGCAATTTGCAAATTGAGCATCATTTAATGGTTAGCCACCTCCTTCTAGTAATCTTAAATAAGCAGTAAAAAGCCACATTACTATTTTATCACACTTCCTGCTATTATATGAGATAAATTTGAATAGTTATCTCGAATTTCAGAAAACTTTCAATAATGATTAGAGAAGAAGGGGAAAATCTGAGCCTTAACGATTTTTCAATCGTTCCAAAAGTTCTTTTTTACGTGTCCGCGATAGGAGGCATGACTCGTCTCCCTCAAAGAAGACCATATTAGCCGTACGATCCACACTTGTCACATTACTCACATTGACAACAAAAGAGCGATGCGTTTGGAAGAAAATATCATCCAATTTCGCTACTTCTGCAATTTTTCCATAGAATTCTACTAGATTTGACTTGGTGTGAGCGATCAACTTATGTGGCACAGGGGCTGTTTCAATGTATAAAATGTCATCATAAGGAATATTAACATCATTTTTATCCGTTTTTACCGTCAGACTCTGTGCCTTGGTTTCTTGCTCAACCTGCGAATACGCAAAATCTAAAAGTTCTACCAAGGCTCTCTTAAGATCTGCATCTTCCATGGATTTATCAACAAAGTCCAGAGCTTGAATCTTATAACGGAAGGTCAAGGGCATAAACTCAGAGTAGGCTGTAACAAAAGCGATTTGTGCTTTCAAATCCTCCTTACGGATTTCAAGCCCAATATCTAGTCCCTGCTTCGTTTGATTTTTAAGGTCAATATCCAAAAGATAAACCATGGATTTACCCGAACCTCTATCAGCATCTAACAATTCCTGACCCTGCTCATAAAAGGTAATCCCATCAACAACGGCCTTCGACTCCTCAACTGCTTCGTCCAATAAACGACTAACACGATGACGCTGCAAGGCATCATCTTCAAGGACGATAATAGAAAGCATCTTATTTCCCTCTTTCTTTCTAATATACTTTAATATACCTATTTAACATTTTATCATAATTAATCGGAGAATATTCCTTTTTTTACAGCATAAAGTCTTTTTAACTTACCTCATTTCATTTATAAAACAATTGTTATCTTCTTGTCACTTTGTCTTCATTTTTAGATGTTATCATGAGAACTGTTTTTGTTTTATATTAAAAAGGAGAAAGTTATGTTACGTTCTTTTAAAACGCAAGGGACTAAGACAAAGACCATCTTAACCCTTGCAACTGTCGGTATCATTAGTGCTTTTCTTGTGGGAAATCCTCAGCATGCCTCTGCGGATCAAACCTATGTTTCAGATCCTAACCAGGCTATGACATTTTCTGAACTTGAAACAGCTACAAATACCAATACCATCACTCAAACAGGTGTATCTAGTGAAACACCTACTACTGTGACTACTGTGTCACATACCTCTGTGGATGATATTCATACACATGAAAATGACTATGAACAAACGCCCACAAATACTCCGACTTTTGAGGAATTGAAACAAGATAGTCAAACAGCTAGCAGTACTGTCGACAGCCAGACTGGTAGCAAAACCTATGAGACTAGAATTCCGACAAATACAGATAGCAATCATAAGGCTGTAGAAAATCACTCTGAACCAAAGACCGAAACTGTCGCTCAAGCACAAACCTGGTCAAAAGATGGTGCTACATGGGTGTCAACAGAAATTAATAATGGTAACGTTCATAAGATTCTATCTACTTATATTCCAAAACCATTAACACCTTCTACAAAGCCCACGACAACAGCTACACCAAAACCTAAACAATCAACTCCTGCTGTTAGTCAACCTAAAAAACCAGCCACAGTCGCTAACAAACCTACAACACAACCTAAGAAACCAACGGCTGTTGTAAACAAACCAGCGCCTTCTACAACGACACAACCTAAAAAGCCAACAACGACTGTCACTAAACCTACAGCTCCTAAAGCTACTCCTATCCAACCTGCTAAACCAGTGGACCGAGTTGCTCAAGTATGGCAAAAGAATAACGAACTGGTAAAAGAGAATTACGACACTCCTCACTGGTCAACTAAGGAAGCAACAGTCTTCATCAATGCGAAGAATCCTGAAATCGTGAATGCCTACAAACAAGCTATCACTTCTTGGAATAACACTGGTGCCTTTAATTTCTTGCTCACTAACGATAAACAAAAAGCTAACATCATTGCTGATGAACGTTATGAAGGTAATATAGCAGCTCCTCTTGGGGTTACCTACTCTACTTACTACCTCCCAACTAAGCAATATAGTAATGCTACTGTTTACTTGAACACCTTCCATGTTCAAAACAATTATTATCAAAAGAATGGTGGAAAACTCCTTAACACTGCGCAACACGAATTAGGACACTCAATTGGACTTGAGCACAACAGTGCTGTTGCCTCTGTAATGGAACCTAAAGGTGGTAAGACAAGTATCCAACCAGTTGATATTAACAATGTTAAGAAACTCTATAGCAAGATTTAAGTTCTTACACCATCACTACAATTTATAAGCAGACCTATCAGGTTCTGCTTTTTTGATACAAGTGAGATGACCATTCAAGACCAGAAAATGACTGTTCATGATTTTTTCTTACATATTTTAAAAATATGTAAAGTTTTCTCCATTTTTTTTGGTAAAATAGAAAATGTAAAGAGAGACCGGATGAGTTAGAAAACTCAACTTTGTTAGTTTTTGCTCATTATTCTCATAAACAGAATAAAAATAGTCTAGGAACCCTTCTTAACATTTATACCTATCTTCCCCAAACACTTTTCCCCCATTCCTAGATTTCCAGATCTCTCCTAATAAAGAACGTCTAGCAACAGCAGCTAGGCGTTTTTTATTGTATCTAAAGCACATAGGCCTTGATATTAACCTAGTAGATTAGTAATCGTTCAAAATAATTCTCACAAAATTACCATTCAAGATCAGAAAATGACTGTTCATGATTTTTTCTTACATATTTTAAAAATATGTAAGTTTTCTCTGATTTTTTTTGGTACAATAGATAATGTAAAGAGAGACCTAATGAGTTATAGATAAATGTTTTATCATTTAAAACTTATTGTTCTCATAAATATTTTCTAAATAGTCTAGGAACCCTTCTTAACATTTATACCTATCTTCCCCAAACACTTTTCCCCATTCCTAGATTATCAGATCTCTCACAAGAAAAGCGTCTAGCTCACCCGGCTAGGCCTTTTTTCTTTTTCCATACTTTTGCTATAATAGAGCCATACCGTTTGAAAGGAACTCATAAAATGACTATAGATCAGCAACTTCTTTGCTACAAACGTTTACCAAACTGGACAGCTACAACACTTCCGGAAATGGTGACGCAAAAACACAATACTAAGGTGGGAACTTGGGCTAAATTGACCATTCTATCGGGATCTCTTCACTTCTACGAATTAGACGAAGAGGGAGAGGTTACTGCAGAGCATCTCTTTACCCCCGAGACAGAGATTCCTTTTGTTGAACCACAAGCTTGGCATCGCATCGCTGCTGCTTCAGATGATTTGGAATGCTATCTTTCTTTTTACTGTAAACCCGAAGACTACATGGCTAAAAAGTATGATACTAAGGCTCACTCCGAGGTTCTTGAAGCAGTCCAATCTGGCCATATCAAACCTGGTCGTACCCTTGACCTAGGCTGTGGTCACGGTCGTAACGCTCTTTATTTGGCATCTCTTGGGCATGATGTTACAGCCGTTGATGTTAATAACGAAGCTACACAACGCATCCAAATGATTGCAGATGAGGAAAATTACAATGTTAGAGCTGGCTACTACGATATCAATGCTGCTGCTCTTCCTGAATCTGAGACCTTTGATTTCATCCTCTCAACAGTAGTCTTCATGTTCCTTGATCCCGATCAAATTCCGGCTATTATCAAGAATATGCAAGAGCGTACTGTCGTAGGTGGTTACAATCTGATTGTCTGTGCCATGGATACCGAGGAACACCCTTGTACCATGCCTTTCCCATTTACGTTTGAAGAGGGAGAGTTGAAAAATTATTATAGTGACTGGGAGTTAGTCAAGTATAATGAAAATCTTGGTCACCTTCACCGTTTGGATGAATATGGCAATCCCATCGCCCTTCAATTTGCAACCATGTTAGCTAAGAAGGTTAAATAAGAGCGAATGACTGTAGAAGAGCTGAGCACAGCTTGACTTGTCTTCAAAGTAAAAACTAGGAACCCAGTCGGATTCCTAGTTTTTTAATTGTTTACAATGTCTGCATATCCTGATTTAAGGTCTGCATTTTCTGTTTCTTTGACATAATAGACACCACCATTGGTAGTTGGTGAATAAAGCACAAAGGGAGTCCCATCTTTTTTAATGGTGAAGAAATAACGGTGAACAGATACATTTTCCCATCTCTCGTAAACCGAAACAATGGTATACTCAGAACTGCTATTACCATTTGCAGCATAAGTAGCATCCACAGTCTGGTTATGGTCTGACATCCAACGGATAGGCAAAGAAGAAGCCTCATTGGTGATTTCTTTGTATCCAGGCTGATTCATCTGATTGCCCCAAGAAACCATCAAACTAGCAAGTTGACTAGCTTTGTCATTGGTCCAACGTGGATTTTCAGTATAGGCTTCCTTGGCATGGTTAGCATCAGGTGTGTCAATACTTGCACTGCTAGATTCACTTGTCTTCGTATTTCCGGCCAATGAAGTACTTGATGTGGCACTAGCCTTCTCTGTCGATGAAAATATCGAGCTAGCCACTGTAACAGACGACTTAGTCTGTTTGACGTTCTTCATTGAACTAGAGACTAGAGTCAAGCCAATGCCAACTACGATTGCTACTAGAGCCCCCAGAAGAATATAGATATAGTTATAATTTTTCGAGATTCCAATAAGGCCAGACTGATAAGCTAATTGTAGTTCATCTGGTTTCGGTTTACGCCCCTGAACTTGCTCAAAACGACTTATCCATTCTGCTTCTGACAGCTTTCGCATAATTTTCCTCTTCTCTTTATCAATTATCTTCCATCCTATCATAGAACAGTAATGATGACAATAGTAGAGAGAACTTGAGGTTTACCTTCAACCTATTATCCTTTATTTTCAAGATAACGACGAACAATCGGCGCCACTTCTTCACCATAAAGTTTAATGGCCTTTAGAACGTCTTCATGTGGCATAGAACCAATTGGGAGATGAAGCATGAAGCGATCTAGCTGTAAATCCTCAATAATACGAATGATTTTTTGAGCAACGTGAGCAGGGTCCCCAACGAACATGGCTCCGTTTGGTCCAACACTAGCATAGTACTGCTCTTTAGTCATTTCAGACCAGTGTGGGCGATCCTTAGCAATGTTATCCACTGTTTGTTTTGTTGGATAAAAATAATTCTCTATCGCTTGGAAATTATTTTCTTCAATCCACCCCCAAGAATGAGCAGCCACCTTAAGTTGTTCATCCGAATAACCATTTCGAGCACCGATTTCCTTATAAACCTCAACTAATTTTGCAAAGGCCTTCGGATTTCCTCCAATTGTAGCATAGGCAATTGGCAGACCTTTTTCCGCAATTTGAATGGTCGACTCAATGTGACCACCTGTCGCTACCCATATTGGAAAATCATCTTGGACTGCTCGCGGATACACAGGGCGATTGTCAACAGATTGAGTATGCTTACCTTGCCAAGTTAAATTCGTTTGCTTTCTCACTTCCAGAAGCATGTCTAGTTTTTCATTGAAAAGTTCATCATAGTCTGAAAGATCATAGCCAAAAAGTGGGAAACTCTCAACAAAGGAGCCTCTACCCGTCATGATTTCTGCACGGCCACTTGACAGAGCATCAATGGTTGCATACTGCTGATAGACACGAACCGGATCAATAGATGACAAAATGGTTACTGCACTAGATAAACGAATCTTCTTGGTATTCACAGCACCTGCTGCAAGAACAATTTCCGGTGCCGATACCGCAAAATCTTCACGGTGATGCTCTCCAATCGCATAAATATCTAGTCCAACCTGATCCGCCAATTCAATTTCTTCAACGAGGTCTCTAATACGTTGGTCATGAGAGATAGCTTTTCCAGTCGATTCTAGGAGGGTTGTTTCTCCAAAAGTTGAAATGCCAAGTTCAATCGTCATAAATCTTTCCTCCAGTAATTCTTTTATTGTTATGAGAATAACATTATCACTAATTAGTGATAGTTACAAATAAAAAAGCCTAAGACTCTATTTTCCAAGAAAGGCTAATAGGGTTAGGCAGAAAAGAAGAACTAAAACACCCATGACCACTAGGAGACTAAGCTTATAACCCAGAGGATTTTGAGGATTTAAACTAGTTCCAAGACCACTCCTACGAAGGACAAATAAGGGTTCTGAAGGAGATTGCTTAAGATTGTAGCCTAAGAGATACCTTAAGCAAAACAGAAAGAAGAGACTCATCCCTGGAAAAATGGCAAGGGGAAGAATAATTCCCTGTGACAGACTAGTCATGATGGTAAGCATGATTTGTATCAACAAGAGAGCCCAAAACATGTAATAAATGTAGGATTGCTTTTTCATTAATATGTACCTCTCAATCTAAGATAAGTATACTCCTCCTATCTTCCCTTATCAAACCCATAACTCGCCTGACACCTTATTTTCTGCTACAATAGAAAGGAAAGACTCAAAAAAAAGGAAACTGTACACATGAAATTAATTTCTTGGAATATTGATTCCCTAAATGCCGCCCTTACTAGTGATTCTGCACGCGCTCAATTATCACGCGCTGTTATCGACACCTTGGTCGCTGAAAATGCAGACATCATTGCTATTCAAGAGACAAAACTCTCTGCCAAAGGTCCGACTAAAAAGCATTTGCAAATCTTGGAAGACTACTTCCCTGACTATGACAATACTTGGCGTTCATCTGTCGAACCTGCCCGTAAAGGTTATGCTGGAACCATGTTCTTGTATAAAAAAGAATTGACACCAGTCATTACTTATCCTGAAATTGGAGCACCGTCAACCATGGACTGTGAAGGACGTATCATCACTCTTGAATTTGACAATTTCTTTGTGACACAGGTCTACACACCAAACGCTGGTGATGGCCTCAAACGTCTGCTTGAACGTCAAATCTGGGACGAAAAATATGCGGATTACCTAGCTGAATTGGACGCTCAGAAACCAGTTCTTGCGACTGGTGACTACAATGTTGCCCACAAGGAAATCGACTTGGCCAACCCTTCAAGTAATCGTCGTTCACCAGGATTTACTGATGAAGAACGTGCTGGTTTCACTAACCTCCTTGCAAAAGGTTTCACAGATACCTACCGTCACCTCAATGGCGACGTTACAGGAGCCTACACATGGTGGGCCCAACGTAGTAAAACATCTAAAATCAACAATACAGGCTGGAGAATCGACTACTGGTTGACTTCAAATCGTATTGCCGATAAGGTCACAAAATCAGACATGATTGACTCTGGTGATCGCCAAGACCACACACCTATTGTCTTAGAGATTGATTTATAAAATAACTCTAGACCTAAATCACAAAAAGAGTAGAACTACTACTCTTTTACTATGCCCAATTAAGGAGAAATTATGAAAACCAAACTTAATACCACTCAAAAGCTCGTTCTGTCAGCTATTATGATGGCTCTTTACATCGCTATCCTCTTTGTATCTCAAGCCATTTCCTTTGGTGCGGTTCAGATGCGTCTGGCCACCGCTTTATATGGATTAACCTACATCTTCCCATTTTTGGTATTCCCAATTAGTCTGGCTAATGCCATCGCAAACTCTTTTGGAGGTTTGGGATTGATTGACGTGGTTGGTGGTTTCTGTGCTAGCTTTTTAACAACTGGTAGCATCTACCTCATCCGTAAAGCCAAGTTATCTAGCTGGTTCATCATCTTTCCAATCCTACTCGTTCCTGCTTTAGTGGTACCAATCTGGCTTAGTGCCTTGCTCAAACTTCCTTATTTTGCTCTCGTTATTAATCTCCTCCTGGGACAATTAGTTCCTGCGATTTTGGGAGCAGTCCTGGTACGAGAATTAGCTAAACGAGGATATAAAGACTGACAAAAAGAAAAATATCTCTGCAATGTGCAGAGATATTTTTTTAGTAATGATATGCTTTCTTGTAAGCTTCTCTTGGTGTCAATTTGTCACCAGAGATAAGCAAACGGTAGTCAACATTAGTAGGATCTTTTTGATACTCATCAACCCAATCTTGATTCATTTCAAGATAAAGATTATAAGTTCCCAACTCAGTCGAAACAGTACCTACCTTGTAAAAATCTTTATAACGCTTTTGGTTATCCGTTTTTTTCAATTTTTCATATCGATAATAGGTTCTGGCAAAGTCTGTGAACTGGTATTCTTTCTTATCTTTTCCAGAGCCAGTTGTGACTTCAATGGTGCCCTTGTTATTTGTTAAATGCAAATCATAATCATAATCATTGTGACTATTCACTTGGAAGACACCTGAAGTGATGTCACTATCATCAGATAATGTTTGAATATCAGCGAACTTCGCAGCCTGCCAAGAAGCAGGGACTCCTTCATATTCACCATCACTCTGTAGACCTAGAAGTGACCAATAATGACCGAGATAGAAGGTATTAGACTTCTCACGATCTGTCACCAGTTCACCCACCATCTTAAGGTTTTCAGCACCCAGACGGTATGGGTTAGAAAGGTAACCAAAGACTGGGAAGAAATAAATGATGACTGTAAAGGTCAAGAGGGTCTTCATATTAATCTTATTGATAGCCCAGAAGAAATAAGCAGCTGAGAACAAGAGAGCGTAAGCAGCACCGTAGCTGAACTTATGCGCATGGGCAATCAAAAGTAAAATGAAGAAAATAGGTTGAATAGGACGGACCTTGTGATAGATGATAGAGAAAACATCCTCCTTGTCTTCCTCAGATTTGAAAATCAAGGACAAGACAATGGTCAAAAGTACAAAGAAGGCGCCAAAGCCGAAGCCAACATCATTTGGACGGAAGAAATAAGCCAAGATGGACATGTCCATCACCAAAAGCCAGACAGATGCAAATTTGATCATGTTGTTACCAAATTTTGCAGCCGTTTGACTAGGTGCCTTTAAAGGTACCTCGAAGGCCTGTGCAAGTGCTCTTTCTTTGGCTTGGCGTTCAGCCTCTATTGCCGCTTTCATTTCCTTAGTACGGCGTTCCTTTTGGAACAAATGGGCAACCTTGGTCGGTTCATCTTGCCTTGACTTGGTGATACTCAAAAAGAGCAAATATTGCATAGCAAAGATAAGAGCTGTGTTCCCACCGTATTCTAGGAAGGAACCATTCCAAATACTAGAAATAACTGCAAAAACGATATAACCTCCAATTGAGATTAAAACCGTCAAGAGCAAATGAATCCAACGATAGCGGTAAGTGTATTTATCAGTTGTATCTCGCCTCAAAAACGTATCACGTGGGTAAAGATACCAGATAACAAAGATAAGTTCAATGGCCTGAACTGCTGTTAGAAAACCAACATAGTTGAAGCCAAAAATAGCTGCTACCACATTGATGAGATAGGAAACAATAGCCAAAACTCGCAAACTGGTGCGCTTAGACAAGAGTCCAATACTCATTAGGGTAATGGTAGAGAAGGCAGAAAAACCAACGCCCATCTTATTATCAAAGATAAACACATTGACAAAGGCAAAAATCAAGATTCCTAAAAG